>Ga0272446_1002778_pt1 | contig 23197 bp, 20 predicted proteins | sample YNPCB0061_FD_194587 | JGI IMG/M metagenome (GOLD analysis project Ga0272446, IMG submission 194587) | Hot spring microbial mat communities from Yellowstone National Park, WY, United States - YNP-CB-006-1 | ecosystem: Environmental > Aquatic > Thermal springs > Hot (42-90C) > Sediment | place... | reverse complement strand
CTGCTGCTTCACGAGGGCATTGAGGTGTCTTGCTACCTGCGTCGTGTTAAGGCCCAGGCGTCTGGCAATTTCCACAGATGAAAGACATGCGTCTCTCAGGAGCAAGACGATCTGGGCGATTGTCAATTTGACTGCGATTGTTTCATCGAATAGCCGGTTTACTTCTTCACTGGCAAAAAACTCCTCGTACTCTTTTTCGGTGCTGAATCGTACCCGTATTCTTTCGCGCTCCACGAGCTTGATGTAAGGAACAAGCTTTGTGCATGCTTCTAATCGAAATTTCAATTCTTTTTCGTCAATGCCTTCACTGGTCCCTAGAGGTCCGAGGGCTTTAATTTTTTGGCTAAAGTCATTCATGACTTCAGCAAAACGGCTCCCCTCTCCAGCAGAAACCCATTCGAGCCGCAATCGGTCGGGATGCAACCCTATGTGCTTCATCAGCTTCTTGCAGAGATGCATGACACTCAGAGCGTCATAATTTCCTTCGGTGTTGTAATGGCAGTCGTTGAGGTGGCAACCGCCAACGAAGACCCCGTCTGTTCCATTGGAAAATGCCCGGAGTATGAAGGACATGTCAACCCTTCCCAAAACACAATGTTGGCGCCAAGTAGATATCCGCTCTTATAGCACATGATTTGTCCACCCTTTGGTCTTGACAGACAGTCCGCTTCATTGGACCATGGAGGCAAAAATTATGTCAAGCTGCTACGCGGCGCGTCTCCGACACGAACGGGAACGATAAAAGAAAGGTATGTCCCCATGAATAGGGAATATATAGTCATTCTCAAAGTTGTCACGAGATTGCTTCGCTTCGCTCGCAATGACACGCAGGAAAACATTCTCATTGCGAGGAGCCGAAGGCGACGTGGCAATCTGAGCTCGTAGAAATCAATGAGTCTAACCACTCTGGAACTCGCGTTTATTTTCGGGAACCAGTATAAGCATGGCAGGTGCGCTTGAGGGGTTCACCGAGCCGTCTCAAAGAAACTGGTTCGCGCTGGCGTGGGGATGCCCAACATTTTATACCGGTTCTCTAAATTGCTGTCGGAATGAGGGCCGCCTCGTCGAGCGCGTGGTCGCTTTCGGAACATCCCTGACAGCCGCCAAAGATCAACCTTTGTCATTTCGAAGAAGCGAGTCTCGAACGAAGTGAGAGGCTGCGACTGAGAAATCTTGTTTCTCTGACCAGGATTTCTCGCCTCGCTCGAAATGACAGGGATAATACATTCGAAATGACCGGCGCCTCATTGAATTCGTGATTACTTTCGACAACAAATCTAATCAGAGCTCGCGTGCAGGCACATAACGCAAGCGTCGTTGATCTTGCTGGGAGAGATACATGCTGTCAGTCTGAAGAGTTTTGCGCACTCAGGTTATCCCTGCGTGAACCCGGGGTCAATGCACAATGTCTGAGCGGAGACGGCCGCCTCTTTGTGGTGGTACGCCCGCCCCGACTCGAACGGGGGACCTACGGATTCGAAGTCCGGCGCTCTATCCAACTGAGCTACGGGCGCATCTGAGGAGTGGGGAGAGCGGTGGGACTCGAACCCACGGCCGCAGGGGCCACAACCCTGTACTCTGCCAACTGAGCTACGCCCTCCGTCTAGAGACGAATTTACAAGTCCTGGGGCACGAAGTCAACCCCGTGGAGCGTCATGCGGCTGCGGCCTTTAAAACATTCCCTCGCGCTGCCCTGCCCGGGCGTATTCACGCTCCCCGCAGGGGCTCGATGCGTCATGCGAGACTCTCTTGCGGGACTTGCAGTGGCGTGAGGTCGCCGGTCAGTATAGCTTCCGCCTTTCCAGGACTCAGGGCCAGAATGGAGTGCGCGAAGAAGCGGGCTGACGCAATTTTACCTACGTAAAAGGCCGCGTTGGAACTTGTCTTTACCACGTGGTCTTTCGCCGCCTCGTCTCCCACGCCTTTTTCTTGGTATATCTCGGACAGCCGCCTAGAGGCAACCTCTGCCTGCCACAAGAGCATGAGGCCCACAGCCGCGTCTCCAAAAAGCTCCTGATAGGGCGTTGCAAACAATATGGGCGCCGCAAAATTACCTTTTGACGCTTCCATCGCGAAGCGGGTCGTGACCTGAATCAAGCTGTCCCTGGCCTGCTCACAGCGTGAGACGATATCTTTCAGTTCCTCTCGACCGCGCGCCCGCGCCAATATCTCATTGGCGAAGCCAATAAAAGCCTGAAAAAGCGCCCCTCCCTTGAGCGCCAATTTCCTGCCAATGAGGTCCAGCGCCTGGATGCCGTTGGTTCCTTCGTAGATCGACGTGATTTTCACATCTCTCAGAAACTGCTCCACAGGGTATTCACGGCAGTAGCCGTATCCCCCGAACACCTGTATCGCGGTTTCGGCAACCCGAAAACCCATGTCAGAGGCCCAGGACTTGCACACAGGGATGAGGATTTCTATGAGGTCTTTATGTTTTTGGGCTTCTCCTTGATCGTCCGACGCCTGGGCAAGGTCTTCGCAGAAACCGGCAAAATAGAGCAGCGACCGCATGCCTTCGGTGACCGACTTCATCCAGAGGATCATGCGGCGGACATCAGGGTGTTCAATGATTGGCACTTTGGGGGCGTCGGGCTGTTTGAAATGCTTGTACGACGGTCCCTGGAGGCGTTCTTGAGCGTACCGCAGCGCCTGGCGGTATGCGCCGCTGGCCTGGGCAAGTCCTTGCAGTCCTACCCCAAGCCTGGCTTCGTTCATCATGTCGAACATAATCCTCATGCCGCCGTTTTCTTCGCCAATCAAATAGCCTATGCAGTCGTTGTGATCCCCAAAATTCAGTTGGCATGTTGCGGAGCCATGCAGTCCAAGCTTTTTTTCAACTGCGGAAGTCGAGATGTCGTTGCTTACAAGCTGATCCCCTTCAATTCGTTTCTTTGGGACGATAAACAGGCTGATGCCGCGGGTGCCCGCAGGCGCGCCTTCAAGCCTCGCGAGCACAAGATGGACGATGTTTTCCGTGAGATCATGGTCGCCGGCTGAAATAAAAATCTTGTTCCCCACGATGGAATACGCGCCGTCATCTCTGCGGTAGGCGCGGGTCCTCAAAGCGCCGACGTCGCTGCCTGCCTGGGGCTCTGTGAGGCACATGGTGCCGCCCCATTCGCCATTGACCATCCGCTCGAGAAAGGTTTCCTTTTGCCAAGGCGCGCCATGGCGGTGAATGAGGTGGGCCGCGCCCAGGGTCAATCCGGGATAGGCCATAAACGCGAGGTTCGCGGCCAAAAAGTGCTCGGTGGCTCCGCAATAAAGGCTATACGGGCTGCCTTGGCCTCCGATCTCCGCCTCTAAACACAGAGAAGCCCAGCCGTCTTCGCAGAACTTGCGGTATATTTCGTGAAAGCACGCGGGGGCTTTGGCGTGGCCATTTTCGAGTTGCACGCCTTCGATGTCCGCACGCGCTCTGTTCGGCCAAAGTTCGTTTTCGGCAAATTTTTGCGCGGCGCTGAGGATCATCTCGCACACGTCGCGGTTGAATTCGCGATACCTCTCGGAAGACGTGAGTCTTTCTATATTGAATTGTTCAAACAGCACGAACTGGACGTCGCGCTGATCGACAAGCAGATTTGGCATATCGTTCCTTTCTCTCGGGTGTGGATGGCGGTTCACATAAGTGACCGCGAATGTCGCCGGTTCTCCGGCGCAAATACTTTGACACAATTCATGACAAAATTGCAGGGATTGCTCGCGCTGCCGGCAACCGGCAGCGGGACGTCACTGCCGCGGAAGCGTCTGCTATCCAGGCAATCCTGGCGCGCACATGCCGCAGGCGCTCTACTTCAGAAAAACCATTCGATTGGCAATCGCTTTGGACGCGAAACGCCCTCTTTGGCCATTCTGTGAAAAACAAGACCGGGGCAGCGTCGCACTGCGGGACAGCCTCCAAAAAACAAGCAGCGCTCACGCAGGCATGTCGAGGGCTATGAAAGGGGCGGCAGCCTACCGAACCGATCCCTTTCACAGCCCTACCCGGGGCCCCGCCCTTCATCCGGTGTCAAGGAAGGGAGAGGCGCGCCCAGGAAACCTTGCTTTACGTTATTGACCGGAATACAAAAGCCAATCGGATACCTTGATCCTTTCGCCGTTGTCCCCGCACTTTTCAAGGTACACGGATTTTACCCCTTGGTGATCCTGGGGCGTAAACGTGCAATCATAACCCAGCCAGTCGTTCCATCCCTTAATGGTCTCCATGGCCTTGATGAAGTTGTCAACAGTAAGGTCTTTGCCGCACCTTTTAAGGCCCTCCACAAGGGGCTCGGCAAAGTAAAAGCCCGCGAGATAGAAGAGTCCTGTGTAGGTTTCTTTTGGCGCCCACTTCTGCTGAGCTTCGAGATATTTCTTCACTAAAGGGCTCTTCATGTTCACGAAATTCCCATAAATGACGCCTTTCCATGCGCCTTTGGTAATTTTGAAGAACATCTCCGGGTCCGACAACGTCGAACATGCGAGCCACTGGGGATCAAAACCCACGGACTTGGCCACCTGAACCATCATGGCGGCATGTTTGGGGTTGACCCACAAGATCACCACTTCGGCGCCCGAGTCTTTTAGCTTCAAGGCGTGCGTTTTCAAATCAGTGTCAGCGACCTCGACAGGCGCCTCAGCCGCCAGCGTCATGCCCTTGGAAGAAAGATATTTCTTCGCTCCTTCGAGTCCCTCTTTGCCGTAGTCGTCATTCTGGTAAAAGAAGCCGATTTTTTTCTTCCCCATGTTCTCTACGATGTACTTCGTTTCTACAAACGCCTCCTGATAGTACTGAGGGAACGTGGAGAAGATGTAACGATTGAATGGCTGGGTCCAATGAGACGATCCCGATGCGGGGCTTACCCATGGAATCTTGTGGGTGGTGAGATATTCGCGTACAGCCATCCCGCACGAAGTGCCGACTCCTCCCACCACGGCGAACACGCCGATGTCATCCACAAACTCCTTTGCCACGGCTTTTGTTTTTGCGGGCTGATACGCATCATCGCGGAGGAAATATTTTATCTTGCGGCCGTGAATGCCGCCTTCTGAGTTTATGAGTTCGAAGAAAACGCCGGTAGCCCTTCCAACTGCTCCCCATAAGGCCGCAGGGCCGGTTTGCGGTCCCCACTGGCCGATGAGGACCTCAGTGTCAGTGACCCCTCGAACTTTGTCCTGGGCTGATGCGAGGGAAAGGCATCCGAGTGTGATGAACGCTACCAAAAACACCGTCAAACCCCAAATCCTGGTCTTCATATTGTCCTCCTTGCGCAAATCTGAGGCTGGTCCATCTTCTGATGAGCAATTATCGTACCTAATCAGGGTGCTGATTGCGAGGCGTGTTTATCCACGTCACAGGGCAGCGCTGGCGGATTCCTTGTGCACTTGATCCACATATTGCGCGTGGCAAACAATATGCTGTGCAACATCGGAACTCCCATCATTGCGCGGAAGCGTGGATCAAAGCGCCTTGCATCGCGGCGCGCTGGAAAAAAAGATGGGGCAGGTAGTTAGCTTTCGGCGCGTCTCGGGAGAAGTTTGACAAACCACCGCGATCTTTCCGCTTTTTTTGCGATCTTGCGACTGAGAGCTGAGGCCATGAGAAATGGAAACAAAATCACCAGCCATTGGAAATTCTTGTTATTCACTACTCCCAGCCGAACGAGTTTGCGGGTTATTTTGAGCAACTGCCACGGCGTGTAAAAGCGGCGTGTGATCTGGCGGCTAATCTTTTTCAATCCCTTGCGCCCCAGCTTGTACGAATACACAATGGTGTCGTCGCCAATATAGTAATCGGGCGCGCTCTCCACCAGCTCCCGCAGCGGCGAGTATTTTTCGATTCTGAGCTTCTGATAGGTGATGGAGTCGAGGCCGAGTTCTCTTGCAAAGGTCGGGATCTGGAGCATCTCATCTTCAGTCTCGCCCACGTTTCCGTAGATAAAGTACCCGTGGTAGTAGAAGGGATATTTTCGGAATGTCTGAAATGCCTCGCGCAGCTTTGCGGTGTCGAATCCCTTGTTGAATTGTTCGAGGATGCGATCCTGGGGCGACTCGATCCCCAGGAGGAACACTTTGATGCCAGCCCGCGCAGCCGATTCCAGCACGTCGGGATGCTGATAAATCTCTATGCGCGATTGCACGATAAAGCTTTTCTGAAGCCCTTCTGCGGTAATGCGATCGCATATCTGTTTCGCGCGTCGGGGATTCACAAAAAAGTTTTCGTCTGCAATCAGGACGATCTGAGCTGTCACCTGACGAAGTTCTTCCATCACCGAGTCAATGGACCGCGCAGAATAATTCCTTTTCTGTCCGAGGGGGTTGAGGTTGAATGTGCAGAACTTGCAATTGTAGGGGCACCCGCGGGACGTCAGGATGATGTCGAATTCTTGTCCGCGCAGGGCATAGCCTCCGATGTTCATATGATAGCGCTGGGATCGGAGGTTTCGGTCGGGGAACCGATAGACATCTACCTCGGGCAAGGGTCTGTTGGGATTGTGTACCACCCCGTCCTTAGATCGGTACGATATGCCTTTAATGAGCTCGAGGGTGCGGCCTTGGGCAATTTCTACTATGCTCTCCTCGCCTTCTCCTCGCACAACGATATCCACGTTTGGACAGGCCTCGAAGATGGCCTCCACGTTGTCAGTGGCCTGCTTTCCGCCTACCACGGTAACGACGTCGCGAGGCAAGGTATTGACGAGCTGGCAGACCTCCGAGAAATGGTACTCCCAATTGATGCTGATGCACAGTAAGTCTATGTTCTGAGCGATAAAAGACTGCAACGCAGCCGGTTCTCTGAGGGGACCGGGGAGTCTGAGATCCACAAAGGTCACCCTCTCCACGATCCCTTTCAAGGCTGCAGCGATGTACTCCAATCCTACGGGCGGAAATATCGCAAGACCCAGCGATCCGGAGTGACTGTCTCTGAAATAGGGGTGCAGACAGAGCGCATGTTTATAGAGGGCGCTCAAGATGCTTCCATCCTCGCGCAGCGTGCGCTCACTACGGCTTTCCTTTGGAGGCGTGAGTCTCCCTGTTCGGAATCATCCTCATCACCAAGCTGTTGTCCTGCACCTCGATGCTGATCCCTGATTCAACCGCTTTGGGAACGGATCCTAGCTTGAGGTCGTGCTGGGCGTTAAATACCTCGAGGACGCGCTCTTTGCCCAAGATCTCTCGCATGTGGAGCTGGATCTCCACCAACACGCCCTTGTCGTCAAAACGATAGGTGGCATAGCGAAAAAGATCATCCCCGCGGATGATTTCTCCGATTTGTCCTCCCAGTTCATCATAAGAGAAATGGCGAGGACTTTTCTTGAGCAGGTCCAACACCTGACTCTTCTGCATTCCCAACTTAATATCTCTGAAGCCTTCGGGGATCTTTGCCGACGCCAAGGCGGCCATGCCCAGCATCAGAAGCATGCAAATCACCACACCCAAGACCTTGGTCTTAACGGAGCTCATGCAGTCCTCCTGTTTCATGCGTATGACGTGATAATACTAAAATATTGACGAGTTGCAAAGTCTAAAGTTGCGCCTCCCACACTTTGGAAAGAGATCATACTTTAATGTAATACCCCCTGGTCGCAAGAGAAGAGAAACTTTTACCCCTCATAAGTGTCACTGAGCTAGAACGCGAAAAAATATGAAGCTCACGAAAAAATTTGAACCTCACGGGGCATGGTAGTGATAGAAGACAAATCGAGTGGAAAAAGCGCACCCATGACGCCCACCCAAAAAACAGAAAACCCTTGCGACTGCCCGCAATGGAAGGCGCTTGCAACCAAAGATCTTGCGTGCGGGCGGCAAGACGCACAAAGACGGCAAGAAGGTCCCGTCATCCATGGAGAATCGCCAATGACAAAAAAATGCTGGGGGATAACTGCATGTATAGCGGCGCTGGTTCTGATCTTTGCCTTGGGCAACGTTCAGGGCTTTAACGGTTTTGGAGACAAAGGCGGGGGCAAGGAAGACTCGCGCCGGGAACATGGCGGTGGGAAGCCCAGCGGCCCCCCTGCGCCCCATCAACCTTCCATCAACACTCACGGTCCTGAGCGGCCTTCTGCGCCTCCTGGTGGGGGATACACCAAGCCCGTCATGCCAGAACAAGGGCGCGCGCCGAAAATCGATGCTGTGAAGCCGCAACCGGTTCAAAAACCGACCGACGGGTATCCGAAACCGGGGGCGACCAGTGAAAGGCCGCACATCAAGCCGGAAGCGGTAAATCCGCCCCATGGTTCGCAGCCTCCCAAGCAACAGACGCCCGCCCAGGAGCAGAGACGCATCGCTCCCCCGCAAGCCGGACAGCCGCTGTCAGTGCATCCTGACCAGCCCGGGCAAAGGCCGCACGCGACGCCTGGCGCACAAGGAGCGCCAGTGCACGGTATTCAACCGCAGCCTGGCCAAGGACATAGGCCCACTCCGGAACAGGTGCAAAACTTTCTTAAACTTCCGAAGCCCGAGGCGGGCAGCTCAAAGCCCAGTCTTGGCAAGATCGGCGCCGGCGCCCTCGGGGTCGCGGCAGGCGCTATCGCCTTGGACCACTTCCTGAACAAAGACAAGCCTCGTCAACACGGGCAGGAAGGGAGCGCAGTTCACTATCCCCAAAAGAAGCCTCATCCACACGACGCCTCGCAAATCGACCCCGAGCGCATACGAGAAACTTACGCGCATCGCTATCGGCAGGTCTTTGACGAGCCGTGGATGATGCATCATACCAACCTGAAACCATATTATTGGCACAGTCAAGTGTGGCCTCACCAGCGTTGGAACTACTGGTGGCGACCGGCGACATGGGCGTTGTTGTCGTCGTGGATCCCATGGAACTGGGGGACGGCCGTTTACTACGACTACGGGAACAACTTCTACTATGACGACGGCTACGTGATCTTGAATGGTCAGCGCCTGTGTCGCGGGGATGAATATTACAACCAAGCCCTGAAGATCGTTTCTAATATTCCGGCCGTACGCGACGATCCGGACCAATGGATGCCCTTGGGGGTATTTGCGCTCAAGCCCGCGGCCGGCGAAGCATCCGACATGATTCTGCAAATGGCGGTCAACAAAGACGGCGTCATCGAGGGAACCTACTACAACGCCACAAACGATACGGCAAAACCCATCAGAGGCATCGTGGACAAAAAGACTCAGCGAGCGGTGTGGACCTTTGCCGATGACCAGGATCATTCTGTCATTCTCGAAACAGGGCTGTACAATCTTACCCTGGATCAGACCAAGGTTTTGGTGCACTTTGGGAAACGTCGCGCCGAAGAATGGCTGCTCGTGCGGCTTCAAGAGCCGCCAGCGTGATAAACTGGTAACTTTAGGAAATGGCCACATGTTGCCAAGATATCACGCTATATAGGAAACGGTAGCGAGTCGCGACGGGCAGAGGCCGCAAATAGGCTCTTGTTTTTTTTAGCCATTTTGGTATAATGGCTTTACACATTTATCAGCAGGAGTAATCACATGCGGTCTCTACTCGTTGCAGTAGTGATGGTCATTATTGCCGTCATGGCTATGCCCATGAGCGCGAGCGCGGTCGGGTATTATCGCGTCGGAGAGCCGCCGGCATGCTCGCCGCTCGTGGCAAGGGGAATAACGCCCGACGCATTGAATCAGCTTACCGAGGCGTTTCCATTACATTATGTCGTGTCTGCGTTGGACAGTATCGCGGTTGACGTCAGGTCCTTTGTCGAGCAAATGGCTCAGAAGCCAGAGGCCGAAGTCGTCGCAGCCGCGCCGAGCAAGTCCGAGGCAGCGGCCGAAATAGAGCAGCCAGCGCCAGCCAAGCCTGCGCCAAAGGCCGCCAAGGTGCAAAAGAAGCCCGTGCCGGTTCCCAAGGCGACAAAAAGCGCAAAAGCGCCTGTAAAGACAACGGCCAAGAAGAAAACGACGACCACAAAGCCAAAGACGCCGCCAAAGCCTGAGCCTGCCCAGTAGCGGGATTCGCTGGGCCGCTTGCCGCTTAGTTCAGCGAGGACTCATCCCTGGCGGTCTTAGTGTGAATGGAATCGTCTTCGTCAGAGCGTGTGCGCTCTGACGAAGGCAAAGAACCGGCGATGCTCCCTTGCGTGCGCCGAGCCCTTTTGTGCTTCGATGGTTTGCGCCTCCACTTCCGTTGGAGCCAGAAACCTTGCTCCGGCTTGATCCGCAGCCAGGCTTCAAACACGTCATGAAACTGCTGGCTTACCGTGATGAGGTCTTGCCTCTGGTCGCCAGTGACCTGCAATCGAATTTCTTCGCCAAAAATGCTTTGATAACGGCCGTCGTCAAGGCGGTACGTGCAGAGGGGGATGACGCGAGCCTCGCCGTCAATCGCCAGTCGGGCAAATATTTCATTGGCTGGCGCCGGCGATCCAAAGAAGTTCACGAATATGCCTCGTTCCGCGTCGCCTCGCTGGTCGCCGAGGAATGCCACCATTTCCCCTTCGCGCAGGGCTTGTATCAGCCGCTTGGCCACGCCCTTGTGCGGAAACGTTCGTATGCCTGTTTTTTCGTAATCGCCGCCCCCGCGGCTAAAAAAATATCGAGAAAGAAAAGGGTTCTTCAGGCCCGTCACAATGAGGTTTGTCCGTATCCCGAGAAACATGACGGTCGCGGCGCTGACCTCGAAACATCCGAAGTGGGAGGTCATGAGGCATATACCGTGCTGCCCGGGCATCATGATGAGGTCGTAGGGGAGCTTGCCGTCGATGATAATCCTCGAGCTCATGTCTTCTTGGGTCCATCTCCGGATGCGAAAGAATTCCACAGCCAATTGGCCAAGATGTTCGAAACTTTTGAGCGCCGTTGTCCTTATCCACGAAGGCGGCTTCTCTTTTCCAAATGCTATGGTTAAGTTTTCTATCGCCGCTGCTTGCCTATCACGAAACAGGATGAACATGAGCCGTCCCGCGACCCTGCCCATGGTCATGGCGAATTTCTCAGGGATGATGCAGAGAATGATCTCGATAAGGCGGACAAGTAAGAACACCACGTAATCGATAAGCAGAGAGAATTTCATGTCATTCCTTCTCGCGAGTCATTTTTGGTCGTCCATCAGACTTGCGGCGCGTCGAGGGATGGTGATGGGTTTCCTGGCAGAATGCATACAAAGGGCATGGCGATGGGGAGGAGTCAATTTCGCAACACCAACGTGAATGCGCTGATGCCTTCTTTCACTTTGAGGTGTCTGACGAGCTCTTCGGCCGATTTCTCGCTTGAAAAACTCCCGAGATAGAGTCGATAGATGATGCCCGTCTTTGGCCGCGCCACGGGCTTGAGCGCGACCTCGTAGCCACGCGCCTTCCACTTTGCAGCCCACTCCTGGGCGATGCCTGGTTGGGTAAACGCCCCGACCTGCACGGTATAAACCGGGGAGCCCTTTTGGGGTTCAGGGAGGGAGCGTTCGTAGGATTGGCTGTGTGCGGCCGCAGCGCCGAGCTTGGCGTCGGAAGTGGAGCCGCTTTCATGAGGCTTGGCAGTGGTCTTTGCCACGTCCGCGCCTTCGTCGCCAAATCCTGGCTTGTCCACGGGCAGCCCCTCTTTTTCTTCTGGCCGCAACGCAGCGTCTGACGGCACGGCCAATCTTGTGTAAAAGGTCATTTCTGGAGCGGTCTTGCAGCTCTCCGCCCGAGACGCGCTGGCGCTGTTCTTCTCTTGGCCAGCAGAAGCGCCCTGATCTCCAGCATCTGACGACTTACCGAAGAGCTTCACGGAAACGGCAGGATGTCGGATGAGATAGAGATCTGCACCCACAAGGGCGAGCATGGTCAAGATCGAGCCGACCACTGCAACGGCCAGCCATCCATTCTTGACGGGTTTCACTTCTTCGCCAAGATTCGCAGACGCTGTTCCTTTTGTTCCTCTCGGCACACCATACCTCAACTATGCTGCAGCGCATTCGTCTCTTACATGCGCTGAGGAGCGGACACCCCCAGTATCCCAAGGCCATTCGCGACGACCTGTCTCACCGCCTCGACCAGGAAGAGCCGGGCATTCCGCAGCGGCGCCTCCTCCGTCAACACCCTATTGTCGTGATAATAGGCGTGAAAAAGAGTTGCCAGCGACATCAGATAGAATGTGAGACGATGTGGTTCCAGCGCCGCGGCGGCGTCGGCGAGCATGTCAGGATAATCCGCCAAATGCTTCATGATCTTCCGCTCTTCCGGCAGCGTCAACAAGGTCAAATCCACGTCCGACATATCAGTGGGGATGCCCCGCTCGGCCGCGATGCGAAATATCGCGGATACCCTGGCGTGCGCGTACTGCACATAATACACAGGGTTGTCTTTGGACTGCTTTTTTGCCAAGTCGAGATCGAAGTCGAGATGACTGTCGCAGCGCTTGGTGAGGAAAAAGAACCGCGCTGCGTCGCTGCCGACCTCATCTAAAACCTCCCGGAGCGTGACAAATTCCCCGGACCGGGTGGACATGGATTTCTTTTTTCCGTCCTGGATAAGGTTCACAAACTGGACCAGGAGTATCGTAAGCATCGTGGATGGGTACCCGAGGGCCTCGATGGCCGCGAGCACCCGAGGCGCATAGCCATGGTGATCCGATCCCCAAATATCCACCAACCGCCCATAGCCGCGCTCCAACTTCTGCAAATGATATGCAGTATCCGCGGCAAAATAGGTGGGCTCCCCAGACGCCCGCACCAAGACGCGGTCTGTCTCGTCGTCCTCGCTGTCCATACGGAACCACACGGCGCCGTCTCTCAATTCCGTCTTGCCTCGGGATGAAAGTATGTCCAAGGCCGACGCGATTTTTCCCGTGTCGTGGAGCGTTTTTTCATGAAAATAGTTGTCATGGGTCACGGCAAACAGGGCAAGATCCTCTTTGATCCCATCGAGGATCCTCGCGCCGGCAAACTGAGACGCGATGGTCAGGGCCTCTTCTTCAGGAAGGTCTCGCAGTCTCTTCCCTTCGGGAGCGTCCAACAGCTCCTTGGCGATATCCGTGATATACGCTCCCTTGTAATGGTCTTCAGGAAAGTCGATGGTCTCGCCAAGTAGTTCCCATGCCCTCAAGAGCACTGACCGGCCTAGTATCCTCATTTGGTTCCCCGCATCATTGACATAGTACTCGGTTTGCACCGTGTACCCGCAAGTGCGGAGTAGCCTGGCAAGCGAGTCGCCTATGGCAGCCCCACGACCATGGCCTACGTGGAGCGGACCAGTGGGATTCGCGCTCACGAATTCAATAAGGATAGGCTTGTCCGAACGCAACGGGGCTTTCCCGTAATCGTCTTTTTGATCATGGATCACGCGCAGCGCCTCTTCCCACACCTTGGGAGACAAGAAAAAATTGATGAATCCCGGCCCGGCAATTTCACATGAAGCTATGTCCTCTGATATGCCCTCTATTCGAGATACGATTTCCCTGGCGATCTCCACAGGCTTTTTGCCGAGCCTTTTGGCCATGACAAGGGCCGCATTGGTGGAATAATCGCCAAACCGCTCATCCTTTGTTCGAGAAACTTCAATTCTGGCAGAAACATCGTCATATTCGTCTCCGCGGTGTCCTACTCCGGAAATGGCTTGCCGGAGTATGTTCCTAAGCGCTTCTTTCATAAGATTGCCTGTCCAACTATTGGTCTTTTTTTTCGGGGTTGTCCTCATCGGGGGGGCGCGGCAGGGTGAGATCCCTCACGAAGTCAGGGCAACGCTTGCCTGGCGAGCTGGCCACGTTAAATTTCTTGTTGCAGGTTTGCCGCCATGCACATACAACACATATACTTTTATCGTTTTCCATCGATGTATGCCTCTACCTGCGAAACATTTATCAATTCTAAGGGTTAGGGTCAAGGTCTTTTGAGGCGGTTGAGCAGTCTCCGATGGTTGCACTTGAAACCAGAAGGTTGTAATGTTAAGTCGTACTATGGAGAGACAGAGACATGGCAATTCACAACGTTGAAGACGTCTATCTTGTGCCCGGCGAAAGCGCTCACTATGTGGTGAAATTAGGGCCAGACAACGACATGCGTGTCGCGCTGTTTGTGCGCCCAATGGAACCCATGGCGCCACATGTTCTCAGCGGCAGGCTCGATCATCGAGCCGGCCTCATCAAATTCAACGACGTCCTCCTCGTCCTTACCATGTTGAGGACTCCGGACGAGCACAACGAAATCTTCGATCTGTGGTGGAATTACCATTCACACACCGGCCGCACAGAATTTCAAATGCTCGCCAGGCAAGAAAGCCTCCCCATATTTTTCTGCCTCGATAACGGAAAGAAAGAAGTCGTCGAAATAGACAACGCCTTTCAAAAGTTTTTTTCGCAGCTCGCGCACGTCATGGAACGCACTGAGCCATGGACTGAGGTGGCGTTTGAGAGGGCTCTGCGGGGATTCTGCGCACAGGCTTATCCTCGAGAGCAACTATGGGAGTCCATGGAGCTTAGGCAAGAAGAACCACCCGAGGTGGCGCCAGACAAACGCGGCCTGGAACACTACCACGGCGTCATTCCAGAAGAACTACGCGCATACTATACCTACGTGGCAGAACAAGGCCACTGTATAAAGATCATCCCCAGCATGCTCGAGGAAAGCGCGCGGAGCGGCAATCCTGACGAGTACCTTCATGCGGCTCCCGTAAAAACGGTTCTCCGTTGCGGAATACGTTGGATCAAGGGCTATCCCGTGGCGCCGATTCCGTTTATCCCCGGCCACGGTCTCGCAGTACCGCCGGACGACATAGAATTGTAGGAGCCCCATCCAGATCGGCCAAGCGTTCAGAAGGGTTGCACCAGCGTCGCCAGCGCCTGCACCATATCGGTCCCCGAATTCGAATTATGGAGCTCATCGCCTCTCCCCCACATGTTTCCATTTGAGAGGTGGCGCCACTGAACGCCAAAGGCTAACAGAGACTTGTCGGTGAGCTTCCGCTCAAGCCCGAGTCCTCCGAGCAGAGACCAGTTGAAGCGAGACCCCGAATTCCGGTATGTTTCCGAAACATAACTGATCCCCATACCGCATTCTCCGTACGGGATCATGCCGAGGAACACGCCGGGAAAGATGAACCGTCCTTTGGGCACCCACCCCACTTCATACCCGTCGCGAAAATTCAGCCGTTTTGCACGCTCGACGTTCCCTTCGTAATACAGCACGTACGAGGCCATCATGGAGAAGTGCAATTCTGCAACGGTCGGCCCCAAAGACTCCAAGGCCCTCGAACGAGTGAGACTCTTGCTCACCTCCAACGTTGCGTAATCGAGGTTCGTCGAGGTGCCGAAAGTCTTCCCGTACGCGACCTTCACAAGATAGTCGGACATCGGTTGATTCGACGTCACAGTGGAAGAGGACAGCTCTTTTATGAAATTCGAGAAAGAATCGTCGCCGGTTCTAGAAGATGAGAGAGATGCATACTGCGCCGATGAACCGTTCTGTCCGCATTCACCATTCGAGGCGACAACGCAAAGTGTCATGCAGACGAGGCTATACACACAAACCCGAGAGCGATAACCAAAAGCCACGACCGTCTCCTTCACCACAAAATGCAGTTCAGACGAACTTCACGGTGGACGTGGCTATCATTGCAAAATACTCATGTCAAGAAAAAAGTGAAATTGGACAGTTATATGATATATCCATATTTAACTAGATATAAACATATATCATCACATAGTTTAAATCCGTAGTCGTTTATTATCAAATAAATATTCAGTTGCCATCGGAATGTCATATCTCAGTAAGCATGGAGCGCCTTTGGGCACAGTTGGGTTCGCAGCCGTACTGTACATGTCGGCCATAGGGAGGCGTAGGGGCGCTGGCGAATGTTCGTTGCCGAGGCTCCGGTTGTTTATGAAGAAGCAACTCTGAGATGAGGTGTAGAATCGCGGGTACAGTGGCCAAAAGATACCCCGATGATCTTAACTTGATTGAACAAGGGTACGTGATATAAAATTTTTTTACCAGAGTAGGAGGAGGGACTATAGTGATACAGAAGACCAGCTTAACCCAAGAAGACCAAGACGTTTTTGACCTTGTTACAAAAGCATCTTCGCAATATGCCAGATATGTCGAACTTAATACCGTCGCTGATCTTTCAGAATTGCTTGACACCAAATCTGCAGAGACTCATGACTGGAACACTCCTTTGGACGTTGTGTGGGCCAAGGAGTGAGCTATGCCGTCGTGGAACGAACTGCTCTCTCAATTAGATAATGTTCAGCAAGACTGGTGGAACAACAAACTGAATCAATCGCTTAGCGCTGTCGGGAAACTAAGGGCAATAGGAATGTACTGTTTTACGCATCAGGCTTCTTACAGAAGCCTACCGCACACCCGCAGTTGCTCCAGATTACACATGAAGACATCAATGGCTTTATGTCTGTGATGTACGGGATGGACTGGAGCCACGGTTTAACGCTATTGTTGCATACGCCAGGCGGTATTGGGAATGCCGTCGAGACGATTGTGGACTATCTGTGGCAAAAATTTCCAGACTTTGAAGTTATTGTCCCCGTGTTCGCGATGTCAGCGGGAACGATGATGAGTCTTGCGTCAACCAAGATCATAATGGGGCGTCAGAGCCAATTGGGTCCGATTGACCCTCAACTGCCCATTGGGGGGAGATTTGTTTCTGCCCAGAGTGTTGTAGATCAGTTCACAAGGGCGCGCAGAGAGATCCTGAGGAACTCGGCTATGGCGACAGTCTGGTTCCCTATACTGCAGTCCATAGGCTCCGCTGGCCTGCAGGAAGCGCGGAATGCCATAGCCTACGCTAAGAAGATGGTTGCGCAATGGCTTCAAGCGCACATGTTCGCAGATCATGAAGATCCAGAGGGATCTGCTGAAAGAACGGTCAAATTTTTTAGCGACGTCTCGCGTCACCGGAGTCACGGTCGTAGAATTAATAGGGCTGAAGCGCGAGAGCAAAATGTCGTTATTTATGACCTAGAAGACGACCAGACACTCCAAGACGAAGTGCTCACGGCCTATCACTTAATCACCCTCGTTTTCGAAAAAACGCCGGCAGCCAAGGTTATCGTCAGTCATGAGGGGAGACGCTGGATCAAAAATACCCAGATCAGTCCGTGAGTCTCAATGTCTCATGTGGAGGTTGGCTTGCTAAAGACGGCAGCCTGAGGCGTGGCGTCGTTGATCAAGGAGACAACCAGGGTTAGCTGGGGAACCTCGATAAAAGGAGAGATCGAGCTGAGGAGGTTCGCACCGTACTCTGCGCGCACCGAGCTGGCCAACAGATGAAATTGACGAAGTGGTGCGTCCCAAAATGTGGGATGACTCATAGCAAATACTGGCGCGTCTCGAATGAGGCTAGATCTGTTGCATAATGGCGCATTCCGTGTAAGAAGACCTTGATAGTGCACAAAATCTCTTTTTCCCAACCTTTCTGAGACAGCAGCCTCTTACAGTGCCATGTCCCCCATTCTTGACACTACAGGTTTTGATTGGTATCTCACAACGCGTGTTGTCTTGGGGCAGGGAAACCGGTTCGCAAAGGCGTGTACATCAGAGAAGGACTCAGCAAAAAGGCGAGACAACGTTGTGGCGATGGCTAAAAAATAAGCTCCGACGAGAACGGTGGCAGACCGAACTCCAGCAGGTCATCGAGGAAAGCGAGGAGAAAGGGCTCATCGATCATGAAGAAGGGGACATGATCGAGGGCATTTTCGAACTCAAACAGACGGTCGCCAGGGAGATCATGATTCCCCGTACGAGCATTGTGGCGGTTCCCTCCAATTGCACCCTTGAACAGCTTCTCACCACCATTATCGAATCAGGCCATTCTCGCATCCCAGTGTACGAAGAAAACGTTGACCATGTCGTGGGGATACTCAACGCCAAGGACCTGCTCCCCTTGTGGCTCGAAAACCGTCGGGAGGTGGACCTCTCTGCCATAACCAGAGAACCTTATTTTGTGCCCGAGACCAAAAGGATCAACGACCTCTTAAATGAACTGCGCGCGAAAAAATCTCATCTCGCCATTATTGTGGACGAGTACGGCGGCACCTCTGGCATCGTCACCATAGAAGACATCATCGAAGAGATTATTGGGGAGATACGGGACGAACACGACGTGGAAGAGGAGCCTTTTGTTGACCAGGACGAGCAGACGACGCTGGTGAGCGCGGTGGTGAACCTTGACGACTTTGAGGAGCGTTTTGGGGTCGCGGTGCCCAGGGAAGGATATGACACCCTAGGGGGGTTCATCATTCACCACCTTGGACGTGTGCCCCTGCGCGGAGAAGAGCTCGCCATAGGAGACCTGCGCCTTCAGATACAGAGCGCTGACCCAAAACGCATCACACGAGTGCTCGTAACTCGCATGCCCGCGCAAGACGAGGAATCTGCTCGTGACGCCTCGGGGCATGATTCATGATCCGCAATCTTGGTGCGGCGGCGGCAGGCGGCCTGCTCCTCGCACTAAGCTTCCCCACATGGGGACTTTTTTTTACCGCATGGGCAGCGTTTATTCCCCTTTTCTTTGCCGTCCAATCTGACTCACGCCTTCACGCCGCCGTCCTTTATGGGGGAACGTTTCAAGCGGCTTTTTCCATCATTGACCTTATATGGATACACAAGGCTCTTGTGGTTTATGGTCATATTCATTGGGTTTTGGCCGCGATAGTCTTCTTGTGCCTTGTGGCGGTTCTATCGCTCTTTGGCGCCGCTTTTGGCGCGGCGCTGGCATACGGCTGGAACAATGGGATGCCGTTCTATGTAACGGCGCCGCTGCTTTGGACTGCGGTGGAGTATGCCAAGACCTACTTTTTTACAGGTTTTCCGTGGGACCTGGTTGGCTATTCCCAGGCGCCCCTACAAACCTTTCTTCAGGTAGTCGATATCACGGGCATCTACGGCGTCTCCTTCCTGGTCGTGGCAGTAAATACAGCCGTCTGGGAACTTTTGCAGTCTCTCCTCTTTGGACGGTCCCTGCGCCGAGCGGTCTTGATATACTGCGCAGCGGCATGCTGCGCCGCATACCTTTACGGTTCATTGAGATTAGAGCAGGTCCAACGCCGTCAATCCGCGTTTCCCACGTTTTCCGTGGGCATACTGCAGGGCAACATACCCCAAGAAATGAAGTGGGAGCGCTCGGCCATGGAGCGCAGCTTCGCGGCGTATGAACGCTTGGCCGTGGAAGCAAAAGAAAAGGGCGCCAAACTGATCATATGGCCGGAAACCAGTGTCCCTGCGCTGGTGGCGGCAAAGGAGCGCGAATGGCGTCAGGTTCTCCGTATCTCGGAGACCGTAGGCGTCACAATGCTCGTCGGCGCGCCTTCGTACAAGGAAAACGATGGGAAAACCTCCTATTACAACAGCGCGTTTCTCATTGCCGAAGGCATGCTGAGATTCCGGTACGACAAAATCCATCTGGTACCTTTTGGAGAATACATGCCGCTGGATTGGCTGCTGCCCCTCGGGTCAGGCATTGCGGTTTTGGAGGCAGATTACTCTCCAGGCAAGACCATGACCGTGATGAAGCTTCCAGAAGGGCCGGCATTGAGTGTACTGATCTGTTATGAGGCGATCTTCCCCGCCATGTCGCGTATGGCCATCGCCAAGGGAGCTGAAATCCTGGTCAACATTGTCAATGACGGCTGGTTTGCGGGAACCGCAGCCCCCTATCAGCATCTCTCCATGGCAGGCGTGCGCAGCATTGAAAACCGCGCGCCATTGGTTCGGGCGACAAATACCGGGATCAGCGCAATCTTCGACGCCGCAGGGACCATGATCGCATCCATACCATGGGATACCTGCGGCGTTCTTGTTTCCGATGTCTCAGCAGGTACTCCTTTGTGGTCCTTTTACCGAGAATATGGGGATATTTTCGCACTGATCTGTGTTACTCTCTCGTTAAGTACGATCCTATGGGCTGCCAAACCGGCGAAATGATCCAAAACGAAAGCTCCCGCCTTGTCAAACACGAGGAGAACCGTCCATGAACCCTAGGACCAAGAAAACCGTCGTACGAGCGCTGGCCGCGATCGCTTTTTTTTGTCTATTGCTGTGGATTATGCAGACCCTTGAACCAATCACGACCGTGCTCCTGGTCTCTTTATTGATTGCCTATATTTTGGATCCCCTGGTGACGAGACTAGAATCATTTCACGTTCGGCGGTCAATTTCGTCGATGTGTATCATCCTCGCGCTGCTCGTCTTTTTTACCCTCTTGCTGCTGGGGCTTATACCGGCAATGTTTCGTGAACTGGCGGACTTTGCTCAACGCGCGCCCCGGTACATCAGAGACCTTACGCAATTTCTGCTTGCGCTGGCCGAACGCTTTGACGTGCAGGTTCCCCAGGACTGGAACGAAATGAGCCAGTTTCTCGTCGAGAAGAGCCGTGCACTTTTACCGAACGCCCTCGATCTTTTGAATAAACTCGCCTCGTCGCTCTTCAAATCCGTTTTCGGCGTGGTTGGCGCAGTGGTGCATGTGGCCTTAGTCCCAATCATCGCCTACTATCTCTTGGTGGAATTTCAGGACATCCGAGGCGGCATTTCCGACCTCATTCCACCGTATGTACGGGAGCCTGTTATGACCAAGTTGCAGGAAATAGACAAAATTTTGTCCGCATTTGTCCGAGGACAAATAACGATCGCCCTCATTTTGGCCATCTTATACAGCATCGGGTTTTTGGTCATCGGCATCGATTTGGCGCTGGTCTTGGGGATCCTCTCCGGCTTGCTGTGGATCATCCCCTACTTGGGGACGCTTTTTGCCCTGGTCACTGGATCGATTATGGCCTATGCAAAGTATGGGGACTTTATCCACGTCTTGTACATTGTCGGATGGATATCTGTGGTGCAGCTTACGGAGTCCTATATCTTGACGCCGAGAATTGTGGGCAAAGCAGTAGGGCTGCATCCAGTCGTGTACATCCTCGCATTGATTGTGGGCGCAAGTCTTTTTGGCTTCATCGGTCTGCTCATAGCCATTCCTTTGACGGCCATCGCCAAGGTTTTTCTCGGCTCACTGATCAACATGTACAGAAACTCTTATCTTTTCAGCGACGCCAATAGCAGAGACGATGGACGCAAGTCTGATCAACCGTGAGAAAGCGGCTCATGAGAGATAATCAAGTGGAGTGGAGCGCTGGTCGCCCCAGAGGCGACGTCCAGGCGTCCACTCGAGGAAACGGGCCGGGCGTTCTGTTCGTGGTTGCCACCCCCATCGGCAACCTAGATGACATCACATTCCGTGCTGTGGATGTCCTCAAGAAGGTTGACTTCATCGCATGCGAGGATACCAGACGCAGCCGCATCCTCCTTGAGAAGTTCCTGATTTCGGCCAAGCTCATAAGCCTCCACCGCTTTACCGAGCGCAAGAAAGCGGACAAAATCATTCAGAGATTAGTTCGAGGCGAATCCTGCGCCCTTATCTGTGACGCGGGCACGCCCGCCGTATCCGACCCGGGTGTGCTGCTCGTCAACGAGGCCCACAATGCAGGGATCAAAGTTGTCCCGATCCCGGGAGCTTCATCCGTCATGGCCGCATTGTCCGCCTCGGGGATCGATTGTTCCACATTCGTGTTCAGGGGATTTATTCCACGGAAGGTCGGGGAGCGTCTGGCTTTTTTTGAAGACATTCGTCAAGACCCTCGGCCCGCGGTGATGTTTGAATCGCCGAAGCGGGTCGCAGCGTCTCTGCGGACCGCGCATGAGACTCTCGGCGTCCGACAAATCGTTCTCGCCAGGGAACTCACCAAAGTGCACGAGGAGATTCTCAGGGGCTCGGCAGCCCATATAGTGGAGGAGTTGACGCGACGCGAATCAGTGCAGGGGGAAATTTGTGTGATCGTGGGGCCAGGAGCGCCGCAGTCCGTTGAGGTGGATGCCCACCAGGCAGTGCGTGAGCTGATGCAACAAGGGTTTAAGGGAAAGGGGCTTGCGCACGAGGCCCAACAACGATACGGGATCAAGAAATCAATTGCGTATAAAACCTTTCTCGAATTGAGCCGCGCAAAAGAGACATGAAAGACGGGGAACGGCCGTAACGTGAGCGGCCGCGGGCTCACGCCTGCCGCCTACCTTCCCATCTTCTTCCTGATTTCTTGAAAAGGAATCCGAACGAGAAAGGGCCTGCCATGGGGACACACCGGAGGCGACTCCAGTGAATCAAGCTGCGCCAAGAGCGAGTTGATTTCACGCGGTTCCAATGCATCCGTCTCCTTTACCGAGGCGTGGCACGCGATGCGCTTGAGCAGTTCGTCTCTGAAGCGTTCGGGATCTCCCCGAAGCCCTGTATCCATCATTGTTTGGATCAATTCTTGGCCCAACTCAGCCGCGTCTGACGCCTTGAACCACGTGGGAACCCCGCGTAAGAGGAATTCGCTTTCCCCGAATTCTTCCATCAAGAAGCCGGCGTTGCGTAGCAGGTCGAGATGTGAGGCGAGTATTCGAGCTTCTACGGGAGAGAACGTAAGCAATTGTGGAATGAGAAGCTCTTGGATCTCGGGGCGGGCATCCTCAGATGCGCATCGTTTGAGCGATTCGTACAAGATCCTCTCATGAGCGGCATGGTGATCCATGATAATCAATTCTGTGGCGCTGTGCAGGACTAGAAACGAATTGGGGAGCCTTCCCACAATGCCCAAGGCTGAGAATGTCTTCGACGAATCTGGCTGCGCGAGCGACGAAGTGACTTGTTGAGCGATGGAACCGACAAAAGCCGGCCTTGGTTCCAAGGAATCCGGCTGATGATAAGGCGCGTGTTGCATGTCGCCCATGACATGGCGGGGGATGGAAGCGCTCCCGGACGATGAAATCCAGGGGTCTCGTCCATCTCCAGAAGTCCGGAACGGCGCTCCTGTAAGGGCGCGATGCACGCCATCCGCCACGAGGTCGTACACAAGCCGTGGCTTCACAAAACGGAGTTCAGCCTTTTGGGGATGAACATTGACGTCCACTTCCTCAGGCGGGATGTCGAGAAACAACACAGCAACGGGGAACCTCCCCTTGTCGAGCAGCGCTGAAAAGGCTTTTGTCACGGCGCCGTTTACAAGTCTGTCTTTGACGGAACGACTATTTACGAAGGTTAGGATGGACCGCATATTGGAACGGCTGAACGGCGGCCGCGCGACATACCCGCTGACTCGACTATCGCCTATGGAATGATCCACCTCGACGAGGCTTTCCCGCAAATCCCTGGAAAACATGGTTTGCATGCGCTGCAAAACTGAATCCGCGGCCGCGGCGTCGATCTTTACCCTGCCGTTTTCCGAATACAAAAACGTAATTCGGGGAAAGGCAAGAACCAACCTGGTGACA
>Ga0272446_1002776_pt1 | contig 23212 bp, 17 predicted proteins | sample YNPCB0061_FD_194587 | JGI IMG/M metagenome (GOLD analysis project Ga0272446, IMG submission 194587) | Hot spring microbial mat communities from Yellowstone National Park, WY, United States - YNP-CB-006-1 | ecosystem: Environmental > Aquatic > Thermal springs > Hot (42-90C) > Sediment | place... | reverse complement strand
GTGATGCTCAAAAAGTTGCTGAAGAATCATTCAAAGAGAAACGTGGTGCTGTTGTTGCAATTGAACCTTCAACTGGTGAAATATTAGCTTTTGTTAGTGCACCAGAATTTGATTTAAGAGATTTTGCTACAGTTACTTCTTCAAAAAAATTTTCCGAGTTAATGGAAGATAAAGATAAACCAATGTTGAATAGAGCAACGATGGGTTATTATTCTCCTGGTTCATCTTTCAAAATGGTTTCTGCAATTGCTGGTTTGGAAGAAGGAATTATAGATACTACAACAAGGATTAGTTGTCCCGGTGGTTTTCAATATGGTGATCATTTCTTTAAATGTTTGCATATTCATGGCAGCACAGATATTTATTCTTCAATAGAAAAATCTTGTAATACATTTTATTATTCAACAGTTGTGAAGTTAGGTTTAGATCGTTGGTCAAAATATGCAAAACTTTTTGGCTTCGGTCGTAAATCAGGAATTGATATTCCTGAAGAATATCCCGGAATTGTTCCTTCAACTGAATACTATAATAAAGTTTATGGAAAAAATGGTTGGACAAAAGGATTTGTAGTTAGTTTAGGTATAGGTCAAGGTGAATTGAGTGTAACTCCTTTACAACTTGCTCAATATGCAGCATTGCTTGCAAATTATGGTAAATCTGCAAAGCCACACTTCTTGAAAGCATTTGTAAATACTAAAACTCAAGAACGAATTAATGTAAAACCAAATTATTATGATACTGGAATTAGCAAACATTCATTTGATATTGTAAGAAAAGCAATGTGGTTAGTTGTAAATGGGGCTGGTACAGCAGGTAATATTCGAGATCCGCAGTTAAACATTGCTGGAAAAACTGGAACAGCACAAAATCCACATGGAAAAGATCATGCTATTTTTATTGGCTTTGCACCTTATGATAATCCAAAAATTGCAATTGCAGTGATTGTAGAAAATGCTGGTTTTGGAAGTACAGCCGCTGCACCAATTGCTCGTGATGTTATAAAAGCTTATTTGCAAAAAGATAAGAAACAAACTCAACAAAATAATTTTGATGTTGCTCAGCTTAAAAAAAATAGGATTAAATTTGAAAATTAATTATCACTTACAAGATAGATTTGATTTAGCTGTTTTTATCCCAGTCATTGGCTTGATCATTTGGGGTTTGATTGCTATTTATAGTTCAACTGCTAATCATCCAACTGCAAATGGAAATTTTCTTAAGCAAATTATTTTTGTTGTTATTGCTTTGGTTTCTTTTTTATTTACTTTTTCATTACCACATCAAACAATAAAAATGTTTGCTGTACCTACTTATTTTATTTCTCTTTTATTTTTAGTTGCTGTGTTACTCGTTGGTAAAACTATATATGGCGCAAAAAGTTGGTTCGGAGTTGGAGGATTTGGTTTTCAACCTTCTGAGTTTGCAAAACTTGGTACTATTCTGATGCTTGCTTATTGGCTTACATATAAAAACCGTGACATTAATAATTTGAAAGATTTATCTATCGCTTTGGCAATTGGTATTGTCCCAATCTTTTTAATTCTTCTTGAACCAGATATGGGTACTGCAATCGTTTTTGCATTAATTACATTGGTTATGATTTTTTGGAGTGGAATAAGTTTGTTTGGAATTTTTGTTGTGCTTTCTCCTGGATTTGTAATTTTTGCTTCATTGTTTGGAACGATTTCATTTATTGTTTCATTGATGTTTATTCTTGCAGCATTGTTCTTTTTCAAAAAAGATTTATTTAATAGTATCACTGTTTTTGTAATTAATCTTGGTTCAGGATTCTTCTTCGATTATGTTTATAAAATTTTAAAACCGCATCAACAAAAAAGAATAGCATCATTTTTAGATCCAATGGCTGATCCTTTAGGTTCTGGATATAATGCTTTGCAAGCAAAAGTTGCTATTGGTTCTGGTGGAATTTTTGGAAAAGGATTTATGCAGGGAAATCAAACTCAATTAAGATTTATTCCTCAACAATGGACAGATTTTATTTATTGCGTAATAGGAGAAGAGTTTGGTTTTATTGGAAGTGTTATTGTAATAATTCTTTTTCTGATTATTTTTTTACGTTTACTCACAATTGCAAATCTTGCTAAAGATAATTTTAGTGTAATGGTAGTTGTGGGAACTCTTGCTATGTTATTTTCACACTTTGCAATTAATGTAGGTATGGATCTCGGAATAACACCAGTGATTGGATTGCCATTGCCATTCATGAGTTACGGTGGAAGTTCATTGATAATTAATATGACTCTGATTGGTTTAGCACTAAATATTTACAGAAACAGAAAAATTCATACATAAATTATGACTGCAAGAGAAAAATTATTAAAAAAATTAAATGCAGGTTTGCACATTTGTGTCGGGCTTGATACGGATTTTAATAAAATTCCAACATTTTTGAAAAACGAAAAAGATCCAATTTATGAATTCAACAAAATTATAATTGAAAGCACAAAAGAAGATGCAGCGGCTTACAAAATCAATTTTGCTTTTTATGAAAAACTCGGTGCACAAGGTTTTGATATAATCAAAAAAACTTTGGAATTAATTCCTAATAATATCTTAACGATTGCTGATGCCAAACGTGGCGATATTGGTAATACTTCTGAAATGTATGCTAAAGCAATTTTTGATGAATTCAATTTTGATTCTATCACACTTCATCCTTACATGGGTTTTGATTCATTAAAACCTTTTTTTGATTATGATAAAAAACTTAATTTTATTTTAGCTTTAACTTCCAATGCTGGCTCAAATGATTTTGAAAAACTGAAATTAGAAAATGGGAAATATTTATATCAGCAAGTGATTGAAAGAATTAACGAATGGAATCAATTTAAAAACTTAGGAATTGTTTTTGGAGCTACAAATCTTGATGAGCTGAAATCAAATTTAAAATCGTTTGGTGATTTATTTATTCTTCTGCCAGGAGTTGGTGCTCAAGGTGGAAGTTTAGAAGAAGTTGTCAAAGCTTTTCTTTCCATTCATTCAAATAATTTTTTGATTAATGTTAGTCGTGCATTGATTTACTGCGATGCTTCAGAAAAATTTGGGGAAAAAGTAAATTTGCTCATCAAAAATTATAATGAGTCTATTTCTGAAATTTTGAAATAAAATATTGTATTTAATTATTTCAAATTGTAAATTGAAATAGGGATACATTTAATTTCCTCTAATCATCAAACAATTTTTGGTAATGAATGGCTAGAGAGACAAAAATCAAAGAGGGCTTTCTTTACAGTATTTGGAAAAATCAAAGCTTTATTAATTCACTTACAACACTTGACGGTGAAGAAATATCTGTTTTAAATCCCGGAACATTAAACGAAGAAACAGCTGGTCCAGATTTCAAAAATGCAAGAATAAGAATTGGTAATTTGACATTTGTCGGAGATGTTGAAATTGACAATTCATATTCAGATTGGAAAGCTCACGGTCACAATTTAGATAACAAGTATAACAAAGTAATTCTTCATGTTGCATTGAATAATACGAATGGTTATTCGCATGTCTTTACAAGAGAAGGAAGAAAAATTCCTTCGATACGATTATCTCAGCATATCGATCCTAACATCTTCGAAAAAATAAAACTTGAAGAAGAAAATAATGGGCAAGATCAAACTTTTATTAAATGCCAGACTGCGAATAAAGAAATATCAATTGAATTAAAAGAAAAAGTTATTTCAGAATTAGGTTTACAACGTTTTCAAAAAAAATGCACAAAAATTTATAATAGATTGAAAGAACTTGAATTTGTACGTGAGCTGAATTTAAAAGAACCTGTTATAACTTATGACCTCACAGCAAAATTTCACGAAAGAAATTTTGAGCACAAAGATTTCTATGATAAAAATATTTGGAAACAACTTTTTTATGAATTGATATTTGAAGCTCTTGGCTACTCGCAAAATAAAACTCAAATGGTTAATCTTGCTAAGCATGCAAATATTAATTTTCTAACAAAGCTTGATAAAGATGGAATAATAATCGACAAGTATGAGGCAATTCTTTTTAACATTTCTGGATTAATAAATAAAAAAGAAAAAAATATTGATGAAGCAACTTCAAACTATCTTGAACGATTATCATTGAATTGGAATTCGATTCGTAATTTATATGATGGAACATTTATGGAAGAAGTTGAATGGAATTTCTTCAAACAGCGTCCTCAAAATTTTCCAACAATTAGAATTGCTGGCGGCGCAAGAATTCTTTATCAACTTATTTTTAACGATTTGATTTCTACATTAATAAAGAAAATTACAGAGATTCATAATCCTACAGTTTTAATTAATTCACTGCGAACAATAACAATTGTGAAAGCAGATGGATATTGGAAATCGCATTTTGTTTTGGGCGAAAAAGCAAAAATGGATTTAAATTATTTTGTTGGAGCTTCTCGTGCAGATGAAATTATTGTTAATGTTATTCTTCCATTCTTTTCAGTTTACTTTGAAATATTTGGTAAGAAAGATTTATCGAAAAAGGTTTTGAAACTTTATTCCATCTTTGAACAAAAGGATGAAAATCAAATCATTGTGAATATGGTTAATGCAATGCAATTAAAAGAAAAAGGGAAGAGAACAATTATAACTCAAGGTTTGATCGAATTATTCCGTAATTGGTGTTCGAAGAATAAATGTTTGGAATGTGAAATCGGTAAATCTGTTTTTAATTAATTATTCTTTCCCTGTAATTTGTTTATCTCATCTCTAAGTTTTGCAGCTCTTTCATAATCTTCTTTTTCAATTGCTTCTCTCAATTGATTTTGCAATTTAGCAATCTTAGTTTCTTGAATATTATTTTGAGATTGATTTTGAGATTCTTCTTCATCCTCATCTTTTAAACTAAAAAACTTTTCATCTGTTTCTTCAGTTGAAGGAACAAAACTAGCAACTCTCATTACTTCTTCAGATACAAAAATTGGTGCACCTGTTCTTACTGCCAAGGCGATTGCATCACTTGGTCGTGAATCAATTTCATTTGTCATCGTAGAAATTTCTAATTTAATTTTTGCAAAGAATGTATTGTCTCTCAATTCATCAATTATAACTTCAACAACAGTTCCACCAAGATTCTCAATAACATTTGCAAGAAGATCATGAGTTAAAGGTCGCGGTGGTTTAATGTTTTCAATTTCAAGAGCAATTGATTGAGCTTCGAAAGAGCCAATAATAATAGGAAGGCGGCGCGAACCGTAAACTTCTTTTAATAATAAAGCATAAGCACCGCCTGCCGAAGGACTTGCTGATAAACCTAAGATTTCAACTTGTACTTTTCTCATTTTATGATTTTATCTTTTTGATTTCTTCAATTAATGCAGGTACGATTTCAAACACATCACCAACAATTCCATAATCAGCTGCTTGGAATATTGGAGCGTCTTTATCTTTATTAACTGCTACAATATATTTTGATGAACGCATTCCAGCTAAATGTTGGATCGCTCCAGAAATTCCTAATGCAAAATAAAGAGTAGGGGAAACAGTTTTTCCAGTTTGTCCAACTTGTTCAGAATGAGGTCTCCAACCAGCATCAACAACAGCGCGTGAAGCTCCAACCGCACCTCCAAGTAAATCAGCCAATTCTTCAATCATTTTAAAATGTTCAGGACCTTTCATTCCTCTTCCGCCGGATACAATTATATCAGCTTCTGCTACATCAAGTTTGCCTTCTGATTTTTTTATTTCAACAACTTTTACTTTTGGTTCTTGGAATTCTGCGTTGATAAAATTAATCTCTGCTTTGTTTTCAGTTGGAACACCTGCACTAAAAACATTTGGTCGCAAAGTGAAAATTTTCTTATCGGAATTTATTGTTACATCCATTAATGCTTTACCAGCATAAATTGGTCGAGTAGCAATAATTTTGTTATCAGAAATATTTAATTCAACACAATCTACTGCTATACCACAATCTAATTTTGCAGAAACTTTTGGAGCTAAATCTCTACCAAGCGAAGTTGCACTAAAAATGATTACATCAAAATTATTTTGATTAATAAAATTTACAACTAAATCAGTATAAGCTGAAGAGTAATTTTCTAAATTAGAATTTTTTATAAAATTAACTTTTGAAATTCCATATCCACCAATTGAATCAAGCGAATTAACATCATTCCCAATGCATAAAGCTTCAACACTTCCATTTAATTTTTGTGAAAGATCAGCTGCAGTTTTTGCAACTTCAAGTGATGACTTTTTAATTTGTCCACTTCTTTGTTCGATAAATGCTAAAATTTTTGTCATGGCTTCCTCCTATATTACTTTTGCTTCTTCATGAAGTAAACGAACTAATTCTGGTACTGCGGTAACATCAGTTCCAACAATTTTACCAGCTTGTTTAGTAGGAGGTCTTTTTAATGTTAGTAACTCAACATGATTATTAACTGCAAGTGCAGGTTTTTCTTCAATTACTTTTTTCTTTGCAGCCATAATTCCTTTTAATGAAGCATAACGTGGTTCATTCAAACCTTTTTGTGCAGTAATTACAGCAGGCAAAGTTGTTTCGATGATTTCTTTTCCACCTTCAATTTCTCTTTCACAAATTATTTTATTTCCATCAAGCGTGAAAGAAACAACAACTGACACACAATTATATTGTAAAAATTCAGCTGTCATTTGTCCAACAACAGAGTTATCGTAATCAACAGATTGTTTCCCAAAAAATACAAGCTCTGCACCTTGAGCTTTAATTTCTTCTGCAAGAGCTTTTGCAACAGCAATTGAATCTCTGTAATTATCATCTTTTAATAATACAGCATTATCAATTCCCATTGCTAATGCTTTTCTTAAAGTTTCTTTATTTGCATCTCCGCCAAGACTAATAGCGACAGTTTCGCCACCGAATTTTTCTTTTGTCTTTAATGCTTCTTCAATGGCAAATTCGTCATAAGGATTAACTACATAAGTTACTCCTGCTTGGTCAATACTTTTTCCATCACTGCTAATATTAATTTTAGTTGCAGTGTCTGGAACATGATTTACGCAAACAGCAATTTTCATTATTCCTCCCGTAACAATTAATAGATTTATGATTTCAAACGAAATATAATCAAATTTATTTTTGTTATACAATTTCATAAATTGAAAATGAAAAAAGAATTCTTATTATGGAAAAAATTAAAGAGACAGAAAAAATAATCGTTCAGGATGATGAGACCACAAAAGTAAAAACTCCTTTTAAAGTAATATTATTTAATGATGATTATCATACCTTTGATGAAGTGATTTCTCAATTAATGAAAGCGCTTAAATGTGGTTTTGATAAAGCAAGAGATTATGCTTTCGAAGCACATGTCAAAGGAAAAGCAGTTGTATTCAATGGTGAATTACAAAAATGTCTAAAGGTTTCTTCTATTCTTGAAGAAATTGCTTTGCATACTCAAATTGTTTCTTAAATTTCTTTGTAGAATTCTTATAAAATTGATTATAAAATAATTGGTGGAAAAATGCAGATAGGATTAGTGGGTTTACAATTTTCCGGAAAAACAACTCTCTTCAAGACACTTTCTTCAAACAGCTCTCATAATGCATCAGGAAAAGAAGAAGCTTCAATAGAAGTTGTTAAAGTTCCAGATGAACGATTAGATAATTGTTCTAAAATTTTTAATCCCAAAAAGCAAGTAAACGCAACAATAGAAGTTTTTGATATTCCCGGACTAAAAATGTCTGATGACAATAAAGTGAAAATCACAACATCATTTTTAAGTGCAGTAAGAAATAATGATGCACTGTTTTATGTTATTCGTGCTTTCAAAGATGAATCTGTTTTGCATCCAATGAATTCAGTTGATCCTTTGCGAGATATTGAATTTCTTGAAACTGAATTTCTTTTTTCTGATATCGCTTTTTTAGAAAATCGTCTTGAAAAAATTCGCAAAGATATGTTGAAATCAAAAGATGATAGACTTAAAAAAGAACTTCCATTGATTGAAAAACTTTATGCTCATGCAGAAAAAGAATTACCGCTTCGTACTCTTCAATTAGATGAAAATGAAATTAAATTACTTTCCGGTTATCAATTATTAACCTTGAAACCATTGGTTATTGCTGTTAACTATGATGAAAGTTTTATTCCAAAAGTTGATGAGGAAATAAATTCATTAAAAGAAAAATTGCAAAAGTGTGGAGCTGAATTCATACCTTTCTTTGCAAAAATTGAATATGAATTATCTCAAATGTCTGATGAAGATCGTCAAATATTTATGCAAGATTATGGCATAAAAGAATCAGCTCTTTCAAAGATTTTGAGAACTAGTTATGAAATGCTTGGGCTTCAATCTTTCTTTACAGTTGGTGAAGATGAATGCAGAGCATGGACAATAAAGAAAAATTTTACTGCTCAACAAGCAGCTGGAGTTATTCATACAGATTTTTATAATAAGTTTATTCGTGCAGAAGTTGTTCATTATGATGATTTTATAAAATATGGCTCTTTTGCTAAATGTAAAGATGCAGGTGTGTGGAGATTAGAAGGGAAAGAGTATATTGTAAAAGATGGTGATATTTTAAACATACGTCATAACTAAAAGGAGAAAACATGTCACAAAAAGCAATAGAAGGATTGATGCCATCAATATTATGGAAAAGATTTTGGGAAATAAGTCAAATTCCAAGAGCTTCAAAAAACGAAGAAAGAATTCGTTTGTACTTAAGAAATTTTGCCGGTCAACATAACTTAGATTTTAAAGAAGATGAAACGGGGAACATAGTGATTGTAATTCCTCCAACTCCTGGTTATGAAAATTCTCAAACTATTGTTCTTCAAAGTCATGTTGATATGGTTTGTGAAAAAAATAAAGATACTCAACATGATTTCTCCAAAGACCCAATTAAACTTGTAAAAGATGGAGAATGGATTAAAGCCGATGGAACTACTTTAGGTGCAGATAATGGAATTGGAGTGGCTGCAGCACTCGCAATTGCTGACGATAATGATTTTGTTCATGGTCCATTAGAATTACTTTTCACCGTTGATGAAGAAACTGGATTAACTGGAGCTAATAATCTTCAACCAGATTTTATTACAGGTAAAATTCTATTGAATCTTGATACCGAAGAAGATGAAGCTTTCTATATTGGATGTTCAGGTGGAGTCGACACTGCTGGATATTTTAGAGTTGAATTTGAGAAACTGAAAAATAATTTTTCACCTTATTCAATTTTTGTAAATGGTTGCAAAGGTGGTCACAGTGGAGTTGATATTGCTGAAGGGCGAGCAAATGCAATTAAACTTTTAGCTTTTCTTCTTTCTCGATTAGATAAAGTTTATTTTCAATTGGCATATATTCAAGGTGGTTCAAAAAGAAATGCAATCCCTCGAGAAGCCGAAGCAATAATTTTCATTGATGAAAAAGATGAATCAACAATTCGAGAATTAATTAATGAATTTGCTATTGAGAGTTCATTAGAATATTCCAAAACTGATGCTGATATAAAAGTTGCATTTGAAAAGAAATCACTTGAAGAAATTAGTTATAAAAATGCTTTCAAAGATGATTTTACAAAAAAGTTGATTAATACTTTGCTTGCACTACCTCACGGTGTAATTTCAATGAGTCAATCAATAAAAGATTTAGTTGAGACGTCAACAAATCTTGCTACTATAAATTATGATTCATATGAATTGATTGTAGGAACAAGTCAAAGAAGTTCGATTGAAAGTGCAAAAAGAAATATTGCAAGATCTGTTCAAGCTGTTTTTGAATTGGCAGGTGCAAAAGTTAAAATGAGTGATGGTTATCCTGGCTGGCAACCAAATATTGAATCACCACTTTTGCAATTAGCTACTGATCTTTATAAAAAAACATTTGGAAAAGAACCTGCTGTGAAAGCAGTGCATGCCGGTTTAGAATGTGGAATTCTTAGTGATAAATATCCCGGCTTAGATATGATTTCTTTCGGTCCAACAATTATTGGAGCTCATTCTCCAGATGAAAAAGTAAATATCAATGCTGTTATTAAATTTTATTCATTCTTAAAAATTTTACTCTATGAATTAAGTAAATAAATATAGATTAATTATTCTTTGCTTTTAAAATAATTCAAGAGGAAAATGGTTATGATAAAAAAATATGATCTTTACGATGTTCCAAAAATTACTTCCGTCCAAGAAATGATTTTGCTTTCTGCAAAAAAATATGGACCGAAAATTGCACTCGAAGATTTGAATGAAACACCAATTAGAAAATTAACTTTTAGAGAATTGCTTGAACATATCTTGCTCTTTGGCTCAGCATTAAAAGAACTTGGTTTAAAAGAAAGAACTCACATTGCATTAATAGGGGAAAATAGAGTTCAATGGACTTTAAGCTATTTAACATTAATGGCGTTTAATTATGTTGTTGTCCCAATCGATAAAAATCTAACTCCAAATGAAATCATTAATATTATTCATGAGTCTGACTCAGAAGCAATAATATTTTCTGGAAGTTATGCTTCACTTTTGGCTGAATCAAAAAATTCATTAAAGCGTTTGAAAAAATTTATTTGTATGGATGATACAAAAGAAGAAAAAGATTTTTTATCAATGATAGAATTAATTAGAAATGCCAAACCAATTCAAGAGAATCAACTTCCAAATGTTAACCCAAATGATTTAGCTGAAATCATTTTTACATCTGGTTCTTTAGGAAGAGCAAAAGGTGTTATGCTTTCACAAAAAAATATTGCAGCAAATTTAGTATCCATGGTTAGTATGATTTTGATTGATGAAAAGGATCGTTTTTTATCAGTTCTTCCAATTCACCATACTTATGAATGTACTTGCGGGAATTTATGTCCTTTGTATTGTGGAGCTTCAGTTCATTACGCACGCTCATTAAAAACTGTTGTTGATGATTTACAAAAAGTAAAAGCTACAGTTCTTTTAGCTGTTCCACTTCTTTATGATAAAATGTTTAAACGGATTGTAAAAGGAATTCAAGAAGATAAAATTAAATCAGTAATTGTTCCTCCACTTGTTAAGTTAACGAACTTATTTTCATTAATTGGCTTTAATGAGTTCAAGAAAAAATTATTTCATGAATTACATGAAAAATTTGGTGGTGCAATTCGTTTATTTATTGCTGGTGGGGCAGCACCTGATCCATTAGTTGCAAAAGGATTACGTGAATTTGGATTTACATTTATCCAAGGTTATGGATTAACAGAAACCGCACCAATTGTAGCTCTTAATAGGTTATATGCATTCAAAGATAATGCTGCTGGATTACCATTACCTGGTGTTGAAATTAAAATTCACAATCCTGATGAAAATGGTAGTGGAGAAATTTGGATAAAAGGACCAAACGTAATGCTTGGTTATTATAAAAATGAAAAAGCAACAAAAGATGCATTTGAAGATGGATGGTTTAAATCAGGTGATATTGGATATTTTGACGAAGATGGATTTTTACACATTAATGGAAGAAAAAAGAATGTTATAATTTCCAAGAGTGGTAAAAATGTTTTTCCAGAAGAAATAGAAGATGTTTTAAATCGCTCACCATTTATACTTGAATCAATTGTTAAAGGTGAAGAGGATGCAAAACAAGGTGAAATAATTTCTGCACAAATTGTAGTTGATGCCGAAGCATTTATTGAATTGTCAGAAACAAAAGGAATACAGATAACAGATGAATTAATTCAAAAAGTTATAAGTGAAGAAGTAGAAAAAGCAAACAAAGAATTGGCAACACACAAACAAATCAAAAAATATGTGATTCGTGAAAAAGAATTTGAAAAAACAACAACACAAAAAATTAAAAGATATCTTGTAAATCAAGAAGGGGATTAGTTAACAGGAGTATTTCAATTTCAAAAGAAAAGCCTCATTCTAATGTTGAGTGAGGCTTTTTTATTTTAGAGAATTTGCGGAGAGAGCGAGATTCGAACTCGCGGTAGAGTATAACCCCTACGACGGTTTAGCAAACCGTTGGTTTCAGCCACTCACCCATCTCTCCGTGGCTAACATAATTCTTTCAAAATTGCGTCGCCAATATAATAATCACTTGCCTAAAATAAAAATTTATAATTGAGAATTACATTTCTACCTTGCATAAATGCAAAGTTCTTAATTGATGAAAGATGATCTTTATAAGCATGATTAAAAGCATTCGTAATTTTCAAGTTAAATACATGAGCAAATTTTCCAGTTAAAATTTTAACTCCTCCATATAAATCTAAAAGTCCATATCCTTTTGTTGGTTCTTCAAATTGTGAAGTTTTATTTTGTTCAGCAGCAAGTTTCCAATTAAATCCAATCCAATAATTATCTGTTGAATATCTTTGCTCATAAGAAAATCGCATTGGTGGCATTTGTGGTAAATTTTCTTTCGTGCGATTATCTAAACCTCTTACAAAATCAAAAATGAAAATTGTAGTAAGATTGTCAAAAAAATCATGCTGAGCTTTAATTTCACTTCCATAAATAATTGCATCACCCTGAGAATATTGGAAAACCGGCAAACCTAATTGTGATTTGTTAAATGGATTTGATAAATCATTTGGATTGTAAAATAATTCTGTTGGTTTTCTAAAAATGTAATCCTTTATATTATTATAAAAGAAATTAACTTCAACAGTGTGCAATGGTTTTATCAATCTAAAACCAAAATCTACTCCGTAATTTTTTTCTGTGGATAAATTTCTTTCTCCAATGTCAAATGTACCAGTGGCTGCATGAATTGCATAAGAAGACATTTCTTCAATTGTTGGTGACCTGAAAGCTGATGCTACATTTGTATAAAATTTTATAATATCTGAAAAATTATAAACCAATCCGATTGAGCCACTTAATGAGTTAAATGATTTTTCAAAGCTTGGGAAAGATTTTTCAGATAAAATCGATTCAGGAATTTTTATTGAGTTATTTTCAAAACGAGCACCGAATTGTAAATTAAAATCGTTGACTTTTGTTTGTTCAAAAAAATAAAAAGCAAAGCTCGAATAATCTGCATTTGGTGTAAATGCTTCTTCGCCTATAACTGTGTATTTTTGTTTCATCAACCAAATACCAAACACACCATTAAGTTGATTAAATAACAAATTATGTTTGAAAGAAATATCTGTGCTGTAATTTTTCAAACCAAATTCAGTTCCAACAATGCCTTCATTAACTGAGATTTCTTTATGATTATAATCTTGATAACCAGCTTTTACACTCATTGAAGAAAGAAAAGAACCAAGTTGATTGCTTTCAAATAGAAAACGGTAATCTTTTTTTTGCATTTTAATTTTTACTGGACCTTCTTCACTTTCTTCCTGATTATTAAATGGCAATCCATATTCATTATTGAAATTACTCAAGCTAAATCCAGCTAAACCAAAATTCGGTTTATATGAAAATCCCAATTGATAGCCATCAGTCGATTGATTGGAATTCAGGACTTCATTGTTGTTCCCATCAAAATAATTTTGATTTTTTCTTTTAAAAATATTTCCATGAAATGCAAAATCACTAATTCCATAATGCAAATCAGCATCACCAAAATAACCTTTATTATTTGATGAAGAATTTAAATTCACTGTCCCATCAAGTCTATCAGGAATAAAAGTTGGAATTGCTTCTGTTATAACATTTATAACTCCACCGATAGCATTACTTCCATAAAGCAAACTTGCAGGACCTCGTAGTATTTCAATCTTTTCTGCATTTCCTCCATCAGCGGATACTCCATGATCATCTGAAGTGTTTGAAAGGTCACCCATTCTTAAACCATTTTCTAAAATCAAAACTCGATTGTTACTAAAACCTCTTATCACAGGTCTTGAAGTTGCACTTCCATTTGAACGCATTGAAATTCCTGGTTGAAAATTCAAAATTTCTGCTACAGTTGAACTTCTTTTTATTTCAAGATTTTGATTAGAAATAATTAAAGAAGTTTGTGAAAGTTCTTTTGGATCTAATGAAAGAGGATTACCTGTGATTACAACTTCATTTAGGTTAATGTATCCATCTTCTAATTCAACTAAAATATTTTTTGATAAAGGTATTTGAATTGTTTCAATCTTTGTTTTATGACCTATTAAAGAAAGAATTAATGTGTATTTCCCATCGGGTAAATTTTTTAATATAAAATTTCCATCAGTGTCAGTTGTTGTTCCAATTTTTAATTCTTTGACTAAAACATTAACACCAACAAGTGGTGTGTTTTCTTTTTTGTCATAAACAGTTCCATGAATTGTATTTTGTGCAAATACATATAACGAAGTAAATATAATTAAGATGAAAACTTTTATAAGCTTCATAACTACTCCAAATTTGATTGAAAAAAAGTTTATTATAATTGGAAAAAGTTATGAAATTGGTGGGGCTCTAAGACTTTTATTAAATCCTTTAAATGAGGTGGTAAATGAAATGTAATTTTCTGAAAATGATCTTTTACCGAAACTTAATTGCGAAGAAAAATCATACTCACTTTGTGTTAAATTATCATTTGAAAGGAAAAGTGAAAGTGAACATTGACTCTGATCAATGAAATGAAAAACCGAAACTTCTTTTGTTGTTTGTAACTTTTTATTAGGTAAAAGACTGATATTTCTTTCATGATAATGGAAAAAAGATACAAGCAGTGTTAGCAAGTAAACTGCAAGAACAAAAGAGGATAATATTTTGATAGTTCTGTTTTTCATTACTTAAAAATATAAAAAATACCTTAGATATTGATTTTTAATTTATCAAAACTTATGTTGATAAATAAATAAACACATACAAATAAGATGGAGTTCAACATGAATTCAAAAAAACTATCCGGAGAAGTATATTATCCTTCAGATGAAGTAATCGCAAAAGCACATATAAAAGATTGGGATCAATTAAATGAATATGCAACAAACAACTATGAAAAATTTTGGGAAGAGCTTGCGGAAGAACTTCACTGGTTTAAAAAATGGAATAAAGTTTTAGATGATTCTAATAAACCTTTCTACAAATGGTTCGTTGGCGGAGTTACAAACATTTCTTACAACTGTCTTGATGTTCACACAAAAACTCACAGAAGAAATAAACTTGCATTAATATGGGAAGGAGAAAATGGCGAAACAAAAACTTACTCTTATTTTGCCTTACATCGTGAGACATGCAAGTTTGCAAACATTTTAAAAAGTCTTGGAGTTAAAAAAGGTGATCTTGTTACAATATATATGGGAAGAGTTCCAGAAATTGTGATTGCTATGTTAGCATGTGCAAGAATCGGAGCAATTCATTCAGTTGTATATGGTGGATTTTCAGTTGAATCATTAGCAGAAAGAATTGAAGATAGTAATTCTAAAGTTTTAATTGTTGCAGATGGGGCTTATCAAAGAGGAAAGATTGTACCATTAAAACAAATTGCTGATGAAGCTCTTCAACGTTGTGGTACAGTTGAACATGTTTTAGTTGTTAAAAGAACTGGTCAAGAAATCAATATGGAATTTGGAAGAGACATGTGGCTTCATGAATTAATGAATTTACCTGTTGCATCTCGTGAATGCTTCATGGAAAAAATGGATGCTGAAGATCCTTTGTTCATTCTTTATACAAGTGGAACTACGGGAAAACCAAAAGCTATTTTACATACTCATGGCGGATATATGGTCGGTACTTATGCATCACTTAAATATGTTTTTGATATTCATGATGAAGATAGATATTGGTGTGCAGCTGATCCTGGTTGGATTACCGGTCATAGTTATATTGTCTATGGTCCATTGTTAAATGGTGCAACATCATTTTTATATGAAGGAGCTCCAAACTTTCCATATCCAAATCGTTGGTGGGCTATGATTGAAAAATATGGAATTAATATTTTATACACTGCACCGACTGCAATTCGTGGCTTGATGAGATTTGGTGAAGCATGGGTAAATCGTCATGATTTATCTTCATTACGTTTGCTTGGTTCAGTTGGTGAGCCAATAAATCCTGAAGCGTGGAAGTGGTATTATAAAGTTGTTGGAAAAGAAAAATGTCCAATCATGGATACTTGGTGGCAAACAGAAACTGGAATGTTTATGATAACTCCAATGCCTTGTGTTCCATTAAAACCTGGTAGCGGAACTCGACCCTTTCCTGGAATTCAAATGGATGTTGTTGATGAAAAAGGAAATTCTGTTAAAGCAAATGAAGAAGGATTTCTTGTTATCAAAACTCCATGGCCTGCAATGATTAGAACTGTTTGGAATGATGATGAAAGATATATTCAACAATATTGGTCAAAATATCCCGGTATGTATTTGACAGGTGATAGCGTTAGAAGAGATGAAGATGGATATTATTGGATTATTGGAAGAGTTGATGATGTAATTAAAGTTTCCGGTTATAGATTAGGAACAGCGGAAATTGAAAGTGCGTTAGTAAGTCATCCGGCAGTTGCTGAAGCTGCAGCAATTGGTTTGCCGCATGAAGTAAAAGGAAATGCAATTTATACTTTTGTAATTCTTAAAAATGGATTTACAAAATCAACTCAATTAATTGAAGAACTTAGACAACATGTTAGTCATGAAGTTGGACCAATAGCAAAACCAGAAAGTATTGAAATTGTTGATTCACTTCCTAAAACAAGAAGCGGTAAAATCATGAGAAGAGTTTTGAAAGCAAGAGCTTTAGGACAAGATCCGGGAAATATTTCAACTTTAGAAGAATAAATTTTTTGTTGTGATTATTATTGAGCTTAAATTTGGAGAGCTTTTGAAAATCTTTGAGGATAATTTTTATTTATGAAAAAAGCTCTCCAATTTTTCTTGCTGCTTATTTTTTTTACTATCTCAATTAATGCTCAAGATTATGGAACATTAAGAGGATTTGTAACCGATTCTTTATCATCAGAAGCTTTGGTTTATGCAAATGCTTACATTAAAGAACTCGGCAAAGGTGCTAATACTGACGCACGCGGTTATTTTATAATTCCTTCAATACCTGCTAACAAAAATTTTATTTTAACCATTTCTTATGTTGGTTATAAAACAAAAAATATCATAATCAGAGTCACAAAAGAAAAAGTTACTCAGTACAATATTTCTTTGCAATCAGAAGGAATTCAATTAAATACTATTACTCAAGTTGGGGAAAGATATAAAGAAAAAAATGAAACTAATATCAGTGTGCAAAGAATTGCAGCAAGAGAATTGGAGTTAATGCCAAAAGGCGTTGAAACAGATGTCTTTCGTTCAATAAAATATTTAGCTGGTGTGCAATCTACTGGTGATGTTTCTGCAAAATATTATGTACGTGGTGGTGCAAGTAATCAAAATTTAGTTTTGATTGATGGAGTTACAATTTATAATCCTTTTCATGCATTGGGTTTGTTTAGCGTAATTGATCCTGACATGATTAACAATATAGAATTTTTCAAAGGTGGATTTTCTGCAGAATATGGAGGAAGACTTTCTTCTGTAATGAGTATAATTACAAAAGATGGTAATAAAAATAAATTGAGCGGAAAAGCAACAGCAAGTTTTTTAACCGGAAAACTTTTACTTGAAGGTCCAATTCCAAATGGCTCATTTATTTTGACAGGAAGAAAAAGTTATTCAAATGATATTATTAAAAAGTTTTTAAATGAGCAGAGTGTTCCTGTAGATTTTCATGATTTTTCTTTCAAAGCAAATTATAGCAATAATGATTTTCTTCCAGGTGCAAAATTTACAATCAACGGATTTTTTAGCGGTGATAATATCAAACATTCCGATCCACGCATTGAAGATTATAATTGGTCTAATAATGTTTTTGGCTTTAAATGGTTTCAAGTTGGCGACAGTCCTTTGTTTTATGAATTAAGTTTATCTGCAAGTAGATTTAACGGAAATGTTGATCCTAAAATCAGTAATGCAAGAAAAACTGAAAATAAAGTTGAAGACATGGGAATTCAAATGAACTTCACCTATATGTTTGAAAACAGAAATGAAATTGAAGTTGGATTTCATATCAAACAAATAAAAACAAATTTGTTTATCGAAAATGATCGTTCAATTCCAACTGATTTAGGTTCGTCGGGTGCAAATATTAGTTTATATCTCAAATATCGATTTATGCAATTAGATTTTTTAGGATTGGATTTAGGAACGAGAGTTAACATCGCTTCACTTTCTAAAAATGATAAAAGAGCAATTTTAGAACCGAGAGCAAGTTTTACACTTCGTCTATTATCTTCAGTTGCAATTAAAGGTGCAGTAGGAATTTATCAACAAGAAATGACAACTATTAGTGATGAGAATGAAGTAATAAATATTTTTGAACCATGGATTATTACTCCAGATTATTTGAAGCCAGCTCTTTCTAAACATTTCATCTTAGGTTTAGAAACAAATTTTGTGGAAGCTTTTACTTTTAATGTCGAAGGTTATTATAAAAAAGTGGATAACTTACCATTGCTGAATGATAAAAAAATTCTTGTTTCAGATAATGATTTTATTTCTGGTATCGGTGAATCTTATGGATTAGAAATATTTACAAGAATTAATCCTGAACCAATAAATTTTACTGCATCATATACAAATGCTTTTGCATATAAAAATATTGATGGCAAATTATATTATCCTCGTTACGATATTCGGCATTCATTAAACTTGGGGTTAGAGATTGATTTTGGTCATGGTTGGTCAACTTCTTTAGCTTGGATTTACAATAGCGGATTGCCATTCACTCAAATCATCGGTTATTATGATAAATATTATTTCGATGATTTCTTTGCTCCTTGGTTTCAATTTGATCCACGAAAACCTTATACAATTATTGGTACACAAAATTTAGGCAGACTTCCAGATTATCATAGAATGGATTTTAGCTTATCAAAAAAAATTGATTTTGATTGGTTCAACGTCAAAGTCGATTTTAGCATTATCAATCTTTACAACAGAAAAAATATTTTCTATTTCAAAAGAGATACAGGTGAACGCGTAAATATGCTTCCATTTTTGCCAACTGCAACTGTGAGAATTGAGTTATGAAAAAATTATTATTCATTCCAGTTTTATTTTTACTCTTTGTTTCATGTGAAGATAATCTTAATCCTTATGGGGAATTGAAAGACCGATATGTTTTGAATTGTATTATTCGTGGCGATACAACTTTTCAAACAGCAACTTTAACAAGAAACTATCAGGTTGATAACTTCGATCCATATTCAAACACAAATGATGTTAATATTAATAATGCATTGATAAGAATTTGGAATGGTGATGATAAAGTTTCTTTGTTAAAAGATACTACTATAAATCGTCCTGAAGGTGATAAATATAAAACACCTTACACAGTTTACAAGACAGATAAATTATTACCAAGACCAAATTCATCAATAGATATTGAAGCAATTTTGCCAAATGGAAAAAGATTAACAGCTTCTGCAAAAGTTCCTGAAGCAATTTCAATTGATGAATCTATCTCGGATAAAGTTATTCCACCAAGTGGTAAAAATTTTATTAAGATTAGCTGGAATACATCAGAAAAAAATCCAGTGTTTATAGTTCGTCTTGCTATTTATTACTTCAAACATGAAGGCGGAGAAAAGAAAAGAAACATTCTTACGATTCCAATTAATTACATTCAATATGGTGATGATTGGATTCCAAATTATCCAAAACCGGTAACAGAATTAGCTTATTCAGTTGATATGACGACGATTAATAAAGCGATGGAGTTAATTTCTAAAGATGATCCAAATAAATCTCGATATGAAATTCTCAGTTGTATCTTAGAAGTTTTGTCATTAGATCCTGAATTAAGCAAATATTATTTTGCAACAGCTCGCAATCGAGATATTTATTCAGTTAAACTTGATGAAACTGATTACAGCAATGTAAATGGCGGTTATGGAGTTTTTGGTGTTTATATGAGAACTTATTGGGTTTTAAGATTTACTCATCAATACATTAATTCATTTGGTTATATTCCAGGCTTAACGGATGCAAAATGAAAAATTTAATTAAAGCTATTATTGTAACCCTGATTATATTGTTAACATCTTGTGAAAAACAAGTTTTTGTTGAAAGTGAAGAGAAAGAAATTTTTTCTTACGGGAAAATTTTAATTGAATCCATTCCTGGCCCTGCACAAGTTTACATTGATGGAAGAAATAGTGGATTTACAACTTTAGATACAATTAAATTCATTAGTGTAGGAAGTCATAAAATAACCCTCAGACAAAATTTATTTAAGGATACAACTTTAATTGTATCTGCAGATGATAAGTTCACTGCTAAAATAATTGTTGATTATTTTAAGAATCCTGGACATTTTGGAAAAGTATATTGTAATTCAAGTCCATCAGGAGCTTTAATTTATTTAGATGGAAAATCAACAAATCTATTAACACCAAATACATTAAGTTATCTTTTCCCTGGTGAGCATCAATTAAAATTTACAAAAGCAGAACATCGTTCGGATTCTATAAAAGTTTACGCAAAAGGTGGTACAACAGTAAATGCTCTCGTTTCTCTTGAAGATACTTCAAAATGGGTTAATTATAACATAAATAATTCTCCAATTACTGCTAATCATTTATCATCAATCGTTGTTGACAAAAATAATATTAAATGGATTGGAACACGAGATCAAGGTTTATGTTCTTTCGATGGTAAGAATTGGAAAATTTTCAAGAAAGAAAACTCGCCATTGATTTATGATTTTATCAATTCACTTGCAGTTGATGAGAAAAATAATTTGTGGATTGCAACTACCGGTGGCTTAATGATGAAAAATGGTAATAATTGGATTGACTATACGTCACATTTGCCATCAACTTATGTAACTTCAATTGCTTTTGACAAAGCAGGGAATGCATGGATTGGTACAATGAATGGTTTAGTGAAATTTAATGGCTCGACATGGCAAGTCTATAATATTAATAATTCAGAAATTCCAGGAAATTTTGTAACCACGATTTCAATCGGAAATGATAATAAAATTTGGGTTGGAACAAGTGCAAATGGACTTGCTTGGTTTGATGGATTAACTTGGAAAACTTATTTGATATCCAACATGAAAATTCCAAGAAATTTAGGAAATAGTATTCGTTACATTAAAGTTGATAACGATGGAATTGTTTGGGTTGCTCATCTTCAAAATTTAATTGTTGGAGATTTAGGTGGATTTACAAAATTCGATGGTGTTAGTTGGACCGATATTAAATTAGTTGGAGTTCCATCAGACCAAATAGAAACTATTTATGTCGATTCAAAAAACAATAAATGGGTTGGGACAAAAAATGGTTTAGGAAAATTCCTTCAAACATTTTCTGTTACAGCTTATACAACAATTAATTCCGCAATTCCTGCAAGCCAAATAGTTGGTGTTGCAATTGATGCAAACGATGATTTATTTGTTGCAACTTTTGGCGGAGGATTAGGCAAAGGGAGAAATGGGAAATATTAAATAAAGATTTATGAGGGGTTATGAAAAAGCTGTTAAATATTTTCTTAATTGTATTGATTGTTGTATTACTTGGCTGCGAAAAAGAAGTATTTTTAGGTGAACCTGAGCCTCCAAATGAAGAATTTGGAACAATAATAATTGATTCTAATCCTTCTGGGGCAAGAATATTTTTAAATAATCGAGATACTGGCTTTTCAACACCGTGTACATTAAAGTTTGTTCCAGTTGGATACTATAATTTAACACTAAAATTATTTCGATATAATGATTATACAATTGTTATAAGTATGAACCATACTACAACTTTTCCAATCTACCATGACTTCACAAAAGATCCAGCAAATTTATCATCATTAGAGTGCTATTCAACACCTAACGGTGCAACCATTTATCTCAATGATTCTTTAACAAATAAAATTACTCCTTATACTTTTAACAATCTTTTACCAGGCGATTATAAAGTTAAAATGAGTCTTAAAGAACATAGAAGTGATAGTACAATTGTTACATTGTATTCAAAAAATAAAGGTTATGTCAGCTTTAGTCTAATTGATACAAGCAAAATTGTTGTTTATAATATTGGCAATTCTAAGCTATTGAGTGATAATATAAATTGTTTAACAGTGGACAAGAAAAACCATATCTGGATAGGAACAACAGTTGGAGTGCAAGAAATTTATGGTTCAAATTGGAAGTATTATAATTTTTCAAATACTCCATTAACATCGGAAAATATAACTGCACTTCATTGTGATGAGTTAAATAGATTGTGGGTAGGAACCTCAAAAGGGTTATTCTTATATGATGGGATTAATTGGATCGATTATTCAAAAATCATTGGTGAAATTTCTATAACGTCAATCACTTCTGACAAAAGCATAAATATTTATGTAGGCTCATATTCCGGATTAATAAAAATCTCAGGGAATAATTTTAAAAAATTTGATAATTCTAATTCCAAAATAACAGATAACAATATTAAAGCTTTAGCTGTAGATAAAGATAATAATTTATGGATTGGAACAGTGTATGCTGGAATAGTATTTTATGATGGAAAAGATTTTCAAGTATATGATAACAAAGCAATGGGACTTCAAATTTCAAATCAAATTAATGCTCTTGTAATAGATAATAACAATATATTGTGGGGAATTTCTGGAGGCAGAGATTTAATTAGTTTTGATGGTAAAACATGGTCTAAAGTCAAGTTTTTCAATTTTGCTATATCAATGTTTAATCAAAATGATTATTTATTTATTTCAGAAAAGTATGGTTATAATATATATAATAAGAATACCAATATTAATCGTTATTATTATCCACAAGATTTTAATCTTAGTAGTTTTTGGGCAAATGGTAGTGTAATGAATGATGATGGTGATATTTATATTGGAACTTTGGGGAATGGGTTGATTAAAATGAAAAAAGGGAGTTATTAATTCATATTTTTTCTTTAACCCAATTTTCTAATCCATCTTTTACAATTAGTTCTTGAATTGTTTTTCCAATTGGTGTGAATGAATAATTTTTATTTCGAATAAATATTTGAGATAATTCAAAATCTACATTGCAAAGTAAATTTGTTCGTTTTGTCAATTCATCATTTCCAAATTCATTTCGTAAATCAAGAACAAGATCGGGACATTCAATTACAATTAAACCATTGTTAATCGCATTTCTTTTATAAGTTTCATTGAATGAACCTGCAATTAGCAATTTAATCCCTTTGTATTTCAATGCCGTTGCTGCTTGTTCTCTTGAGCTACCAGTTCCAAAATTGAAACCCGAAACCAAAATATCTCCGGCTTTAACTTTAGTTGAAAATTCTGGATCATAATTTTCCATTACGACTTTGGCTTGTTGGTCTGGA
>Ga0272446_1002775_pt1 | contig 23215 bp, 25 predicted proteins | sample YNPCB0061_FD_194587 | JGI IMG/M metagenome (GOLD analysis project Ga0272446, IMG submission 194587) | Hot spring microbial mat communities from Yellowstone National Park, WY, United States - YNP-CB-006-1 | ecosystem: Environmental > Aquatic > Thermal springs > Hot (42-90C) > Sediment | place... | reverse complement strand
ATTTTTCTGATATAATATCGGCATCTTTGATTTCATCAAAAATCACTTCTTTGTGAGGATTGAAAGCTATGTAATTTTCAAGTTCTTCGTTATCAATGTTTTTCAATTTTTCGCTAATTTCTATTTGTTTAGAGGTATTTTTTTCTGCAAACCAGCTATTCCCTACCCATACCAAAAGCACTAAACTGCACGCCGCCATTGCCCATTGCCAAGTAGTGCGTTCTTTGTACCAAACTTTTGGTTTCAGCGAACTGATGCGTTTCATTATTCGCTGAGGCAAAAGCTCAAAATAATTTTCAGGCACACCGAAAGGCAGTTTTCGAGAGATTTTGACAGGTTCTTGCTCGCCTTGTATGCGTTTTTGTAGCCTCTCGCCAAGATTTTCAAAATAATTTTCAGGACTTACGAAAGGCGTTTCGTGTTTTTTGTCGTTTAAACTAAATTTTTTCATATTTCGCTATTCATTGCTTGTTCTATTTTTTTTACGGCATGGTGATACGAGGCTTTCAAAGCCCCTACGCTGGTGCCGAGAATTTCGGAAATTTCTTCATATTTCAAATCGTCAAAATATTTCATATTGAACACCAATCTTTGCTTTTCGGGAAGCGTAAGCAACACTTTTTGTAATTTTATGGCAATTTCATCGCCCGAAATGTAGCTACTTGTTTCAAGTTTTCGGAGCAAATCTTTGCTCACATTAGCAATAGGCAGAAAAAATTTTTGCCGTTTTTTACGTAAAAAATTCAGACACTCATTGGTAGCTATTCGGTAAATCCACGTAAAAAGTTTTGACTCCTCTTTAAATTTATCCAAATTTTGCCAAACTTTCACGAAAGTTTCCTGTGTGAGGTCGTCGGCATCGTCGTGGTCTATCACTATTTTACGAATATGATGATAGACTTTTTGTTGATACTTGTGTATCAAGAGGTTAAAAGCATAATTTTTAGAACTTTCGTGCCTGAATTTTTCTAAGATTTCTTGGTCTTCCACAAAAATTTTAAGCTAATTTGTAAGTAAGATGTTTTGCCGAGCAAAAGGTTTAATTATTTCGCCCAAAATTTTGCAAAATTAATGCCCAAAACTTTTCTTGTTTCTTATGCCTTGTTTTTTTAATCCGAATATTTAGCTTTGCAAGAATTTTTTGGGTATGATGCAGAAACTTTCTATTGTAATTCCTGCCTACAACGAAGGAAGAACTATTCATCTGATTTTGGATAAAATCAAGCAGGTAATTTTGCCCAACAACATTAGCAAAGAGGTAATCATCGTGAATGATTGTTCGAAGGACAATACCGAAGAGGCTATTTTGCGTTACAAGGAGGAAAACCCCGATTTACCGATAGTGTATCTGAAACACGAAGTCAATCAGGGCAAGGGAGCGGCTTTGCACACAGGCATCAAAAACGCCACAGGCGAATATCTCATCATTCAAGATGCTGATTTGGAGTATGACCCCAAAGAATATACAATTTTGTTGCAACCTGTACTCGATGGCTTTGCCGATGTGGTGTATGGCTCACGGTTTATGGGAGGCAATCCGCACCGAATTTTATTTTTTTGGCACACAATCGGCAACAAATTTCTTACTTTTTTGTCCAATATGTTTACCAATCTGAACCTAACGGATATGGAAACTTGCTATAAATTGTTCCATACCAAAACCTTACAAAGTATTCGCCTTCGAGAAAAACGTTTCGGCTTCGAACCCGAAGTAACAGCCAAAATATCGCGTGTGCCAAATATACGTATCTATGAAGTAGGCATTTCGTACTATGGTAGAACCTACGCCGAAGGCAAACATATCAACTGGAAAGATGGTTTCAGAGCTATTTACTGTATCTTGAAATACAACCTTTGGAGTAAAAAATGAACCTACAACAATTAGAATACATCATAGCCATCAGCGAGCTAAAAAACTTTAGCCGAGCCGCCGAGTACTGCAAGGTAACACAAGCTACCCTAAGTGCTATGGTGAAAAAATTGGAAGAGGAGTTAGAAATTATCATTTTTGATAGAAAAACAAATCCTATTGTTGTAACTGATTTGGGAAAAGAAGTAATTATCCAAGCAAAAAAAGTGCTTCTGGAAGCCAAAGAGTTGAAGAATATCTCACATTTCAATAAAAATAAAGTTGAAGGTGATATTAGCATAGGCATTATTCCAACCATTGCCAATGCTTTACTTCCTAAAGTTATTAAAAAAATATTAAATAAATACACTAATCTTAGCATTCACATTAGCGAACTAACCACCAAGCATATCATTAAGCAACTTAAAGAAGGAAGGATAGATATTGGGATTTTGGCTACTCCTCTGGAAATAGAAGGCATAGAAGAGAATATTTTATACTACGAGTCGCTTATGGTATATGGTTCTATGGAACAAGATAAAAAGTATTTGTTGCCAGAGGAACTTAAAGACCATAAAATTTGGATGTTGGAAGAGGGGCACTGTCTTCGTGAGCAAACCATTCAACTTTGTTCTTTGGAAAAAAAGAAGGCTATACCAGAAAATTTTACCTTTGAAGCTAATTCTTTTGAAACACTCCTGAATATGGTAGATGATTTTGGTGGGCTTACACTTATCCCCGAATTGTACTATCAGACCTTACCCACAGAGAAAAAAAACAAAGTAAGATTTTTTGAAAGCCCTTTTCCTGTTCGTGAGGTGAGTTTGATCTATTTTCGTCCTTTTGCAAAGCATCGTATCATCAAGGCTCTTACAGAAGAAATCCAAGAAATTATTGTACCTCAGCTTATATCAAGCAGTTGCCCTAAACACGAACTTACAATTGTGAAAATTTGACACCATCGGTCTGGTAAATAAACCTGATAGTGCCAAATTTTTATTGTTTAACTTTTCGCAAATATCACCCCAATCATTACCTCCGAAACATTTTGATATACTGCTTTCCAAGCATCTTCTAAGTCTTTGTTCCAAGTATCTTTCAGAGATGTTTGCAACATATGTATCAGAGCCTGCCCAAAGAAAGCAAAATGCTCAGGCGATAAGCCATAATTGATATGTCTTGCGGCTATGGCTTCCAAATCTGGTTTTATTGTGTCCCACTTATCAATACTTTTTACGATTTTACCGATAGCCGCTATCAGCATTTGCGACTGCCTATCCAAGGAAGTATTTTTGAACAACTCTCGTGATTCAGGAACCAGTTCAAATAACTTTTCATAGAGAACAGCCGAGCTTGACAGAGTATTAGCCAAAACTTTCGGAAATGATTGTTTGACAAGATTTTTTTGTTCTTCGGTCATAATTGTACGTTTTTAGGGATTTGCTACTTGCAAATATAGAGAAAGACTTTTAGAAAAACAATCGGCAGTATCACAAAAGTAACAAAAAACTCCTCTTTTCATTTTTTTGTTAGAAAAATACAACTCTGCAAAAAATTGAGTGAAAATAAAATAATGCTTTTTCAAAAAAAGATGTAATAAAAGCCCCCTGAATTTTTTATTTTCTTATTTTGCGGAGAACTCATTAAAAATTTTAGCCATTATGCAGATAACAGCCGAACTTAGCCTTTATCCTCTTCACGAGGGATACGAACAAGTTGTATGGGATTTTATTGCTATGTTAAAGAAAAATCCTGCTCTCGAGGTACAAACCAACGGAATGAGTACCCAAGTTTTTGGCGATATAGACGTTCTGATGCCTTGTGTTTCCGATGCGATGAAGCAAGTTTATCAAACAAATAAAGCTATTTTGGTAATGAAAATAGGAAAAGGCACACTGAAACTATGAAAATACTCATAAAATTTTCCTAATTTTGCTTGTACTTTTTCTAAGTAAGTCTCAATGGCAGAAAATTCTTACATCTTTGATACCCCAAGCACCGAGAAAAAGAAAAAAAAGAAATGGGTTTTCAAGCCTTTTCGTGACCGTCGTTACCAAATTTCGGCAGGTTTTTTTCTTATTTTCTTAGCTGTGTATCTTTTTGCGGCTTTCACTTCTTATTTATTCACTGCCCAAGCCGACCAAAGCGTGGTAGAAGCCTACGACCAAACAGGCATCAGAGAAGCAGGCGAAGAAATAGAAAATTGGTTGGGCATTTACGGGGCTATCATCTCTTATTATGCCATTTACAGATGGTTTGGTTTGGGGGCTTTTTTGCTTGTGCCGCTGTTGTTTGTGCAAGGTTTCAGAATGGTATTTAGGATAAAAATTATTGCCGTAAGCAAACTAATCGGATTGCTGATATTTGCTTCGTTGTGGCTTAGCACTTTACTTGGCTATATGGCTTCAAATTTGCCCGAAAATTCGTGGCTTCATAGTGTTGCGGGCGTTACGGGGTATGCCTTTGCCCAAACGCTCGATGCTCTCTTGGGCTATGGTGCTGTTCTTTTGTTGATTGTATGTTTTGTAGCTTTTGCAGTATATTTCTTCAATATCACTTCTCTCAAAAAGCAGAAAATAGTGAAAGAAACAGAACCTACGGTTGCCCCTATCAGCGAAAAAGTTGAACGCAAACCCTTAGAAGAAAGCCCCGAAGAAATAGACCCTCCCTTAGCCGAAGACCTACTCAAAGAAGATACCATTGAGGACGAATTGGAAAAACTCGGAATTAAACTTATCAATAAACAAACAGGTGAAGTAATCACTAACAAAAAAACTCAACCTGAAACCAAAATTTTTTCAGAGAAAAATGAAAATACCGATGACGAAAAATGGGAATACAAAAATAATGCAGATTTCTCGTCAAAACAAGAAGAAAAACTGCCTGATGATGAAGAAGATAACGAAATAGAAGAAAAAATATGGGCGGCAACTATACCCGACACGCATCTCAAACACGAAAAAAAGCAAGAAGGCTCGCCCAAAGAAATAGCCCTAGAAATAGAAAATAAAGCTATCGAGTTGGAGGAAGAAGCAGACATAGATGAAGAAAACGAAGAGTATCAGGAAGATGACGAAGATGAAGAATTTTTTGATAGCAATTTATCTACCCCCTACGACCCTACACAGGAACTAAGCCTTTATAAATACCCAACCATAGATTTACTCAAAGAAAGCAGTAGCAGTGGCGTTGAGGTAAGCAAAGAAGAACTGGAAGCCAACAAAGACAAAATAGTAGCTACGCTTGGCAATTATGGCATTGGCATTAGTTCTATTAAGGCAACTATCGGACCCACGGTTACGCTTTACGAAATCGTGCCTGATGCAGGTGTGCGTATTTCCAAAATCAAAAACTTGGAAGATGATATTGCCCTTTCCTTGGCAGCTTTGGGGATACGCATCATAGCACCCATTCCCGGCAAAGGAACTATCGGCATTGAAGTTCCTAACCAAAAACGCGAACTTGTAGCAATGCGAAGCCTCATTGCCAGCGAAAAGTTCAGAAACTCTACTATGGATTTGCCCATTGCCTTTGGCAAAACCGTAAGCAACGAGATTTTTATGGTAGATTTGGCTAAAATGCCTCACTTACTAATGGCAGGTGCGACGGGGCAGGGAAAATCAGTTGGTTTGAATGTAATTTTGGCTTCATTGCTTTACAAAAAACACCCCTCACAACTCAAATTCGTATTAGTTGACCCCAAAAAAGTAGAACTCACTCTTTTCAACAAAATAGAAAAGCACTTTTTGGCAAAACTACCCAACGAAGAAGAAGCCATCATTACCGACACCTCAAAAGTTGTCAATACGCTCAATTCTTTGTGTATTGAGATGGACACACGTTACAGCCTGCTCAAAGAAGCCTCTTGCCGAAACATTAAAGAGTACAATCAGAAATTTGTAGAACGCAAACTTAATCCTAAAAAAGGACATAGATTTCTGCCTTATATTGTGGTAATTATTGATGAATTAGCAGATTTGATGATGACCGCAGGCAAAGAAGTAGAGCAACCCATTGCTCGCTTAGCACAACTTGCTCGTGCCATCGGCATACATTTAGTTGTAGCCACGCAACGCCCTTCGGTCAATGTAATTACAGGAATTATCAAGGCAAATTTCCCCGCAAGGCTTTCATTTAGAGTAACTGCTAAAATAGACTCTCGTACTATCTTAGACACAGGTGGAGCCGAACAGCTTATCGGTATGGGAGATATGCTCTACTCCACAGGTTCAGACCTTACTCGTCTGCAATGTGCTTTCATCGATACCCCCGAAGTAGAAAACTTATGTAATTTCATTGCTTCGCAACAGGGCTATTCTTCTGCCTATCTATTGCCCGAATACGTTGGCGAAGTGGGTGAAGGCAATCAAGAAGACTTTGATTTTGATGATAAGGACTCGCTCTTTGATGAAGCCGCTCGTATCGTTGTAATGCATCAACAAGGTAGCACTTCGCTACTTCAACGCCGACTTAAAATCGGCTACAATCGTGCAGGCAGACTGATTGACCAACTTGAGAAAGCAGGCATCGTAGGTGCTTTTGAAGGGAGCAAAGCCCGCGAGGTACTCATACCCGATGAGGTAAGTTTAGAAAAACATCTCAAAAGTTTAGGCTGAAACCTAAATATCATACAAAATTCAAATCCTAAGGTACTTTTCTATCTTAGGATTTTTTTGTTTAATTTTTTTTAAAAAAAATTAAACAAAAAAGTTTAACAATTACATAACAGCCTAAAAAAATAAAAAATATACTTAAAAACATCAAAAAGCGATTTTTTTTCAAAACAAATCAGTTTTTATTCATAATAATATTCTCAAATGTTGAAGAAATGTAAATAGACCTTGAAATCTTTGTCAATTTTTTAAGTATCTGTAAATCAATTTTTTAAAAAAATAATTAAACTTTTTTAGAAAAAATTATAGAAAAATTATATTTTTTATTAGATAAGTTCAAACAACAAAAAAAGTCGTTCTGTTTTTGATGCAGTATAAACCAAAATAATTAAACTATTATGGAACATTTAAAAATAGCAGCCGACAATTATGTAGCTTTTACATTTTTCGTCGGCACAATGGCAATGATGGGCGCCTCTGCGTTCTTCTTCTTTGAGCTTAACAGCACTTCTCCTCAATGGAGAACTTCGGTGCTGGTGTCTGGTCTTATTACGTTTATTGCAGCCGTGCATTATTACTACATGCGTGGCTACAGCCTTGCCACAGGTGAGTCACCTACCTTTTTCAGGTATGTAGACTGGCTCTTGACTGTGCCTCTGATGTGTGTGGAGTTTTATCTCATCACCAAGAAGGCAGGTGCAAAATTATCCTTGTTGTGGAAGCTCATTGCCGCCTCCGTATTTATGCTTGTAACAGGCTACGTGGGTGAGGCAATTTATCCAAGAGAAACACAAAGTTGGCTCTGGGGGGCTATCAGTGGTGCTGCCTATTTCTACATTGTGTATTTGGTTTGGTTTGGCGAAGTAGCCAAATTGGCTCAATCGAGCAGTGCCGCAGTGAACGCCGCTAATAAAGTTTTAGGCTGGTTCATTCTGGTAGGCTGGGCGATTTACCCCATAGGTTACATTTTGGGTACAAAAGGAGGATTATTCGGTATGCAGTTGATAGCAGACCCTGCCGCTGCTTCCAGAGTAATGGACATTGTCTATAACATAGGCGATGCCATCAACAAAATCGGTTTCGGTTTGGTAATTTATGCACTGAGCCGTAAAGAAAGCTAAAAATTATACACAAAAACACCTTACAGACCAATGTTTGTAAGGTGTTTTTTTCTATCTTCATTTTTTCATAAATATTTTTTCAAATAAACAATTATGCAACATAAACCTTTTTACGAACAAACAGTACGTCTATTCAATTATGTGAGAGATAGTAACTTCGAGGATTTGGCACAACTTTGTGATGATGACTTTGGAATCGTAGATATAGATACAGACGGCGGAAGCAAAATGATTAGAAACCGACAAGAATGGGAAAATTGGTTTCACGAACTCTTCGCCAAATTAGCCGCTATGAACGCCCGCACCGATACCGAAATCCTAAAATACGATGTCATGGCAACCTCCGAAATGGCTTACAGCGTAGTAGAGTTTTGCCAAAGACTTTACGTAAATGAAAAAGTTGGAAAGTTTTACTGTGTCGTTACGATTATTTGGAAAAAAACCGAGCACCAAGAGTGGAAAGAAGCACGCTGGCACGCTTCGCTGTTACGTCAGGAGTGGGAATAAAACAAAATTTTATTGCCGTCAATAATTTTGCGTATCTTTCGCTCAAAAAAACCGAAAAATACGCAAAATGTTTTTTCCTGATTTTCTAAAAAAAGGCGATACTATCGGCATTATCGCTCCCGCTTCGGCTATTGAAGCCTCGCAAATTCAGTTCGGTGTGGATTTGTTCCAACAATGGGGTTTGGAAATTGTTTTCGGTAAAAATCTTTTCAAAGGATACTTTCAATTCTCGGCTACCGCCCAAGAACGCTACGAAGATTTTATCACCCTTTCGAATGATACAAGTATCAAAGCCATCATTTGTGCCAGAGGTGGCTATGGCGTAGTACAATGGATTGATGAAGTTGAAGAAAAATTTTTACTTCAAAATCCAAAGTGGTTGGTAGGTTATAGTGATGTAACCGTATTGCATTGTTTTTTACAAAAGACAGGTATTGCCAGCCTTCACGCCCCGATGCTGAAAGGTTTGGAGAAAATCAGCACAGAAAGCCAAGAAAACCTCCGAAAAGCCTTGTTTGGAGAAGAATTAGAATATTTTATCAATCCACACTCTTACAATAGGCAAGGCACGGCACAAGGCAGACTTGTAGGTGGGAATTTAGCCCTCTTGCATAATCAAATTGGCACTCCCAGCAACTTTGACACCGAAGGCAAAATTTTGTTCTTGGAAGATGTAAATGAACCCCTCTACAACATAGACCGAATGATGCGACACCTGCTCCGAGCAGGCAAACTCCAACACTTAGCAGGCTTGCTGATTGGAGATTTTTCACGTATCAAGCCCGAAAATCCACCCTTCGACAAAGATGCCTATACACTCATTGCCGATTTAGTTGCCCCTTACAGCTACCCCGTTTGCTTCGGCTTTCCCGTAGGACACGAATACCAAAATTACGCCCTTATCTGCGGTGCAGAAGCCCAATTAGAAGTTTCAGCACAAAAAATTTCCCTAAAACAATTGCCAAACACACTCGCATAAAAACACTTTTGTATCTTTGTGCAAAATCGTTCAACCACAAATCAATTTTATGCAAATCCAATCTGCTCTTATCTCGGTTTTTTACAAAGATGGTTTAGAAGAAATCGTCAGAGAATTAGCCCAAAACAAGGTAAAAATTTATTCCACAGGAGGCACACAGAATTTTATTGAAAACTTAGGCATCTCCGTAACTGCCGTCGAAGACCTTACAGGCTACCCTTCCATTTTAGGTGGAAGAGTGAAAACCTTACACCCCAAAGTTTTCGGTGGCATCTTAGCCCGCCGAGAAAACCCCACAGACCAAGCCGAACTTGCAAGCTACGAAATTCCGAGTATCGATTTGGTGATTGTAGATTTATACCCTTTCGAGGAAACCTTAGCCAAAGGCAGTAGTGAAGAAAAAATCATTGAAAAAATTGACATCGGTGGCATTTCACTTATCCGAGCAGCCGCCAAAAACTTTGCCGATGTAGCTATCGTTGCCTCACGCCAACAATATCCGTATTTGCTTGATATTTTACGAAATCAAGCAGGGAAAATCAATTTAGAACAACGTAAATATTTGGCAACCAAAGCCTTCGAGATTAGCTCGCATTACGATACGGCTATTTTCAAATATTTCAATTCCCAAACACAGGCTTCGGTGAGTTTCAAAGAAAGCATCTTAGAAAGCCGAACGCTTCGTTACGGCGAAAACCCGCACCAAAAAGGCTTTTTCTTTGGCAAATTGGAAGAAATGTTTGAGCAACTCAATGGCAAAGAACTTAGTTACAACAATTTGATTGATATAGATGCCGCTGTTGCCCTTGTTGATGAATTTACGAAAAATCAATCGGTTTGTGCTATTATCAAACATACCAACGCCTGTGGTTGTGCTTTGGGCAATAGCCCGAAAGAAGCCTATTTGAAAGCTCTCTCCGCCGACCCTGTTTCGGCTTTCGGAGGAATTATTGCGTTCAATCAGGAAATTGATACCTCAACTGCCGAGGAATTAGATAAATTGTTTTTTGAAGTGCTTATTGCCCCAAGCTACCAGACCGAAGCCTTAGAAATTTTGAAAAAGAAAAAAAACAGAATTATTTTGCTTCAAAAACCTACAAAAACTTCCAAATGGCAGTTCAGGACTTTACTCAATGGTGTAGTGATGCAAGAAAAAGACCTCAAAACTGAAACGCTTGCCGATTTACGAGTAGTTACGCAGAAAGCCCCTACCGAAACCGAAAAGCAGGCTCTCGTATTTGCGGCTATCGTTGCCAAACATACCAAATCAAATACGATTGTGCTTGCTAACGAAACACAACTACTTGCCAGCGGTACAGGACAAACTTCGCGAGTTGATGCCCTCAAACAAGCTATTCAGAAAGCTGAGAGTTTTGGTTTTAGCCTCAAAGGAGCAGTGATGGCTTCCGATGCGTTTTTTCCCTTCCCCGATTGTGTGGAAATTGCTCACAAAGCAGGAATTACGGCTATCGTACAGCCCGGCGGCTCTATCAAAGACCAAGATAGCATTGATTATTGCAATCAGAATGGTTTGGCAATGGTATTTACAGGAATAAGGCATTTCAGACACTAAGTCTCTTGAAAATTTTGATATGGGCATAGTAATATGCCCTGTTTTCAATATTTCACTTCTTCTACAAAAATCCTATCTTTCACTACTACCACCGTGAGTAAATGTAGCATTTTTTTACTCTGTAAAAAGCTATCTTTTTGGTAATATTCCAAAATCTGTGCCTTCGCTTCTGCCTGTACCTGTGAAAGTAAATGCTCTTGTTCTTTTTTCAAGTATTTTAGCTCAATGGCAAACTGATGATGCTCACTGGGATTATTGGGTTTGATGTATAATTCTAAATCCAGATAGCCCCCACCTGATATTTCCCGCTCACTCTGTACGTAAAAAACATTCCCTTGTATCGCATACGCCATCAAAATCATCTTGATATATTTCTCATCAAAACGCTGATAATCCCGATTAGAGAGAATTTTTAGCAGTTTTTCTACCAAAGCAAAATACTCCTCTGTCTTCCCAAAAGCCATTTGTACAACCGCCTTGCGTACCTTGTCTTCCTCCAAATACAAATCATTCATCTTTTGAAGCAAATGAGCATAATACTGCCAATACAATTCCGCTATCACCTTATTGGGTATCTTGAAGACTACTTCCCCTGCCATATTTACGCCCTCAATAGTCAAATTTCCCAAATAATACAAAAAATTGATAAACTCTCGCCTGCCAAAATCATTCTCAAAACTAAACTGATAGATTTGCTCACAAGATACATTGCCTTGTTCCAAAACTTCCTCCAACACCTTGATATTTTCTTGCCAGTTAGCTACTTCAAACATCTTTTTGAGCTTGCCATAATCAGGCATAATGTTGGGGTCAAGGATTTGGCGAGGATATTGCTGTCTTCTTTTGAAATCATCTAAGAAATACAGAACCATATCGGAATTGTAGAGATTCTCCTGCGAAAGTGGATAGAATTTATAGCCATTGTAATAATTTCTAAGGTCTTGCATAATGCTTTGCTCCCTGCTTTTGTCTTCTAAAACCAACAGCAAAAGTTCCCTGACCTCTGCCTCCGAAAAGCCCATCATCGCCTCAAATTCCTCTTGATGTGTGAGATGCTTAACAATATTGAAGCCACTGGTGAGGCTATCGAGCGTAATAGGCGACACTCCCGTAATAAAAAATCTATCTACTACACCCTGCTGGGTAGCATTTTTGATTACCTCATAGAATTTACGCACATAGCCGTTTTGCGAAACACTTTTTTTGAACTCCTCTAAATCCCTGATGAGTATTTCGTTGGTAAAGTGGTCGTATTCGTCTATGAGTAGGTAAATAGGTGTTTTTTCCGTACTTGCATATTGATAAAAAAACTTGGTTAAGATTTCCTCTGCATCTTCGGTGACAAATATTTTGGTTTCCTGTCCCTTATCAAATACTTTATACTTCTCAATGAAAGCCTCCAAACAAGATTTCACTACAAGATTAAATCCTTGTTTGCTACTTTCTTGGCTGCTGGTATCAATGCCACTGAAATTGAAGAAAAGTATCCGAAAACTATTTGCTAAGGGTGTAGGATTTTTACCGATATAATATTTGGAAAAAAGCTCTGCAAATCGCTCTCTGCGATTGATGTCGTAATAATACTCCAAAAGAGAAACAAATAAACTCTTTCCAAAACGGCGAGGACGAAGAAATACCACTCGCTTTTCCTTACTTTTTTCTAAAAGTTCGATATAGGGAGTTTTATCTACATAGACATAGTCTTGTGTAGCTACTTCGGCAAAATTGCTTAGCCCATAAGGGAAAAATACGCTTTTTTTCATTTTATTTTTTTCAAACACTGATTTCGGCTAAAACTTCATCATTTGCTTGAATTATCTGTTCAATATCTTCATCAGAAAGAGCTACCGATAAAAACAAACTCTCAAACTGCGAAGGGGCAAGATATACACCTCTACGGAGCATTCCGTGAAAATATGTTCCAAAAAGTTCGATATTGCAAGTTTTGGCAGTCTGAAAATCGGTTACTTTTTGGCTTGTAAAAAACAAGCTATACATTGAGCCTATCTGATTGATAGTATAAGGCAAATTGTATTTTCTAAGGCTTGCCTCAATGCCATCGCAAACTTTCTTTGTAATAGCTTCTAATTTGGAATAAATGTTCGGATTTTCGTTCAATTCGGTAAGCATTGCCAAACCTGCCGCCATTGCCAAAGGATTTCCTGAAAGTGTGCCTGCCTGATACACTTTGCCCACAGGCGAAACGCTGTCCATAATTTCTTTCTTGCCCCCATACGCCCCCACGGGCAAACCACCACCAATGATTTTGCCGAGTGTCGTCATATCGGGCTTGATACCAAAAAGTTCTTGGGCTCCGCCTCTTGCCAAACGAAAACCTGTCATTACTTCATCAAAGATTAGTACAATGCCTTCTTTGTCGCAAAGGCTACGCAAACCTTCTAAAAAGCCCTCTTTCGGCAATACACAGCCCATATTGCCTACTACTGGCTCTAAAATGATACAAGCAATTTGCTTAGGATTAGCTTCTACAAGTCTTTTGACAGCCTCTAAATCGTTGTAGGGAGCTGTAAGCGTATCGTTGGCTACACCTTGTGTAACGCCAAGGCTATCGGGCGAACCCATTGTATATGCTCCGCTACCTGCCGAAATCAAAAAGCTATCGCCGTGTCCGTGATAGCAACCTTCAAATTTAATGATTTTGTTTCTGCCTGTATAGCCACGAGCTACTCTGATAGCACTCATACAGGCTTCTGTTCCTGAATTTACCATTCTGACTTTCTCTATAGAAGGCACCATTTGGCAAATGAGTTCTGCCATCTGAATTTCTCGGCGAGTAGGGGCACCATACGAAAACGAATCGGGCAGGGCGTCAGCAATGGCTTTTTGAATTTTTGGATGGGCGTGTCCGAGTATCATTGGCCCCCACGAATTGATAAGTTCAATGTAACGATTACCATCTTCATCAAACAGATACGCTCCTTCGGCTCTCCTAATGAACACAGGCGTTCCACCAACTGACTTGAAGGCTCGTACAGGTGAATTGACACCACCGGGAATATATTGTTTTGCTCTCTCAAATAGTAATTGACTTTCAGCGAATTGCATTATTTTACGTTTTAGAGTAAGGAATAAGGAGTAAAGAGTAAGGAAATAGGATAAATTGTTAAACTTTTAGCATTGAAACATATCTTTCAAGCAAATAGTTTGAAGAAAAGAGCCACAAAAGGCATCGCAACCAGCAACCCATCAAATCTATCTAAGAACCCTCCGTGTCCGGGAATGACCGAACCAGAATCTTTAATGTTCAAACTACGTTTCAGCATAGACTCTACCAAGTCGCCATAAGTGCCAACTATCACTATGATTGCCGAAATGACAAACCACTTCCAACCCTCTACACTCGTAAAATATACCGATAGCCCCCAAGCTACCATTTGCGAAAAAAACATTCCTCCCACCAAACCTTCCCAACTCTTTTTCGGCGAGATACGCTCAAATAACTTTGTTTTGCCTAATTTTCTACCCACAAAATATGCCCCCGAGTCGCTTGCCCACAAACAAAATAAAATCCCCAAAGGTACTTGATAATGATACTGCCCCTTTGAGCCTACCCAATAACTTACACTCAACAACAACCCAAAAGGCACACACACATACACCAAGCCCAGAATAGTCATTGCCAAATTAGTGAAAGGCTGTTTATCAGTTTTGTCGTAGAGTTTCAGGATAAAAAGCAGAAATACAAATGCTAAAATCAACAAAATTAGCACGTTAAAAAACATTTCATTTTTTTGCACCCAAAATATTCCACCAAAAGTCAAAATGCCTATGGCAACAGCTAAATATTTGGTAGTTTTAAAATTTGCCTTTCCCAAAATAGTATAAAACTCCAACAAGCTAAAAGACATAATGAGTAAGAAAATCAGAAAAAAACTCCATTCGCTCCAATAAATTGAATTGATAAGAATACCCGCCCCCACCACACCAGCTATGATGCGTTGAGCAAGATTTGACATTTTTGAGAGCATAAATTATCGTATATTGAGCCAATCTATATTTTTTTTCAGTAAGCTAAGTGTTTCGGCTTCGGGCGAGCCTGCTTCAGGCTGAAAATTGTACAGCCACATTGCTTCCTGAGGCAAACTCATCAAAATAGATTCTATTCTGCCATCGCTTTCTAAGCCAAATTTTGTACCTGCATCATAAACCAAATTAAATTCTACATAACGCCCCCTACGAAGTTTTTGCCATTGCTTGTGTTGTTCGTTGTAAGGTTTTGTAGCGTTTTTGTGCATTAGTTCTGTATAAAGCGGTGCGAAGGTTTCGCCTACTGCCCACCAAAAATCGTAAAAATCTTGCTTAGAGTGTTTTAGGTCTTCTTGCAGTTTATCAAAAAAAATTCCTCCGATGCCTCGCGTTTCGTTGCGGTGTTTTATGAAAAAATAATCATCAGCCCAATGCTTGAAATGCGGATAAAAGGCGTAATCAAACTTATCGCAGGTATTTTTGAGGGTTTGATGAAAAAAACGAGCATCATCTTTATCGATGTAATGTGGTGTAAGGTCTATGCCTCCACCAAACCAATAGATATTTTCGTTTTGTGTTTCCAACTCAAAGTAACGGATATTCATATGAATAATCGGCACAAACGGATTATGCGGGTGCATTACGATAGAAATGCCTGTGGCAAAAAATTTTCCTTTGGGCATACCTAATTTTTCTTGCATATTTTCGCTTACTTCACCAAAAACCTCCGAAAAATTTACTCCTCCTTTTTCAATAATATTTCCATTGCTCAAAATGCGTGTTTTGCCGCCGCCTCCGTCAGCACGTTGCCAAATATCTTCTACGAATTTTCCTTTGCCGTCGACTTGCTCTAAGGCTTGACAGATACTATTTTGCAGATTTTGCAGTTGTTCGCTGATATAGCGTGGTGTAAGCATAGGTTTTAGATTTTGCTACAAAACTAACAAAATCCCTTCAATCCGAAACTTTTTTGCTCAATTATTCGTATATCAGTGAGCAATTATCAATGAACAGTGAGCAGTTATCAATGAACATCGAACACTGATAATTGATAATTGACAACTGATGATTGATAATTGATTTATGGCACTAAAACTAAATACCCCTGCCCCCGACTTTGAACTGCCCGCCACCAATGGTAAAACTATTTCGTTAAATAAAGATTTAGTAGGAAAACCTTGCGTTTTGTATTTTTATCCCAAAGATTTTACGCCCGGTTGCACGAAAGAGGCTTGCGAATTTCGCGACCAATTTGCTACTTTCCGTAACCTCAACGTAGATGTTTTGGGCATTAGCCGCGATGACGTAGCCTCACACCAAAAATTCAAAGAACAATACAAATTGCCTTTTGAATTGCTTGCCGACGTTTCGGGTAAAGTTTGCAAGGCTTATGATGCTCTTGTGCCTATTATTGGTATTCCGAAACGTATTTCGTACCTGCTCGATTCAGAACACAAAATCGTAGCCGTGTATCAGAATTTTTTTGGTGCAGAAGAACACATCAAAGCTATGTTAGAAAAAATAAATAAAAATTCATAAAATTGGCAAAAAACCTTGAAAAAACAAATCATAGAAAAATTATTTGTAGAAAAGCCCGTTGCCGAAGGAAAATGTATTGCTCATTTTGAGGACAGAGTAGTTTTTGTAGAAGGCAACGTAGCCCCCGAAGAGGTAGTAGATGTTGAAATTTACAAGAAAAAGTCAAACTATTGGCTCGGAAAAGCCTTGCGTGTGCATCAGCCTTCGCCGTATAGAGTAGAACCTTTTTGCAAGCATTATGGCATTTGTGGCGGTTGCAAATGGCAACATCTTTCTTATGAAAAACAATTAGAACAAAAACAACAAGAAGTTGTTGATGCCTTAGAACGTATCGCCAAAGTGCCTTTCCCTGCCGTAATGCCTATTATTGCCTCTGAAAAAACCAAATTTTATCGCAACAAATTAGAATTTACTTTCTCAAATAGTCGTTGGCTTAGTGCCGAAGAGATTGCCTCACAAACCGATTTTGAAAAAAACGCCTTAGGCTTTCACGTGCCAGGGCGTTTCGATAAAATCGTTGATATTGAAACTTGCTACTTGCAAGATGATATTTCTAACCAAATTAGGCTTTCGCTGAAAAATTTTGCTTTGCAAAAAAAGTTTTCGTTTTATGATTTGAAAAATCAAAGTGGTTTTTTACGAAATTTAGTTATCCGAACTGCCAACACAGGCGAGCTAATGGTAATTGCGATTTTTGCTGAAAATCAGCCTGAAAATATCAACGAAACAATGCTTTTTTTGCAAAAAACTTTCCCGCAAATAACTTCTTTGCTTTACATCATCAACACCAAACGCAACGACAGCTACCACGACCAAGAAGTTCATACTTTTGCAGGCAAAAGTTACATCACGGCTACGATGGAAGATTTGCAGTTTCGTGTGGGGGCAAAATCGTTCTACCAAACCAACACAGAGCAAGCCTACCAGCTTTACAAAGTGGCACGAAATTTTGCCGAGTTGCAAGGCAATGAAATTGTTTATGACCTCTACACAGGTACAGGCACAATTGCTAATTTTGTTGCTCCAAAGGCTAAAAAAGTAATAGGCATTGAGTATGTTGCCGAAGCCATAGAAGATGCAAAAATCAATTCAGAAATCAATCATATCAAAAATACTGCATTTTTTGCAGGCGATATGAAAGATGTACTGACAAGCAACTTTTTAAAAAAACACGGCAAACCTGATGTAATCATCACCGACCCGCCAAGAGCTGGTATGCCCGAAAGCGTAGTGAGAACGATTTTAGAGGCTTCGCCTAAGATTTTGGTGTATGTAAGTTGCAATCCTGCTACGCAGGCTCGCGATGTGGCTTTACTTTCGGAAAAATACGAAATTACGGCAGTTCAGCCCGTAGATATGTTTCCGCATACCTATCACGTAGAAAATGTTTTGCAGATGCGAATGAACAATTATTAGTGAGCAATGTTCAATAATCGGTATTTATTGGTTTTTTACTGAATTGCTATCTATTTATTACTCAATACTCCTTAACTCTCTACTAACTACAGCCTATAATTTTTTGCAAACCATTCTTCCGCTGAATTTGCTTTTTGCTCGTGGCGGACTTGCTCACTAATTTTCTTTTTGGCTTCTTTAATAGCTTTACTTACAAGATTATGCGAAATGCTCTCGTGTTCGTTGAAACCCATTTTTCGCATCAAGTCAAGGATTTTGTCTCCCTCAAAATGTTTGAGTAAGCCATCTTCAAAATCTGTGTAAGCATACGCCTTAGCTCGCAAACTGATTTCGCCGAGTTTGAGTAGAATTTCCTCTTCGGGTTCATTAAGCGGATAATGTTCAGCAAAAAAAAGTTCTAATTCTTTTGAAACAAACAGGTTTTTTAGTTTGGCACTATGATAGATAAATTCTTTTGCCGAAAAAATCAGAATATGCTTATCATCTTTGACATCATCGGCACTCGCAACAAAACGATAAGGCTTTTGAGCAACTTTAAAAACTTCTTTAAGGAGATTTTGAGTATTTTCAAAAAAATACACTACAAAAACAGGCTTAGTTTCAATACTTTTTTGAGCGTGGCTCACTAAGGCTGTAAAACGAGCGGCTTGACTTACCCAAACGACATCTTGCAGTTTGACAAGCGGTAATTTTTTCTTTCCAAAAAGCGAAAACATAAAATTTTATATCAGCAGTTAGTTTATTCAAATCTAAGGAAAAATCTTTACAATCAAAAGAATTTTGTGCTAATTGCAGAAAAAACGATTTTTCTATGAACGGAATAGATAAAATGGACAAAAAACAACTATTAGCCGCTATCAACGAAAGGCAAAAAAACACGATGTCCGAGTTTTTGGGAATTGAATTTACTGATGTTGGTGAGGGCTTTTTGGAAGGCAAAATGCCTGTCAATGAGAAAACCATACAGCCTGCAGGTATTTTACACGGAGGGGCTTCGGTGGTACTTGCCGAAACGTTGGGTAGTGTGGCGGCGAATTTTTCAGTAGATATGAGTAAATTCTACTGCGTAGGGCTTGAAATCAACGCCAACCATATCCGAAGCGTACCTAATGGAAATTGGGTGTATGGTAGGGCTGCTGCCTTGCACTTGGGCAAAACTACGCAAGTATGGGAAATTCGCCTGCACAACGAAGAAGGAAAAACTACTTGCATCAGTCGGCTGACGATGGCGGTGCTTGAAAAGAAAAAATAATCAAAAATTTTTGGAATAGCAAGATATTTTTTCTAAGTTTGCACCCTCAAATTAAACTTTAATTCAAGTAAAACAATGAATTACAAACAGTACGAAACGGTATTCATTATTACTCCCGTCTTGTCTGAAGAACAGATGAGGGATACCGTAGAAAAGTTCCGTAAAGTCCTTACCGATAATGGTGCCGAAATTCTCCACGAAGAGAATTGGGGACTGAAAAAGTTGGCTTATGCTATTGACCACAAAAGCTCTGGTTTTTACCATCTTTTTGAGTTCAAAGCCCCTGTGACTATCGTCAATACGCTACACATTGAGTACAGCCGCGACGAACGCATTATGCGTTACCTAACCACCAACTTAGACAAACACGCCATCGAGTACAACGAAAAACGTAGAAAAGGACTTGTAGGCAAGAAAAAAGAAACTAACACCGCAACCGCAACAGAATAAGGAGGGCTAAGCTATGACACTAATGAACGAACCCGTACATAAGCAAGAAATTAAGAAAAAATATTGCCGCTTCAAAAAACTTGGTATCAAATACATAGATTACAAAGATGCTGACTTCTTGCTAAAATTTGTGAATGAACAAGGTAAAATTTTGCCTCGTAGAATAACCGGTAACAGCCTCAAATACCAACGTAAAGTAGCTCAGGCTGTAAAACGAGCCAGACATTTGGCTTTGCTCCCCTTCGTAACCGACTCTTTAAAGTAATTGTTAATTTATTGATTTATGGAAGTGATTTTGAAAGAAGACCTTACTGGTCTGGGATATAAAAATGATGTGGTAAAGGTAAAACCCGGATACGCCCGTAACTACCTTATCCCAAGAGGTATTGCAGTGCTTGCAACAGATAGCAACAGAAAAGTTTTGGCTGAAAACCTTAAACAAGCCGCCCACAAAGCCGAGAAAATTAAGACCGCAGCACTCAAATTGGCTGAAAGTATCGGTAATTTGGTGCTTGAAATTCCTGCAAAAGTGGGTGAAAATGGCAAAATCTTTGGTTCAGTAACCAATGCACAGATTTCTGATGCACTAAAAGCACAAGGTTTTGACATTGACCGCAAGAAAATCTCTACCAGTGGTGATGTAAAAATGATTGGCGAATACAAAGCCACACTTGATTTGCATCGCGAAGTGAAACACACGATTACGTTTAGAGTAGTTGGCGAATAAAATAAACTTAAAAAAATCACAACAAATAGGGTTCAGCAATGCTTGAACCCTTCATTTTTGCTTTCTCTCATGCAAATTACAAGATTATCTCTCTGATTTGCAATGTTTTGTTTTATTTTTCAAAAACTACATCATTGGGATTCAAGGAAATATTGGCATCATCATCACTTCTAAATAGCTCATAAAGATTTTGGAGTTCGGTTTGCATAAATCTATATTTTTAGAGGAAAATGTACGGCGTTTGCTGTAATGATGATGTCGTAGAGCTTGTAACGTAACTTTTTGGGTAAGATAACTAAAAAATTGAATTTATCAACTACATTCACCCAAAAGTTTCCCGCAAAAAACCGATAAATCATTTTTTTTATTCCTTTGGCAGGTGTGTAGTCGTACTGATTGTATTGATAGCGTTCGGGATAGAGTTCTCGGAGGCGTTGATGTGCTTTTTGGTATTGTTGTTGCCTACGGATATAACTTCGGCAGGTGATAAAATCATCGTGCCAGCCAATAATTTCGGGTTTGAAATAAATTTGTATGCCTTTCTCTAAGGCTTTTTTACCTAAATCGTAGTCTTCGGCATCGGTGAGGGCTTCGTCGAAGCCACCTATCTCAAAAAAAACGGTTTTTCTTATGGAAAAATTTGCTGCTGTCAGAAAAATATTATCTTTTGATAGAGGTTTAAAACTGTCTATTGTACTAGTCCATTTTCTACTTAGATAACTCTTATATTTTTGAATATCTGTCGTCATAATATCACTATCTTCCAACTGATTACCTACTAGTATAACCCTATTCCTTGTGCTTTGAAACTCAAAATGTTTTTCAACACCCGTATAGTCCAAACGCATATCATCATCAAGAAACAAGAGCAAATCGCCAGAGGCGGCTTTTGCTCCTGTATTGCGTGAGCCACTGCGTCCTTTGTTTTCTTGGAAAATCACTTTAAAATTTTTAAAATCAAAGTTTTTTTGTTCTAAAAGTTTTTTTGTGTTATCCGTAGAGCCATCAATGACTACAATTACTTCAAAATCTTTGAAAGTTTGTTTTTCAAGCGAATGAAGCAAGTTACATATTTTCTTTTCTCCGTTGTAGGTGGGTATAATGATAGAAAGCATCTGAATTTTTAGCGAAGGTTTTTATTCTGCAAAGATAAAACCTAAATCAATTTCCACCTCTGGAAAAATATGAGCTTTGAGCATTTCGTCTTCAGCATAACTATTTTTTAACTCATATTTGCCCCCCTCGTTTAGCACAAATTGCAAGACTACATATTCCGAAGGATATACCACCCAATACTCCCGCACACCACTTTCTTCGTAGAGAGCATATTTTATTTTCATTTCTTTTTTGGAGTTACCTGGCAAGAGGATTTCTATTATCAGGTCGGGCGAGCCTATACAACCTTTTTCGTCTAATTTCTCTTTGTCGCAAATTACACATAAGTCAGGTTGAACCACCGTATAAATATCCTTATTTTGCTTGCTGGATTTAGCTCTATCAAGCAATCTGACATCAAAAGGGGCAGAAAAAAATTGACAGGTATTATTCCTGAAAAATGGAAACAATACCCCATACAACTTCCCTGATACTCTCTGATGCCTCACACTGGGGGCAGGCGACGTCTTGAAAACCTTTCCCTTGATGAGTTCTACACTTTGCTCAAAACGCCACAAAAGGTAATCAGCGTAGCTATAACTACCATTCAGGTCTAAATCTGCGAAATCAGTGATGTATTGCATAACAATTTCATTTTTGCAAAAATACTAAAATATTCTTTTACCATTTATCTCTATAATCCCAAATTCACGTTAAATTGAAAAAGATTGAAAATATTACTTGCTTGGCAAAAAAATTGTATATTTGGCAATGACAGATAAAAATTTGGCATAGCGGCTTACATACTACTGCATCAACTTCAAATCTGCTTGAATACTCAATACATGAAGAAATATTTACTTATATACGCTATTTTATTCGGACTGGCAACACAGATTTCTGCTCAAACTTCAGTTCGGAGGTATGTTATACAATTTCTTCGTGTTTATTCACCCGAACACGCTTCTATGTTAGGTAGGTATTACAAAACTAATTCGGTAGTGCATTTGCCCAGTGCCACTATCAATATTGGTAGGCATTTAGACTTTATGGCATACCTTACCGATACCACGCACAGAGATATACTTATTCACGAAATTCCCTTGATGATTCACGAAATCTATCACGACTACACCCGAAGAGGTGCTTACGCCTTTTTGGAAAAAAATCCTGATGCCTTTGAAGTAGGAAAGGAGTATTTACTATTTTATTTTGATGAAAATAAAGAACTTTTTTGCGAATTAGTCCCTACTTTCCCAAGCAACGAAATAGTAAAGGCTGTTCCTAATCATCTTAAAGAAGATGGATTTAACACTTTTATCGCTAACAACAACCCTGCAATGCTCCCCCAAAAAATGGGATTTTTGGGACTTTTGGACGAATGGAATGCTTTTTATCACCAAACTTTAATGGCTTTTGAGACAAAAGAGTTTTATGAACGAGAGTCTTTTCAAGATGCCAAGCATTGGGAAGGCTTTTTTTCAAACTATTATGACAGCTACCACGCCTACTCGGAGTTCAAATACTTTATTCTGAAATATTTGCAATATGCCAAATACAAACACGCCAAAGTGTACGAACAAATTATGCTCAACACTACCATTAAAACAATTTATGCAGAAATTGACAAACGTTATAGTCAAGTTATTCAGAACTTTGAAAACTATAAACCCTTGGTCATTGGGTTTTTAGGAAAAAAGGGAATACAAATTACAGAAGAAGAGTATAACGGACAAACCATTCTATTTATTCAAGGGGTAGGGGTAGATACCTATGACAGAATACACAAACTCTATATGAAAGCCTTAGAAGATGAAGAGCTAAGAACCTTAGATTTTCAGCTAAAAAATTAGATATGCCAAAAATATACTCATTCAAAAGTGGTTTTTGTAAAAAGTTTTGAGAAAACTTGCTTTTCTGTACGTTTCGGCTACGCTCAACGTACAGAAAAGTGTAAAACCACTTATTTTTGAGTATAACAAAACCACTTTTTTTAGGCATAGTTAGCTGCCGACAAATTTGTATAATGTTTCAGAAACAAAGGAATGGTTTCTATGCCTTTGAAAAAATTGAACAGACCGAAATGCTCATTCGGGGAATGAATAGC
>Ga0272446_1002774_pt1 | contig 23220 bp, 22 predicted proteins | sample YNPCB0061_FD_194587 | JGI IMG/M metagenome (GOLD analysis project Ga0272446, IMG submission 194587) | Hot spring microbial mat communities from Yellowstone National Park, WY, United States - YNP-CB-006-1 | ecosystem: Environmental > Aquatic > Thermal springs > Hot (42-90C) > Sediment | place... | reverse complement strand
GTGCTCTTGCTATAGGCGGTGCTCGTGCAATGACGTCGTGGTACTACCGCGGCATTTGGAATACAGCAGGTGCATTCCCAGCTGCTCCAGAAGTCGGCGACTTGTACCTCATGGGTGTTGACGGTATAGGGCCACTTGATGTATTCAAGACTGGTGACCTCGCAATTTTTGCAGGCGGTGCCTCGTGGCTCCGCATCAACAACCAGCAGAACTCTTCTGCTGACATCGTAGCGTACTCGAATACGATTTCGCATCTTACTGCAGCTACTGTTCAGGATGCTATCGATGAACTCGCTGCCAAGCGTTTCCAGTTCGGTGGGCTCTTCGATGCTTCTGGCGGAACCTATCCTGCCAGCCCAAAACCAGGTCAGTTCTTCATTAGTCAGAAAGATGGTACTGTTTCTGGTACTGCTTACCTTAAGGGCGATGCAGCATTCTGGGACGGCACTACATGGAGTAAGATTCCATTCTCTCAGGCCTTCCCGGCTGATGGTATCCAGGGAACCGGTACCTCCAACAAGCTCGCTAAGTTCAATGGCGCACACGGCATTGCTGATTCCAATATCAGTGACTCCGGTACCCAGGTAACTGTAGCTGTCAACACTGTTATTCAAGGCTCTGCTCAGGTTGACACTCTCAAAGTTGGCGACGGCGTAACCAAGCAGGCTACGATTTCCGTTCCTGCCGGTGTTGGTAACATCGCAATCACTCTTCCGTCTACCGCCGGTACGCTTATGCGTACTGCAGACAATCTTCCTGCAAGTCAAGTCACATACGATCATACCGGTACAGCTCTTGCAGCTACGACAACTCAAGCTGCTCTCACCGAGATAGCTAAGGGCAAGATGGCTTATGCAGGCACAATTGCTACAGGTCCAGATTATCCAGCTTCCCCAGTTATCGGCGGCTTATATCTTATTACTGCAGATATTAATCTCGGTGCTACAACCGAACCAGTATTCGCTGGAACAGATTATGTAAAGGGTGACTGGGCGTTCTACGATGGTCAGACCTGGGTTCGCATTCCTGCTGGTTACACAGACGCTATCAATACTTCTTTTGATAACACCGGTGTCAAGCTTGGTGACGGCACGACCGCTGTTACAGAAACTAACGTTCAAACTGCTCTTGCTAAACTCTATACCAAGAAAGCCGACCTCGATGCTAACGGTCTCGTTCCTGAGTCTCAGTTGCCTGCTTCTATCGTCGGTGCTCTTTCTTACAAAGGCACATGGGATGCGTCCACACCGTATCCAACCGGTGCTACTCAGGGTAGCTATTATGTTGTTAGCGCAGCTGGCAATACTGGTGGTGGCGATTACGAGATCGGTGACTGGATCGTTTATAATGGTACTGCTTGGCAGAAAATTGATAACAGTGATAAGCTCTCCGGCATCAAAGTTGGTGCTGGTACTCTTGTCGGTACCCCCGAAATTGCAGGTGATGCTACTTCTGGTATTAGTGTTACAGCAGCTAGTGGTATTATTACTGTTAAAGCTGGTGTAGCTACTCCTACTCAGCTCGGCGTCGTTAAGATCGGTGACGGTCTTGCTGTTGATGCTAGTGGTCTTGTTGCTGTAGATGTTACCGACGGTCTTCACATCAATGCTAATGGTAAGCTCACTACATACCTCAATACTAACGGACTCGAGATCGATGCGAATCAGATGCTCGGTATCAAGGCTACTTCGAACCTCACGTTCACATCTGGTGCTCTCGATCTTGCTAATACTTCAGTTGTCGCCGGTACATATCCAAAGGTTACAGTCGACGCCAAGGGTCGCGTAACTGGTGGTGCTGCTCTTCTCATTTCTGATATTCCGATCACTACTTCTGGCGAGTCTGGTGTTACCGAGATTTACAATGCTACCAATGGTAAGGTTGCAGGTCTCAAAGTTACAGGTCCTGTTGGAATTAGCAAGACCGGTGATGCGGTTACCCTCGACTTCACTCAGACCGACGCTACCACGCTTTCTACAAAGTTTGATGTAACAGCTCCGACCGATTTCGATTGGTCTGCTCGCACAACCGGCGTTGCTAAGATCACATCTCTCGTTGGCGCAGTCAATGCTAACCGCGAAGACCTCGATCAATACATCACCTTACTTCGTACTAAAGGTGCAGCAATCGGCGTTGCAGCTGGTGCAAATCTTATCGGTGTCGCTGGTATTGCGGGCATAACTCCAACCGGTGAAGCCGCAGGTGCAGACGCTACTCTCCAAGCTATCTTGGAGGGCTTGAAGGCGTATACTGACGATCAGATCACGAATTTCGTTCCGACTCAAGTCGTTAAAGCTGACGGCACCGACACCCTTAACTATATTGCTAAATTCACCGGTGATAATCAGATCGGTAACTCCTCAATCCACGATAATGGCTCTGCTGTTACCATTGAGAAGCCAACTCAAGTCAACGGCGATATAACCCTTGCAGCAGTTAGCGGTGCTTCCAGCAAGCTCAAGATGGCTGTAGGCGGAACTGCGTATCAGACCACTCTCGTTGCAACAGCTGGCAATTCAAGCCTCGCCCTCTCACTCCCGTCCGCAAACGGTGTTTCCTCAGGCACCATCCTCGCTGATTTCTCAGTTATCGACGGCGGCGATTATGATAACGTGTAATTAAATAACACATTTCAAATATGAAAAGAAGGCCGTGGGACTCACGGCCTTTTCTTTTGATCGATCACGGTACTAATTATATTAGCTTATACATACGAGGGTTAGACAAGGGAGTTTTTGAATCGTGAGTAATAGTAATAGAATTAAGATCGCGCGATCTCTGTCGCGAGAGAACCTTCCTAATGTTCTCGAATATGGAGAACCAGCATATGTTAAAAATGTACAGTTCATTATTGGTAATGGTGATGGATCTGAATTCGTAGTTAACGATTGGAACAACATTCTAAATAAGCCCGTAGATTGGAAGGATTCTTGTCGTGTCGCTACCACAGGCCCGATTTCTAATCTCACCACCGGTGCACCGAACTCAGTTGATGGTCAAGCACTTGCTGTCGGTGATCGTATTCTCGTTAAAGATCAGGTTATAGCATCTCAAAATGGTATTTACGTTGTAGCTACTGTTGGTACGGGCGCTAATGGTGTTTGGACCCGCGCAGGCGATGCTAGTGCATCTGAAATGGTTACAACGGGAATGACAACCGTCATTGAGCAGGGTTCCCAGGCTAATACACTTTGGATTCTAACTACAACAGGTACAATTGTTCTTGATTCTACCGCTCTTACGTTTACCTCGTTCGGTACGTACACCGCAGGTTCTGGTATTGTAATCTCATCTGGCGTGGTCAGCGCCGTAGCAGATCCTGCTGGTGGTCTTTCTGTAACCGGTACTGGCATCAAAGCTCTCGCAGCAGATTCATCTATTGCAGTAACTGGTACAGGATTATCCGTTGTTCTCGCAACTACATCAGGCTTATCCAAGACATCCGGCCTCGCTGTAGTAGCTCAGCCTACCGGCGGAATCAACGTTAATGCTTCCGGTATCGGTATCACAGTAGCTCAGCAGGCAGCAGGTATAGTCGGTGGTCTTGCAGTATCGGCTACTGGTCTCGGTCTTTCTCTCGATGCAACACCGGGTCTTCAAACCACATCAGGTTTGAAAGTTCTCGCCAACGCTGCAGGTGCAATCACTGTCGGCGCTTCTGGTCTAGCTGTCAATGTCGATTCAACAAACAATTCAACTGCGATCGTATCTAATACAATCGTGGTGCCGGGTATGGTAAATAAGACTATTGCATCAGCAACAGCAACACAGGTCGTCGATTCGATTCCGATTGCAACGTACGCCGCGGCGGACTGGACTCTTGTTGTCAAGAATGGAACAACCGGTCGGTACGCATCAAAGATAGTCGCCACAAACCTTGGAACAGGAACAACAATCGACTATACTGAGTACGGTGTTGTTCAGGTCGGATCATTTACGACAGTTCCTACATTCACTGTAACTTCAGATGGTACGAATATGATTCTTACTTTCACGGGAGATGCAGGCAATTCAATTTCTATCAATCGCCAGGCAGTCTAAGATCGCTTGAACGACTAATTATAGGAGAGTCACTCAGCTCTCCTATTTTTCTGTAAGGAACTTTTTATGGTAACAGATATCACGAAAGCTTTTAGAACTACAGCAGGGCTCTCACTAAATGACAATATCTTTATTTTTACTGGGGATGTACCTCCTACTGATCCATCTATGCCAATCGTTCCTTATGGATCGATATACATTCGAACAGGGTCTCCTGAGGGCATATTTGGATACACGCCAACAGGCTGGATCAATCTAGCTCAACCAAGCTATACTGTATACGGTATGTCAAGTAATACCGTAGCTACCCCACTCGTATTTACGATTTCCGGTATGGTTAACGGTTCATATTATTTTATGAGTCTTCGTAGGCCTTCCTTACTTGAAATTCGCGGTATTGCTGGTCGACTTCGAGTATATGATGCCGCAGGAAACTACTACGTAATCGGTGGAGCAGCTAGAGCCAGTACTACTATGAGCACGGCTTGGCCAATCTTATATAACCTGAATCCAGGAGTTTATGCTCTCGGCCCCACTGCTAATGGAACTCAAACACTGAGCTTTCACGGTATAGTGGGTCCAGTATCAGAGAACCTAACAACATCTTTTGCTGCAAATTCTGTTGTCGATAACGGCATATTTCTCTGGAACGGGACAACATATATTGCTGCTGAAAAGTCTTATTAAGGAGACATGAAATGAAATTCGTACTAGTAGATATAGATAGCTTTGTTATAGACATCAAAACATGGACTCCTGAGGAATATGGTCTTCTCGACCCAGCTACTCGAGCGCAATATACTGCCCACGACGATTCGGAGGATATCCAAATTGGATACAAAGCTCTAGATGATGGAACATTTCTCTCTATCGAACAGCAGAAAGATTTAGCATTTGCAGAGGATCCTACTGCATATAAAGAGCGCCTTTGTGACCGTCTTGATGCCCGGCTGTCAGTAGTAATGGAACACGGCTTTGAGTATCAGGGAAAGAGATATAAGGGAGATGAGAGATCTCAGCTTTGGGCGAGTACTTACTTAACTATGATTACAGCTGGTGCGATGACCGATGTAGGGTGGATTGCTCAAGATAATACAGTTACGCAAATGACTGCAGCGGAATTTGGAGCCTTTATTAATGCTTTTCTTTCCTGGGGACAAACTACCATATTCACGTTCTTTAATGCTAAACTCCAAATACGTAACGCTACAACTCGTATAGCAGCAGATGCAATTTTCGAAGCTACATGTAAGCTGTGAACTACCGCGAAACCAACAATGTCGCGGCTTCCCACTTCAACGATCTGACAGCTATTTTATTCTGGTTGCTTCTAGAGTCATTGATCTCCATAGGCTTGAATTTCCCCTGTCCCAGAGGTATTTTGTTGCCGCAAGGCAACAGATTGATCTACCTGATTTGACTCAGGTTCGACACGCCTAAACAGGTTTACGTACAGACGGTAAGAAATCGCTTCTCTGTAAAACCCTATACTGTATTGTTTATGTCGAAGACCATGTATCAGAAAACTTGGATATCGTTTTCTGATAAGTAATTAGTGATACTTTTTCAAGAAGTTATTTTGAATTGATTGCGATTCATCCTCGAAACTGAAGATTTCGAGGTTTTCTCGTAAGAAGGAATATAACTTTTGGGTACTCTATGAACTAATTAAACAGAGTAAACTTAAGGAATATCAGATGCCAACAGACGTTGAGAACGTGATTGCCCGAGAATTAGTTGCACGTTTGAATGAGAAGATCTCACACGTCAACGAAATGATTGCACAGAAACTAGAGTACCAGAATAAGTTTATTGAGCAACGTCTTGAGAACATTGAGAAAGTCAATGCAGAGAAGCTGCTCAACTTCTCTGTACGTCTGGAAGAAGCTCTCGCAGAAATCCGAGGATATAAAGATATACTACAACAGCAACTTACTCTTTTAGACAGTGCTATTAAAAAGGCGTACGCCCGTATAGATGAGCTAGATACTAAAGGAACAACATTTAATAATGTTACAGTAGAAGCTCTACACAAAGAACTAACCGATAGTGTAGCCGAACTAGAGGCCCTTATGAACAATCTTCGAAAGCTTGAAAATGCTCAGCGTGACCAAGAGCTTGTTCAAGCAGCTCGAGCTAATGATCCAATACGCAAGTTTCTCGAAGAAAATGGTAAAAAAGTACTAATGTTTGCACTTACGGGTGTAGGCCTTTACATCCTTAAGAATTTAGATAACATTTTAGCGTTTTTACAGGGGAAATAAGTATGATACATCAAGTCACCGGTAAACGATCCTTCAGACAATTCTTTCTTAGCACGTCTTCGTGGGTAATATGGTTAGCTATTCTCCTTACTGCAGCAATGATGTTTTTGCAAAAACTACTAGGTAACGACTCTATCCTTCCTCACGAAACAATGGCTTGGGGGCTAACAGCTATTGCTGGTGGATATACTGGTATGGATCGTTTTGCTATGATAGCTAAATCTAGGACACTGGAGTACGGAGAAGCGGATCTTGGTGACCCGAAAAAACTTCGATGGGTCATCGCTTGTCTATTTGGACTAATCATAGAAGCTCTTTTGCTTCAAGTATTTCAGGACGTCCAAGGTCTTGCTCTCGAAACTCTAATCGTAGCATTTTCCACTGCAAGCACTGCATATGTCATAGGTAACAAAGTTATTACTGCAGCAGCGTATACTCCCGGTATGGCTTCTTCAAATACGGAATCAGGAGGAGGACAAAATGTCCCAGGAAACCCCAACAACACCTCAACAGTCTAAAATAGGAAAACCGAATGAACAGCAGTCAGCTCTTACTATGAATAAGAAACAGCTATCGCCAACTGTAACTATTGCTATTCTAATAGTTATTGCAATAGTTATTTTTATTATTCCTACGAATAAGGGTACTAAGACTGAAACAACATTTTCAACCAGTACTACAGCACCGGTGTCTACTGCATCAGCAGTATCTACTTCAGTACCAGCTTCAGAAAATATAAAATTACTCACCTCTGTTCAGGAAGACCTTCAATACCAAGCTCTCATTCAGCAGGTAACCTCTATGCAACAGGACATAGCTACACTAACACAGAAGATGCAAACACTCCAAGAGATGCTTAGGTTATTGCAGCAAAATGAACGTGCTAAGATAGATTTGAATGCTGCTGCCAAGAAAGCAGAATAAGGTGAGGGACATGAATGAAATTACGAAAAGGCGGGTTATTTTTGGTGCTGGTTTTGTTCTTGGTATCGGCATCATGGTCTCAATCTATTTTGGAACCGACGCTGCAGGAGCGCTACGACGATCTCAAGCTGAAGTACAACAACTTAGAAGCAACTTATCAACGGCTCTTACTCAAGTCACAGAGTTACGAGCAGACCTTGAGAGAAGTACTAGAGAGCTCGGCAAAGTTAACGCAGCTTTTGCTGAAAGCACGAAACGACTTAACGACCTCACAGGAAGACTTGCAAGCCTTAACGCTCAGCTCAGAAGCGCTCGCAACGAAATTGCAGACTATCAACGAAGAGTTAGTAGCTACGAAGCTACAATTAGTGAACTACGAAGCCAAGTTAGCCAGCTTACAGACCGAATTGGCGGACTTGAGGCAGAAGTTACAGGACTCCGAAACCAAATTAGCGGATATCTCGACACGATACGACGTATTATTGACCGACTTTCAGGGACTGACAGCACGCTATCAGACGCTCTCAACGAAGTACGACGAATTGTGGATACAGTACAGCGCAGCCTCAGTCAAGACAGCGGATCTGGAATCCCAACTCCAAGTGGCCCTCAAACAGATTGATATTCTTCAAACGGATTTGAATAAAGTGAAGAAAGAGATGACTCAAACATGGTTCAAAGGCTTCGGTTGGGGGGCACTTGGAACATCAATTATTTTCACCATCCTATATTTCACCATACTTCCGCACGCTCGGTAGTATATTAACTACATGTCAAACATTCCGACTAGACCTGTTCGAACTCGAGGGAGTCAAGACCACGCTCACCCAACTACTGATCTTAAAAAGTCAATATCCATCTCATCATCCCTATCAGATATCGCCACAGACATACAGCAAACATACGCTAGTGTAGCCGAACAGCAGCTCATATCATTCGTTAATGCTGAGATTTCTAAGATACGGGAGGCTATTCATCTTGGATCAGGTCATGAGCCGACATTTTACGAAGTCAATGAAGCTCTTTGTTCGTACCAAGATACGAACCTTGCTCTTCTTGCATTGTACAATACTGCTAAGATAGAAAATATCAAGGCCAAAGAAGCATTCGACGATTGGTTTGCTAATCGGTATATTGAAATTCGTGATCGAGTAAATCCACGCAATCTCTCAGCTCAAAAATGGTACTCCCAGAGAGAGATTGAGATGATGGTGCGTCACGAATACTCAGATGAGTTCAACAAGTATAATTGGGATCTTATTGTTACTGAACAGCAGCTAGCTTTTCTTCGCCGTATGCTGGAGTCTTGGTCGTCTCATCAGTATATTCTTACACAGCTATCAAAGAATCTGATTGCTGAAATGAATGGGTTAGGTGTAGATGATGCACTTAACCGAGCAGCAGATAGCACAATTACGAACTAAAGAAAGGAGCTGCTTTCGCAGCTCCTTATTATACATATACGTTCAATTTTAGAAATAGTTAGATATCCTCACATATTTCGTTATTTCCTGTAGCTTCTAGGACGGGATCTTCTTTGTTCCTTAAAAACATCTTCACCTGTACGAGGAGCAGGAGGTGGAAAAGCTGAAACATCACCAAATGTTTCTTCAAGATCTCCATCCGCTGTGCGAATAATATCTTCACGAAGATACTCGGTTAGTAGTTCGTCATATGCTTCTTGAACTGTTTGTCCGGGGAATCGCTTTGCGATCTCCAGTGCGGCCTCAAGTAACTCAGCCTTCACACCACCTTTTATTTTCCCCTGTGGTTCATCCCATCCGTAGACATAGTATAAACACTGAGATGAGTCCGGAGGAGTGCGATTCTCTATAATATCCCCCGCAATCTCGTAGTCAGCATCAAAGCTGTCTTCGATTGATTCAGTTGCTACTGCACCATTCATAAAGTCTTCCGGAGTCTCGCGAACGAGAAGAAAGCGAGCATCACCAGCTTGCCAAAGCTCTGCTTTTGGTGTATAGCCGGGCATAGACGGGAACTCATAATCAACATCGGTGATTTTACGTCCATGCATAAGAATCCAAGCTAACATAAGCTGTATTTCGGTTACAGAGTTGGTAAATGAACCAACACAATAGATATCTTTCAAGGACTTTGGAGCATCAGATACCATAGAGAATATATCTTTTCCGAGCTTCTCTAACGGACGTCTCATACTAGGCGGAGCATGAGAGACGATATTGGCCATTTGATACGACGTAATCTCTCCACGGTCAACACTAAGGGCATCCTGAATAATAGCAGGAAGAGTTTCTTCGACAGGAGGTTCCGGCTCCCGCTCTTCGTTACCGATACCGGGATCCTCATCTTCGAATTCAATACCATTACGGAAGTTAGCGTAGGTATTAGCCATCGCACCACCTATTCGCTTTGCAGCTGTAGGTGCTTGTATAGGTACATTTCCAGTATCTATCTTAGTTGTAGGGGACGCTTTAGATGTAGGAGGAGTTTTAGTTTTAGATGATGAAGAACGCTTTGCAAGGTTACTTGATGGAGTGGATTTAGGAAATTCTGTAGCTGGCATATCGTCAGGGAGAATATCATCGTCAGCAAACGCTGTTCGAATCTTCTCTTTTGGTTCTGGGGCTTTCATAGGTTGTGGCATAGTTACTCCTTCTATTGTATATTTAGTATGTGAAACTTTTTTAGCTGCGTGAACTAATTAAATACGATCTACAAAGCTCACATTTAATTAGTCTGATAGACTAATTAAATATGGATCCTCAACTTAAACACATTATCCAATGGGTGCAATCTGGAGCGCCCCACGCCAAGGACCTACGTAATAAACTATTCAAAATAGTATTTCGGTCAGCAACTATTGATCCAAATTCATTCAAAGTAGTACGTATTCTAGATTCAGATAGACTTGAACTTAGATTCAAGATGAGTTATTCTGCCCCCGATATTGCTGCTTTGAAAAGAAAAAAACTGGTGCTAGTGAGAACTATGAGGGATCTAAAACTTTCACTAGAACCAAGGGTGGATGGGAGAGTATTTATCTCTCACTCCCGCGAAATGTTTGCACTTACATTAGAGGAAGTGCTTGCGCTATGGAATCTGTATCTCATTTTTTCAGATGCTTCAAAAGCCAAGCTCTTCCAAAAACTCATCCAGGAGGAGACTAAACCATGAGTTCTAAGACATTTTATAAGGACTTAGCAGACGCTATTTATTACGGAGATTCGAATCATTCGAATCGACAGTCAGGAGACGCTTATGATTTCGATGAGCTTACACTCACTGAAGCCGTTGTGGTTAACGGGAAGACCCTTATTCCTGCGACCACTACGTTAAAGATATCGAGACCCGTAGTCCGAAGATCGTAGATCGGAAGATTACGGGTCTCACTTTTGTCGAGATCTATCTATATTAAAATCTGAGTTAAGCACGCTCTTAGATACCCAAAAAATAGTTTTGATCTTTTTAGAAAAATAATTTGACTCTCTGTATCCTCAGTAGATATTATCATTGGAGGATACTCTATGCACGTAACCAAGATTAGATATATTGCAGGCTATACTAAAGATGGTACATTACGATCAAATCAAGGTCGCGTGGTTATCTTCAATGATACGATACTAGTGTCACGAGGAAACTCTCCTGATCATCTGGCGTTACTAAGGGGATTAGCTGCTAAGTACCATTTTAATAAAGACGATGTGATATCGAATGCGATTCGAATGTATTATACAATCGAAGGTGACGAAGTGATTCTTTCAGCTAGTCGAAAGCTCGATGAGCAGCTTTTTGAAAGGAAAGATCGTGAGTATGCACACACGATCCTTCTTCAATTGCGTGGTTAGCGTACCGGTGGAATTCTACTAAATATACCTTTCAAAATTACATCCATGTTATTTCTAAAAAAAATCTCGTATTGTTCTGGAGTAGCGCCGTTTCGACCACGTAAGAACAGTACTCGTTGACCCCTTTTGCGATCTTCTTTAGTGACTCCCCAGTAGAAACCCATAGTCGTTCCAGATTTATGCCCATCGGGTGAACCACTAGTACCTCCATCTACCCAGAGCTGACCTTTAAGAACTCCGCCTCGACCGTATGCTATGAACCCCGGAGGAGGGCCCGGCATAACATCTACGGGATTTCCTTTTGTATCTGGATCTGTAACTATCATCACAACATTTTTACTCAATAACCTAGGCTTAATGTTAGCTGCTGTATTAGGTAGTTGATCTTTTGTTACAGTATATGTGTTTTCGCGTAAAAAACTACCTGATATTGTTTTGTTATATGCATCATCCCACGAATCATCGTCTATGCGGCCTCGCCGTGCTTTAGAGAGTCCTCGTTCCCCAGACTTACCGGTACGTAGTGCAATAGGACTTCCTAGAAGCATATGTTCAGGAGCATGCTGTTGGAAGTCAGTAGACATACCAACGTCTTCATCAAAGGTATTAAAGAACTCATCCAGATGTTCTAAATCTTTTTTTACTTTCATCTTTTGAAGAGCTGTTTTATAGCCTGTTTCTAAATACTGTTCTGAGTTTTTCATAATTCCACCTGTTCTATCTTCTGCGATACGAGTATCAAGACTACTTCCGAGAGTTTTTCCCAAGTAATGAACGTTCTTTTTAGTAAGATCAAAACCTTTTATGAACTCCGCTCCAGCTCTTCCAGATTCGATGTCATCAAAGGAGGTTGTTTTATTCTGTTCACGAGACGGACCACCGTTCTTCCAGTACATAGTACTGATACCTTCGTTCAAAATCTCAGCTTGATCTAGAATTTCAAATGCTTGATCGATAGCTTCTTCTGCAGTACTAGCAGTTAAATCTTCGTTTTGGGTAATTAAGGTAGCGATATCGTCTTCTGTAAGATTAGGAGAAAAGATGTAAAATGTCATAAAATCGAGGCTACGATCAATTACCATATAACGCCAATCGAAATATTTAGCAGCCTGTTCTGCTATTGTATGATAGGCTCTACGGCGACTATTCTCTTTTTCTTGTTTATCAGCAGTGAAAATAATTGCATCTGCATTACTCTCGTTCACTTGGAGAATAACTGCTTTCATTACAGTAGCGAGTATACGGAACATTGTAAGAATAGGAACCGTACGACGATGATAGTTAATATCGCCAAGTTCTCCTCCGTACTCTCCAAATGAGACCAAAATTACCTTCTTGTTATTAGCCTCTGCAATATTTGAACTATCGTAGATGTTGTCGATAACTAAGTAGATAGCATATGGAGTTCCATCTTCTAAGGTAAAACGTAGATCACGGAAGTCTGGCTGATCATATTTACTAGGGGTAACTTCGTACCCATGCTCCAGGTTTATACCTTCGTATAGCTGCATATTTCACCAACCTAATGCTAAGCGCCTATTGGCTAATTCAATTACAGTCTCGAGCATCTCCGTTGGAAGCTTCTCGTCTGAGTACGTACAGTTAAACTTCGACCAAATCATAGACTCGACACCAAATGTTCCTAACGGTTCCTTAACTTGGAAAACCATGATGATTGGAGACGCCACATCGGAGATATGTACCCCATCTAACATATCGTTACCGGCAGGTAGGTGATAGTCGAGATTATTAGAGTAATCCGGTTCTGGTTGGTCTCGGAGAATACGGAAGATAATATCATCCATGTAGATGTTATTATTATACGGTACCATGATCTGGAATGGAAAGAGTTCTGTTGCAGTAGGAAGAGTATCGATTCGAAGTCCACCAGGTCCTTTATGAAGTCGACGGTACGGAACATCTTGAAGGATTGGGAACACGACAGAGACAACATCTGCAGACTCAACTACGCGAGTCTCAATATCCCCCTCTTTAGTTTTCTTATAATGCACACGAATGCAATCAGCTGCTGTACCTGTTAGTGAGATATTATTATCCATGAGTTTACGACGGAGACGATCGTGATATGCACCGAGTCGTGATTGAAATGTCCGTACCATATATAGTTAGTGTGAAACAATCAGAGAGACTTGTATATTACACGTATGGAAAACCCCATAACCCTTACAAAAACAGAACAATTGGCTCTCGAAATGCTAAAAGCCTCAGGAGAGATTCAAAAAATCGCTCGACCTGACGGCACTGTAGCTCTTGAAGACCTACATCAATATTTTCAAGGTTTTGTTCGACACTTGGAATTTTCTCGAAGACGTCGAAAGAACGACTATATTGATATAACAACCCAACAAGAAGACGGTATAGTTTAAGGAGAATAATATGCAGTGGAGCATTACGCGCAGACCGCAAAAGCTTTCAGATCTCTACGGTCTCACAAACATTAAAACATATTTCTATGAGAAAGCAAAAACCAAAGATTGGCCAAAGTCGATACTTCTTCGCGGCCAGTTCGGCAACGGCAAGACTACAGTAGCTCAGATAGTGGCGCAGATGATAGTCTGTCAGAACCCAGCTGAGAATGGGGATCCCTGCGGCGAATGTCCTGAGTGCCGTTCTATCATTGAAGGTCGTTTCGACTCAGCTGTACAAATGCTAGATGGTGGTCAAGCTGGTAAAGCTGAAGTCGTTGATATTGTCTCTGATTTCGCGTATGGTACATCTTTCTATCCTCGTCGCGTTATGATTATTGAGGAGATTCAGGAACTATCTACTGCAGCTAAAAACTCTCTTCTCAAGATCCTTGAGAACCCACGAGACAAAATTCACTTCATTCTTCTATCGATGGAAAATGGTGGAGCATCTGGCTTTGCTTCTCGTTGTGTACCGTTCAATTTTAAGAAACTCCCAGTTAAGGAGCTTATGCTCTTTCTCAAACAAACTCTTGAAGCTGAGGGGTTGTGGAAAGATGAAAACATTCCGGACGAATTTAGGACTCGTGGGTTAGCTACAATTGCCCAAGTATCGCAGGGTAGTATTCGTCAAGCTCTTCAACTTCTTGAAACGTGTGTTATTGGTAAGTATTTTACAGCTCAGGAGATTGTTGATAATCTCGGTATTGCCGATGAGTCGATGGTTATTGATGTTCTTCTTGACCTTATGGATGCTGATCCGAATGTATGGATCAAGCTTGACAAGTTTGACCCATTCGACTTTTTTGCTCTCGCGTATAGAATTGTAGCCGATACCGCAATCTATAAGTCTTGTGGGTACCTCGCTAACGAAGGCAATCAGTTTTTCGTTCACAATACCAAGATGCTTGCAAGTAAACCAGCTTTTCCAGCCCTTCTTGCAACCTTCGAAGAGTTAGCCCCGAATAGTAAGCCATTCCTTCGTAAGAGTGAGATGTACATATCCTTATTAAAAGCATTCGACGCTGCAAAACGTGGTAGTGTACGATTGTCGGAAGAAACCACACAGATAAAGCAGGTTATTGATCAAGTCGGAGAAAGCAATATGACTACCTCTACTGACCGTAATACGTCAAATAATTCTATAGATGCAGTTCCAACTCGAAATATCCCATTGAGAACGAGGAGGTAGGTATGCCACATACCGATATAGATGCTCTCCGCCGTGAGCAGCAGGCTGACGAAGAATTAGAGAGGAGCTTTAACGCTAACCCAGTCAAAAAAGCTATTCAAGAGCTTTTTCATAATGAGTTCTCTGGAGCGAATTATCGTAAACTTGGAGGAATTGCTGCTGTACGTGAAATTGCACTTAATAAACTTAAAGAAGCTAATCAACACCCCGGACCGTATTCATCTGCTGTAGCTAACCTCTCCTCAAAGATCAAGAAAGCTAAAACATATGAAGATATCCTAGTAGCTCTAAACGAATATCTTTTCAGTTAAAGAGTATAGAGAATTTTGAGAGTTTCTTGTGAAGGACATATTAAATGGAAATAAGTAGCGAACGATTCGTAATCAATACGTTATCGGACGATGCGTTCGTTTTGGTAAACAAGCGACTACTACGGTACTTAAAAGGAGATGGCTCTGCGGCTATTTTTCTTAGTGAGCTGATTTCAGCGTATAAGTACCATCTTAATAATCAAAGTCTTGATATAGACGGAACCTTCCCCTGTCCTATCAAACGCTTTGAGATCTCGATCGGACTTTCGGAGTATAAACAGCATCGTATTTTAGAAAAGTTCGCGATGAATGGAATTTGTAAAGTTATGCTAAAGGGTTTCCCAGCAACTAAACATGTATTACTTGATTTTGATTCTCTCGCTCGTGTACTCTCCACTGATGATCTTCGTTATAAGAAGATTGAGCAGCAGCAGTTTTATAACGAATTGAATAACTCGTTTAATATGTCTTTAGGCGATACCTCGTCGTTAGGTGACCTACGAGTTGTTGAGCTTAGAGAACACTGTCTTGATAACATGGGTGCCCCCCTTCGCGGTACTATTCAAATTCTATCTGAAAGATGTATTGCAAATCAACTACCTGTAACCTGGTCTGGTGAGACTATTGGTAAGGTTAGAGGGTGGGTAAGTAAACGTGCAATGGGTAAACCGTTCGACTTCACAATTGTATCACGTACGCTTGACGCTATGAAGATTTCTGAAGAAAAAACATTCAACAATTTTATCAATGCGTTTATATTAAATGCTCGTACAACTCAAGATGTACACTACAATTCTCAAGTTCATGACTATAAAATGCTACTGAGTAGCAACAAGGAGTAATATGGCACAGTCACCTTTAGCTACAGCGTTAGCTAAGCTGCAAAAGAACTATAAGGACGCTATCAAAGATGTAGATACCGCAGGTATCATCAAACGGATTTACCTTAGTAGTCCTCAGTTGAACTATCTGTTTGGCGGAGGATTTCCGCTGGGCCGAATTATCAATCTTCACGGTCCTGAGTCTGGCGGTAAATCAACCCTTGCAACATACGTCGCTGGAGAACTTCAGCGACTCCGTCCAACTCAGAAAGCGGTAGCGTATCTCGACTTCGAGCGAACATTTGAAAAGACGTTTGCAGAGAAGTTGGGACTTAATACCAGTACTGATACGTTTGTTCTTATTCGACCTGAGAACGGGGAAGAAGGGTTTACAATCTTAGAAGAACTGGTACGTACCGGAGAAATTGGTTTAGTCATTCTCGATAGCGATGCTACGATGCCCTCGAGGAATCAAATTATTGATGAATATGGAAAGGCTGACTTTGGTGCAGGAGCTAAGCTCATGGCATCAGCTCTACGTAAGTTCAACCCTATTCTTGATAAATATCAGACATCTATGTTCGTTATTTCCCAGGAACGAGATAACACAACAACTGTAGGCGGATATGGTCCTGATTTTAAGGCTACCGGTGGTAAAGCTATCAAATTCTACGCATCTAATCGCAGTCGTGTTCAGCGTATCGACTACATCAAGGATAAGGGTATTGTAACAGGTATCCAGATGCGCGTGAAGAATGAGAAAAACAAAGCGGGTATTCCGTTCCGAGAAGCGGTTCTCTCACTTAGCTTTGAGGATGGTTTCAATACTCAGAACGAGTATATGGACTTCATCATTTCTCTTGGCATTTGTGAACAGAAAGGTGCGTGGTTTTACATGCCGCAATACGGTCTTGAAAAAGCAAACGGTCGTGATGCTGTTCAGGATTGGCTTAACCATCACCCTGAGGAATACGAGAAGATCAAACTCGAAGTCAACAACAGACTCTGTGGTAAGATCGCTATTGATGAACAAAACGAGGTCGTTGAAGATCCTGAGTTTGATGAACCACCTGAAATCGAACTTCCTTCTGAAGTGTAGAGAGAGAGCGCCGTTACGGCGCTCTTTTTTTTCACATTTTGTTCAATCGTTTTACAGCAGCTTGCGCATCTGATGACATCATCCAGGTCGAGCCAATTTCGATTCGTTCGGTACTATCAGCAACTGGGTTATTAGCTACGACACCTGTCGTTGCAATGTACTTATCAATAAATTCATCTGGCTTGGCTAGTACTAGCTTTAGATCCATTTGATAATTTTTAGCTTCCGGCCACGTACGTTCTGGAATCTTAATCTCCCACCAATCCTCAAGTTCACGAGAATAACAGACTTTTTCAAGCTGAGTAAGGTTAGGATTCATCATGATCTTTTGCAACTTAGTTCCATCGATCGTTGTTACTACGTTCTTAATGATCTTGGGAGCAGATCCCTTTTTGAAAGAGATATACCACGTAGGGGGAGTAACCCCTGGCATCTCTAAAGTTTCGCGACTATACAGCTTATACATTCCCGAAGGCGGTCTAATGATCTCTCCTTTTTTATCGTAGTCTACCTTTACGTATACAATGCGAATTCGTTCGGTAGGAAGAGTTTTCGCGGTGGCTCGATCCATCAATGATATGTTTGTAACCTTATGCCGAACGTTTAATCTAGCATCAAATAGGGCTGCTAGAGGATCCGGAGTACCTGCAACAGCGTCTTCCATCTGAGCTAATGCAATCTCCGCCTGAGCGACTCTCATTAGTGTACCGTCTTCACGATTGATTCGCTTTTTAAGAATCAGGAGTCTCTGTTCGTACAGGATGTCTAGGTAAGCTCTCATTGCTTCTAAGACCTTGGAGTTAGCTGCTACTCCGACGATACTAGCATACTCTGTTCGGAAATTAGTTACATCAGACTTGCGATACACCCCACGGGTAGCTCGCATATTCTGTATAGCTAAAGTGAGGGACCCGAGGGATATTCCCGCTTTCTTGAGGTATGCCAAAAGGGCTTTGCGGTTATTATCCGTGAAGATAGTAATTGCTTTTTGAATTTCGGGCTTAGCTTTTGTTTGCTTGTCGAACTGATCAACGATGCTTATTATTACATCGCTTGAAGCTGAAGATAATACACTAGTTAGCTCTTGAATCGCTGTGTTTACCGGGGTCAATATATTTGCAAGAGAATCGAGAGCTCGATGCATTGGAGTTCGAATAAAGCTCTTTCCATCTGAGGTCCAGAGATTGGTTAGGAACGCTTTAGCGATTGCGGTACCGGTAGCTTGGTCAATACCTACTGACGTCCAGTTGTCTGTAATAACGTTAGCCGTATTTGATAGATTTCGGCTAGCAAAGCTGAAATACATTCCCTTAAACGATATAGATCTGTTTACAAAATACTGTATCGGCAGGGCAGGGGATGCTGATGTTAAAGCAGTGGAGTTATTATCGATATGGAAAGCAGTTGCCTTAGTCATATCAATCTGATAAACCCACTTTGTTGTAGAATATGGAGCAGACCGCGACCACCAGAGAAATCGATAGGTTCTATAGCTCGTAACAATCGTCTTAACTTTCTGAATAGGTGCACAAATTACAATTTTCTTATCAGTAGATACAATGATAACTGGCTTGGAAATGTGTGGTCCACCCAGAATAATATTATCAAAGATGTCAGTATTTATTCCTGAGATAGAGTCAATCTGTAAGAATGTATTGGGTTGAATGGTTTCAACAGTTTCCTGCCATCCCCAAGATGCTACCGGTACCTCCTCGGCATTTTCTCCTCTACCTCTTCGCTGGGTCTGTCCATTAAACCCGTATACTCTTTTGGATACAGTTCGTTGAAGAGAGGATGGAGCTTTAAGAACTCCGGTGATATTAGGGTACTGCCCAGTAGTAGTTCCGGTTGTACTTCTGGGTACCGTCACTGTTTCAGTAGTAGTATACGCAGAAGTGTCATCTTCGTCTCTATATCGACCTCGGCGAGGAGTACCGGGGTGATAGACAGGTCTCTGCTCTTGCACATACGTAACAATCGGAAACGTTGATGTCCAACCATTCAATAGCGCATTGATACCCGCCATCGGATTTCCATATGGATATGCAGCGTTAATAGGACATGTATCAGCCGTATACGTGATCTTTGGAGTCCCGGGATTCTTATTTTCAAGATAGCCTTGAAGGGAACGCGGATCAGCAAATCGTCCATACGGATGTCCATAGAAAATAGGGCTCTTCATGTTGATACCAAGAGCGTTGCTTTCAGGATCTGAATTTACGAGTGATGTAGTGGGGGTAGTAGGCTTAGTTGCTCGAAGTCTTCCTATTCTTTTTCGTGATCGAAGTTTTTTGATTCGCTGAGCAACGATATTAGCAAACTCCTCTTCATCAATAGACACTGGATTAGAGCTATGAAAAAAGAGCTGCCAAAATTCCGGATACCAAGAAGTCCACCCAGCAGCTGTAGCTAAGTTGACTTCATTTTGTTGCCAGGCATTAATTGGAGGAGGGGGAGGAACATCCCATACCCAGTTATTTACCGTTTTAGAAAAGAGCCACCAACCACTTTTATTTGATATCCAATGCCCTATAGGAGATGTCTGATATAATAGAAGATCTGTTGTAGGAGGAACCCAATACTTCAATTCTGGGTCAGCACTCGGATTATAGATCTCATACCTATCAAAGCTACAGGCTGCATTCAGAATACCGTAAGACAATGCTCGGCTGTCTGTAAATCGAGATGGGTTATCGTCGTAGATGCGGTACAAGAGAGATAGATCAAACATCGATTCATCGTTAATCCACTCTTCCTGAAGATAAAGAGATATGTCCCACTCCGTTATCTTAGTTCGGATTTCACCAGTGAGCGCTCTATATGCAGCTTGCATTCGATTGATACGTTCATTAACGGAGCGAAACCCTCCTGCACGAATACCGAGGCCTGTACGATGAATATCCATGTTGTAGGGAGGGAAGGTTCGATCAGATACAGAGGTCTCGCTATCATTCGCTGCAACGATTTTACCCAATCTATTCTCTAGATCGGAAAGCTCAGTAGGGGACATGTACAGATCTATAAAAGTCTGTGCTGCCTGTTGAGCTCCCATCTTCTTTAGAAGAAGAATTGCTTCGCGGCGGCTATCTCCTCTTAGAATCGCTCGTAAGTCGTATTTATTCGATACCATCTCTTATATCCTTTAGTACACTGCGAATTCGCCGTTCGGGAAGAAGTCTTTTACAAGCTTAACCGTTGTATCGATTGACTGGGCTACTCCGCCTGCTACAACCACAGCCGGGCCCGCTAACGTCTTAACAGTGGAAGCTGTTTTCTGTTTAGCACCCTTCAGTACTGCATCAACGCTAGATGAGAACATTTCAGCCGGGTCTGGATGTAGCTGGTCAACGGTTATACCTAGCGCAGCTGCTAATCCTTCTTCAGTACTTAGTGATGAAACCCCGGAGACCAGCTTTTTATTGAAGCTAACGAATGATCGAGCTTCTGATCCCGCATCGCGAACGGATGTTACTGTACCCACGATGGATTGAACAGCTGCCATTGAAGAGCTTAGAAGACAATCTAGATTAAGGTTTCCTAGAAGCTTAGAAAGCATATCTGTTAAGAATGAAATGATGACAGCTATCGCTTGACCTACGAGCATCATAATGAGCTGAGTACGAGCTGCAGGGTTAAGAATACAGCTAACAATCATTGTAACAACTTCGAGTGTGGGGTAAATGATAGCAAGTAGCTGCTGTTCGAGAGCAATAATCTTCTTAACAACGTTGAGGAGAGCTAGTATAGCCTGAAGATATTGTAACTCTACCATGATACAAGATAGATCTGAATTAGCGGTTGCACTTCCAGTGGACGCGCCCGAGGAAGAAGCGGACCCTGCACCTACGAGAGATCCGTTAGTAGTGCTTGCGTTACCGGTATCAGAATCTCCAGAACCCGTAGTAACAGATCGCGACGACCTATCTCCACAGATATCAAATGGAAGTTCATCAAAACTGATCGGTTCGCCTCCAAGGAAGGCATTAAGCATCTTTAGAATATTATTCAAATCATCTTCAATTGTTACTGGCTCTAACGTAGCTGGCAACCCATCGGTTAAGGATACATTCGTAGTGATTTGGGTTCGATCTTCGTATGGTAAACCGAGGTCTTCAGGAGTACCTAGATTGTTGTCCCCCTTAAGGTTGTTGATCTTATCTTTGTATTTGAGGTACATCTGCAAACGCAGAGCTTCAAGATTCTGAAAGGTATCGGTTTCAATTTCACGAAGAGGATTTAGGTTATCTTGACCTACTTGAAAGTCTCCTCTGAGGTATCTATTATAGATTGGCGTTTGCTTTGAACTTTCCATACCTACACCTTAATGTTCGTCTGAGGATGAATTGTAGCTCCCTCGGTATGAATAGGTATAGACGATGCTGCACCGAGAACATTTAATCCTTTATCTCCGAGAGTAATTTGACTTGCTCGGATTCGAAGATGTGGAGTAGCTATGCTTACTTCCTTACGAGACATTCTGATAGCGGAGAATGGAGGCACTGCGGTGTTAGGGTTATCTGCGGTCTCACTAACGTCACCAGAACCTACCCGAAGGTAAATCTGGTTCTGTTCCATTACAATCATATTTCCATTAGACTGAATGATGAACTTATCGCCTGTACGAAAGTTAACCATCTCAAGATAATCATCCGTCCAGTATTGAACAAACAGGTCTTTATAGTTCATCGTAGATGAAACGACACCGCGCTTCATTAAACTCTGAATCAGATCTTTGAAGTTGTAGGAGTGAGCGTACTTGTCTTGACCTTCGTACGTATTAGCAAGCCCTATAACGAAGCCTACAGAGAAGTCAGGCAATGCAGCGCACCAAACACAGTCTGCATTCTTTTGATCGGTAGCTTCTGTCTTACCTACGATGACCTGCCCTTTGAAAAACGGAGGCCAAATAGGAAGGAGATCTCTCTCTGGGATATCTACCATGTGAGGAATTATTCGAACTTGGAGACGATCGTCTCCTGGTTCTGGCTTACTTACAATTCTAGCCTTATAGATCTGAAGTTGATCATAGTATGCAGGAACCTGCCGTTGTCTATCATCATACTGTGGCTGCATATTACCTCCTTAAGCCTTATATAGAGTTTCGGGATTAACGTCTGCAGGAAGACTGTTTAGAGCAGGACGACTAAGTAGATATTTAGAGTAGTACCTACCATCTTTCTGGAAGTGCTCCGCCCCAGCTACCAGCCATTTACCGTTCATCCAATGATCTTTTGTAGTTTCATAGCCAGAAATTCTGAGTAAGGCAGTCTGTCCAACTATTGCGAGATCCGGCGCAAAGTCTACTGTAACGGATACCTGAAAGAATTCATTCATCACACCGTTATTATTTACATTAAGACGAACAGCATCTTCAAAGTTTCTATATGGATAGATGGACACATCAGTCACTTTGACGTTATCTACATATTCCTTTTTCATTAACGTGTAACCGGGAATAGCTGGTTGATATGGTAGTTTTGCTACGAAGCTGATTTGAGATAATGAGTCTTCAACGTATATTACCTTCTTAAAGTTTCCGATCTGTTCAAGAAACTTACGCCCAATCCACCATGCACCATCATAAAGAGGCACCTGTTCGATCGTAGACTTATCATCCCATAACGTAGCAACAGCATCAGAGCGCGGAGGAAGAATGGCTATCTTTGGTTCCTGGTTATACATTCGCAAGAAGCTACGCAAATGGAATCCACCAAGTTCGTCTACGAAGGAATACGACGCCTGCTTATCAATTGTTGCATATGGAAGAATCTTCGTATGAATAAAACGGGCTTCTGATTCACCGATTTTATATCGTGTTATGTTACCGGCGTCGTCTGTAGGATCTATAGTGATCTTTGTGAAAGCAAATCCACGGTTACTTCCAGATACTATCTTCCTAACAATCTCAGAAGCTTTAGCTCGATATGCATGATTGGACCAATCTGATTGCATTGCCCAGGGGTGACTCAGATGAATAACGTAGTCACCACCGAGTGAGCCTAGTTGAACCATCTCGTTATCTGTGAGTAACACTCCCTTGTTAGATATTCCAATTACTCGAAATGGACAAAAGGTAAGCACAGGAGAATTTGAAGACGCCTCAACTCCGCCAGGTTGAGCAGCAATAGTAATAGTAGCACCTGGTTTTGTATACAGTGCAGACAAAAAACGACCTTCAGGATCATCTATGGTGATTTCAGCACCGGGATATGAGGAAAAGATACTAGCGAATACCTTGATCGACTTTACAGAAACATCCGGAATAGATTCCGGGTCACCATCAAGATATGCAGAGACAACAGGCTCTTTCATATC
>Ga0272446_1002773_pt1 | contig 23227 bp, 18 predicted proteins | sample YNPCB0061_FD_194587 | JGI IMG/M metagenome (GOLD analysis project Ga0272446, IMG submission 194587) | Hot spring microbial mat communities from Yellowstone National Park, WY, United States - YNP-CB-006-1 | ecosystem: Environmental > Aquatic > Thermal springs > Hot (42-90C) > Sediment | place... | reverse complement strand
CGGCCTCGACGCGCTGGTTACGAACCGGGTCTGGACCAGCCTCGGCTACGACCCCGAGACCACGCTGCACGATGTCCGTTACGGCGAGGAGTACGAGATCGACGGGCGAAAGCAGTTTGTCTGGGTGTACGAGATCTCCGGCGCGGTTCCGCCCAAGCACCTCGTCGGCGAATATGCGGGCGCAGTGAGCGAACGGCAGCCCCCGATGTACTTCCGTTTGGGAGGCGGCACCATCAAGGGCGTCAGCAAGCCCGGTGAGATCGTCTGGAGCCGCGTGTTCGTCGACAACGGCGTGCTCAAGGCCGACATCGGCCGCGGAAAGGCGATTACGCTCCCTGCGGAAGAGACCGAGCGCCGCTGGAAGATTACCACCTCCCAGTGGCCCATGATGCATGCCCTCACCTATGGCGTGACGCGCGATCAGTTCATGGCGCGCCACAAGTCCAATCACATTCAGGTGGCTTACGCTCCCGGCGCCGACGAGGCGAACCTGGCGCTGGCCGCCAAGGCCGCCATGTTCCGCGACATGGGCCTGGAAGTCAGCATCTGCGGCACGAATCACGGCTTATGAAAATAGCGGCGGTTGTCACGGTTGTCCACAAATACTCTCACGCGCAGCATTTCATCGACCGCTTTCTGGAAGGCTACGGATGGAACGGCGTCCATCACAAGCCGCCTATGGATCTGGTTGCACTCTACGTGGACCAGACGCCTCCGGGCGACTTGAGCCGCGACCGGGCGGCCCGTTTCCCCACCCTGAAGATCTATCCCACGATTGCCGAGGCCCTGACCCTGGGGGGGAGCAGCCTGGCGGTGGATGGCGTGTTGCTGATCGGCGAGCACGGCGATTATAAGTACAACGAAAAGCACCAGCACCTGTACCCCCGCTATGAGATGTTTCAGCAGATTGTGAAGGTGTTCCAAACCAGCGGGCGTTCGGTTCCGGTCTTCAACGACAAGCACCTCTCCTGGAACTGGGAGTGGGCCAAGGAGATGTACGACACCTCCCGGAAGATGGGGTTCGCATTCATGGCGGGCTCGAGTCTGCCGGTCACCTGGCGGACGCCGTCGCTCGAAATGCCCCTGGGCGCGCGGGTGAGTGAAGCCCTGTGCGCGGGCTATGGCGGCGTCGACAGCTACGACTTCCACGCCCTGGAAACTATCCAGTGCATGGTTGAGCGGCGGCGCGGCGGCGAGACCGGCGTGAAATGGGTGGAGGCGTATCGCGGCGACCGCTTCTGGGAGGCCCTCCGCAACGGGGTCTGGCCGAAAGACCTGATGGAGGCCGCCCTGTGCCGCAGCCACACCCTGACCCCCGCGCGCAAAGGCTTCAACCACATCTTCCCCACCTTCGACGACATGCGGCGCATCATGCGGGATCCGGTCGCCTACCGCTACGAGCACAACGACGGGCTGAAGTGCACCATGCTGTTGATGAACGGCCTGGTGCAGGACTTCAATTTCGCGGCGCGGATCGCGGGCCAGCCCCGCATCTTTTCCACCCAGATGTATCTGCCCATGCCGCCGGCGCGCACCACCCTGGCGAATTTCTTCAGCCCGCTGGTGAACAACATTGAGAAGATGTTCCTTACCGGCAAGCCCACCTATCCGGTGGAACGCACCTTACTGACCACCGGGCTCACCGCGGCCGGAGTGGAAAGCCTGTTCCAGAACCAGACCCGCTATGAAACCCCGCATCTGGCGGTGAAGTATCAAGCCCCCAAGGAATCGACTTACTGGAGGACATGACCGATGAGACGACGCACTTTCCTGGCTTCCGCGGCCGCGCCGTTTCTCTCGCCGGCCCAGACCGGCCCGAAACGGGTGGCGATCATCGCTACCGTCTACCGTTATCTCTCCCACGCGCAGCACTTCGGTGACCGGTTCCTGGTTGGGTATCCGTGGGGAGGCGCCTGGCAGCGTCCGAATCTTAAGGTAGTCTCGCTCTACGTCGACCAGAAACCGGAAGGCGACCAGAGCGAGGAACGCGCCCGCGAGTTCGGGTTCCAGGTATATCCGACGATAGCCGAAGCTTTGTGCTGCGGCGGCTCCAAACTGGCCGTCGACGCGGTCCTGATCATCGCCGAACACGGCAAGTATCCGGTGAACGAGAAGGGCCAGATTCTCTATCCCCGCTACGAGTTCTTCAAGCAATGCGTGGACGTGTTCGAGAAGGACGGCCGCGCCGTGCCGGTGTACAACGACAAACACCTCTCCTACAGCTTCGCGAAAGCCAAGTGGATGGTGGGAGCTTCCAAGCGCCTCAACTTCCCTGTGCTGGCCGGCTCATCGCTTCCCGTCACCTGGCGCCTGCCGGACCTGGAACTTCCGCTCGGTTGCGAGATTGAAGACGCCCTGATGGTGGGCGTCGGCGGTTCGGATCCGATGGACTTTCACGCCCTGGAGGCCATGCAATGCATGCTCGAGCGGCGCAAAGGCGGTGAAACCGGGGTCAAAGCAGTGCAACTGATCGAGGGCGATGCCGTATGGAAGGCCGGCGAAGAGGGTCGCTGGTCGAAGGAGCTGCTGGTTTCCGCGCTCTCGCGCAGCGACAGCCCGCTGGGCCTCACGCTGGCGGATGGCCGGACGCAGGACCTGGTGGGCAGCGGCGAGATCTATAAGCTGGTGAAGAACCCCGCGGCCTATTTCATCGAGTACAACGACGGGCTGAAGGCCACCCTGCTGATGCTGAACGGCGCAGTGCGGGATTTCAACTTCGCGGCCAGAGTGAAAGGCGCGCCCGGACCCCAGGCCACGCAGTTCCTGCTGACTCCGGAACCGAATGTGACCTACTCGGCCTGCCTGGTTCACAAGATTGTCGAGATGTTCGAGACCCGGCGGGCGCCTTACCCGGTCGAGCGGACGTTGCTGGTGAGCGGCATCCTGGAAAGCTGTCTCACCTCGCGGGTGCAGAATCATCAACGCCTGGAGACTCCCCACCTGAAGGTGGACTACTCCCCGCCCCGGCAGTCGCAACTGCCACGAACATAAGGCTGTTTCGGGTCCCCGATGTTATAATTCGGGCTGACGGCCACCTGGACGCGCGAACGTGGCGGAATTGGCAGACGCACCAGACTTAGGATCTGGCGAGGGTGACCTCTTGGGGGTTCGACTCCCCCCGTTCGCACCAGACAGACTCACGACTCCATGCAGACCGACTACTATCTTCGCCTGGCAGCCTCCGGGCTGCGAATGCCGATCGGCACCGATCTTCTCCTTCATGAACAGCCGGACCCGGAAGCGGTGATGCGCGACGGGCGGCGGCTCGGCGAGGTAATGCGCCGGGCAGCCGAGCGCTATCGCACGCCCATTGCCATGCCTCTGATGGACTTGCGCCTCGACAAAGCCGACCTGTTGCGCACCCTGGGTATACCGGAGAGCCAGGTGGATTCGTATCATTTCAGCGAAGCGCCCGGTCCCGACGCCCTGGACAGAGTGCAGGCCGCCCGGAACGCGCCCTTTTCGGAACGCAACCAGGCGCACATCGATTCGGTCCGCTATATCGCCGAAGAGACCGGCCTGCTGGCGGTAGGTATGGCCATCGGGCCGTTTTCGCTAACGACGAAACTGATGGCGGACCCGATCACCGCCGTCGCCATGGCCGGCATGGGGATCACGGGCGAGGAGGATCCGGGGGTGCTGATGCTGGAACGCTGCCACGCCCTGGCGGAGATGACCGTGCGCCGCTCGGTAGAGGCCCAGATCCGGGCCGGGGCCAAGGCCATACTGATCTGCGAGCCCGCCGCCAACGCCGTGTATATTTCGCCGAAGCAACTGGAAGCCGGTTCCGGCATCTTCGATCGCCTTGTGCTCCAGCCCGCCCTGCGCGTGAAGCAGCAGCTTGCCAGCGCGGGCGTCGACCTTCTCTTCCACGACTGCGGCGAACTCACCACCGGTATGGTCCGGCAGTTCGGTCAACGTCTCAGGCCGGCGATCCTCAGCCTGGGAGGGTCGCGAAAGCTGTGGGAGGACGCCGCCGTGGTGCCGAAAGAGGTGGTCCTGTTCGGCAACCTTCCGACCAAGAGCTTTTACTCCGATGCGGTCATGAGCGCCGAGCGCGTGCGCAGCCTGACCACCGAGTTGATTGAGAAGATGCGCGGAGCCGGGCACCCGTTCATCCTCGGTTCGGAGTGCGACGTGCTGCACGTCCCGGATGCCGCCGAAACCATCCGCCGCAAAGTGGATGTGATGCTGAACTGCCGATGAGTCCCCGCGAACGAGTGCTCACCGCCCTCAACCACCGGGCGCCGGACCGCGTGCCCGCCGACTTCGGTGGCACGGCGATTACGGGTATCCATGTAAGCTGCGTGGCCGCGTTGCGGGACTATTACGGCCTGGACCGGCATCCGGTGAAAGTAGTCGATCCCGGCCAGATGCTGGGGGAGGTCGAGGAGGATCTCAAGCAGGTCCTGAATGTTGACGTCGAAGGGGTGTTCCGGCGCGGCACCCGTTGGGGGATTCCGGCCGAGAACTGGAAGCCCTGGCGGATGTACGACGGCCTCGAAGTGCTGGTGCCCGGCGAGTTCAACGTCACCCTGGACGAGAACGGCGACACCCTGATCTACCCCCAGGGCGACCTGTCCGCGCCGCCCAGCGGGCGGATGCCGAAGGACGGTTACTTCTTCGACAATATCGTCCGCCAGGACCCGATTGACGAAGAAAGGCTCGACCCGGCAGACAACCTCGAGGAGTTCGGTCCGGTCTCCGAGGCGGAACTGGGGCACCTGGAGTCGGCTACGCGCGCGGCCCGCGCGACCGGGCGCGCGGTCATCTCGAATTTCGGCGGCACCTCGTTTGGCGACATTGCTCTGGTGCCCGGCCCGGCGCTTAAGCATCCCAAGGGCATTCGCGACATCACCGAGTGGTATGTCTCGACCCGCTCGCGCCGGGACTACATCCACAAAGTCTTTGCAGGGCAGTGCGAGATTGCCTTGGAGAATCTTGCGCGCATCGCGGACCGGACCGGCGACAACGTCGATGTCGTTGTGGTGTGCGGCACTGACTTCGGAACCCAGAGTTCGTCGTTTTGTTCGGTGGCCACGTTTCGCGAGCTGTGGCTTCCGTACTACCGGCGGGTCAACGGCTGGATCCACGAACACACCCGGTGGCGGACATTCAAGCACTCCTGCGGCGCGGTCGAGAAGTTCATCGAGTCCTTCATTGAGGCGGGTTTCGACATTCTGAACCCGGTTCAGTGTTCGGCCGCGGGCATGGAGCCCGAGCGGCTCAAGTCGAAATACGGCGGCCGCATCGTGTTCTGGGGCGGCGGGGTGGACACGCAGGGGGTGCTGCCGTTTGGAACGCCGGCCGAGGTCCGCGAACAGGTCCTGCGACGCTGCGAGGTCTTCGCGCGCAACGGCGGCTTCGTGTTCACCACCGTGCACAACATTCAGGCGCGCACGCCGGTAGAGAACATTGTGGCGATGGTGGACGCGCTGAACCAATTTAACGGCCGGCGCTGAGCCGCCGGCGCGCCGGGAGGCACTGCCGAATGTCGGCCGATTCGCTGCACGCCCGCTACAACCTGCTGCTCGAAGTTTCCGAGTCCATTGCCTCTTACCAGAGCTTGCCTGACCTGTTCCATGCACTGGGAGCCTGCCTGGCCAGGTTGGTCCCATTCGCCGGTCTGGGGTTGATGCTCTACGACCCCGAACGGCGGGTAACCAGAGTGTATCACCTGGAGACCTCGGTCCCGCACCAGATCCCGCTCGAGCGTGAGTTTCCGGCCGGCGAGACGCCGACATCCGCGGTGCTGGAGACCGGGCAGCCACTCTATTTTCCCGACCTCGAATCGGAAACCCGGTTCCCGGCCGTGATGGAGATGCTCCTCCGCAGCGGTGTGCGCAGCTACTGTGTGCTGCCCCTCTTCACCGAACGCAGGCGGCTGGGCAGTCTGGCCTTCGGGTCGCCCGGCAAGAACGCTTACAACGACGAAGAGATCGGGTTCATGGGCCAGGTGGCCCGGCAGGTCGCCGTTGCCGTCGAGAATACGCTCAACTACGAAGCCGCGGCCAGGTTGCGCCACGAACTGGCGTGCGAGCGGGACAGGCTGCGCCTGTTGCTCGAAGTCAACAACGCGGTGGTGGCTCAACTCGAGACCGGCCCGTTGTTCCAGGCGATCTCAGGATCTCTCCGCCGGGCCCTGGCCGTGGAGTATGCCAGTCTGACTCTCTGGGATCCGGAAAGCGGCCAGCTTCGCCGGCACGTGCTCGATCTGGAGGGCTCCCCCCACCTTCTGGAAGAGGACCCGCTGGTTCCGATTCAGGGCACCCCGTCGGGCGAAGCCTTTTCGACGCGCAAACCGGTTGTGATGACGGGTCAGGAACTGGTAAGCGCGCCTTACCCGGTGATGCGGTATCTCACCGCCCAGGGATTTCGATCCGCCTGCGCCGCGCCTCTGATTTCCGGCGACCGCGTACTGGGTACGCTCAACGTCGCCAGCCGCCGGGAAAACCTGTCCCAGGACGAAGTGGCGCTGCTGGTCCAGGTGGCCGGCCAGATCGCCATCGCCCTCGACAACGCGGCAGCCTACCGGCGCATTGAGGAACTCAACGCCCGGCTGGCCGAGGAAAAGCTGTACCTGAAAGACGAAATTCGCTCCAACTACTTTTTCGAGGAGATCGTAGGCAGGAGCGCCGCGCTCGGCGCAGTCCTGCGCCAGGTGGAGACCGTTGCGGCGACCGATTCGACCGTGCTCATCTGCGGCGAGACCGGGACGGGCAAAGAACTGATCGCGAGGGCCGTTCACAACCTGAGCTCGCGCCGGCAGAACACCTTCGTGAAAGTGAACTGTGCGGCAATCCCCACAGGTCTTCTGGAAAGTGAGCTCTTCGGCCACGAGAAGGGCGCCTTCACCGGGGCGATTGCGCAGCGGATCGGACGGTTCGAGCTGGCCCACCGAGGCACCCTGTTTCTGGACGAGGTCGGGGATGTCCCGCTCGAATTGCAGCCAAAATTGCTGCGGGTGTTACAGGAGCGGGAGTTCGAGCGCCTGGGCGGCGCCAGAACGCTGCGCGTCGACGTGCGCCTGGTAGCGGCCACCAATGGGGATCTTGTTCGCATGGTTGAGGAACGGAAGTTCCGGGCCGACCTTTACTACCGGCTGAATGTGTTTCCGATCGTGGTCCCTCCCCTGCGGGAGCGAACCGAGGATATTCCGCTCCTGGTAAGCTACTTCGTCCAGCAGTATGCCGCCCGGATGGGCAAGCAGATCTCCACCATCCCCTCGGAGGCCATGCGGCACCTGGTCCGCTACCCGTGGCCAGGCAACATACGGGAGCTCCAGAATCTGATTGAGCGAGCTGTGATTCTGTCGCCGGGGCCGGTCCTGAAGGTGCCCCTGGAAGTGCTCCGTACAAAGCCGCGGGAGCCATCCCACGCAACCGGCACCTTGGAAGAAGCCGAGCGGCGGCACATTCTCCAGGTCCTCGAGGAAACCAATTGGGTGCTCGCCGGCCCGCGCGGAGCGGCCGCGAGACTCGGGATGAAGCGCTCTACCCTTCAGTTCCGCATGAAAAAGCTCGGCATCACTCGTCCCCGCCAGTGAAAAGGCGCCAGCCGGTTGGCATCTGCCGGCATGCCGGCATCCGGCGGCTGGCAGCCTGTTCTCCCTCAACGATGAACCTGCCTTCTTTTCAATAACCTACAAACACACAAGTTGACCTTCGTGCTGGCATCCGCCGTGCACCTGCCAACAGCGGTTGCAGGAGAACGGACAAGCGATGCTAAGAGTTACCGTCGATGATCGGGGCGCGGCGATCCACTTCAAACTCGAAGGGAAGCTACAGGGTATTTGGGTCACCGAACTGGAGCAGTGCTGGCGTTCGCACGCCGCCCGATGCCCTCACAAAGAGGTCGTTGTGGACCTGACGAGCACCGATTACGTAGACCTGGCCGGCAAGTACCTGCTGGCGCTGATGCACCATAGCGGAGCAAAGTTCACTGCGCAGACGCCGCTGATGAAGGACCTGGTGGACGAAATCGCCACCGCCGGCGGGGTCGTCCCGCGCCATGAGACCCACCGCAGCCGAAAGGAATGAAGGTATGAACACGCGCCTGTCTCGAGTCAGCGATCAGTGGCGCCGGAAGACGCACCCGGCGCCCCGTCAGCGCGGGCGGGCCGGCGGCCGGGGACTTTTCGGCTTCCTGGCTGGGCTGGCGGTCTGCGTACCCGCACTGGCACAAGCGCCCGCCGCGCCGGTCACCATCGACATGGCCGGCGTCGTGGAACTCGTCCGGACCCGCAATTTGCAGGTTCAGGCCAGCCGGGAAGGAGTGAGCGCGGCGCGGCACAAGGTCGAACAGGCCAAGGCGCTGCGCCTGGGGAAAGTGGACATCGATTCAAGCTATCTCCGGCTGGACGACCGGATCGACATCACCTCCTCGCCGGTTCACGTGCCTCTGTTCGGGGGCGTCACTCTGGCGGTCCCTCCGGTCGTGATCGCACCCCAGGACCTGTTGCACGTCCGGCTCGAAGCCGGTCTGCCGCTGTATACCGGTGGAAAGATCTCCAACGCGATCGCCCAGGCAAGGGCGGGAGAGAGAGCGGCGCAGGCGCTGAGCGGGGATACGGAAGCGGAGGTCATCCTGCGCGCCGAGCGGCTCTACCTGGGCGTCCTGCTGGGCCGGGATGTGGTCCGGCTGCACGAGCAGGCGCTGGAGTCCTACCGCAAGCATCTGGAGGAAGCGCGTACAGCCCATCGCCTTGGCATCGTGGCCAAGTACGACGTCATTCGCGCCGAGACCGCCGTGGCGGAGCAGGAGAAGCGGCTGACCGAAGCGCGGAACCGCTGTGCGCTTGCGGAGGCGGCCCTCCGGACCGCCCTGGACCTGCCCGAGTCCGCCGGTGTGGACATCGCCGGTACTTTGTTTGAGCCGCCGCCGCCTTTCTCTCTGGCCGAGGCCGAGGCCGCCGCCCTGAAGGGACACCGCGGGTTGGAAGCGTTGCGGCAGAAGGTCGAGGCGCTGGAACGTGCCGGGAGAATGGCGAAGGCGGACTACTTGCCGCAGATTGCCGCCGTCGTGGGAAAAGAGACGGTTACCGGCAAGCTGGCTCAAACCGATCCCAACTGGTTTGCCGGGGTGCGCGCCACCTGGAGTCTTTTCGAGGGAGGCGCGCGCCGCGCACGAGTGGCGGAGAAGGCTTCCGAGTGCGCGCAGGCCCGGATCGAGCTCCGCCACGCCGAGGAACAGGTCCGGCTGGCCGTCCGCAGCGCACTGCTCGACTATGAGTCGCAGAAGAGCGCCCTGGAGTCGGCGCGCAAGGCCGTCGAACTGGCTCGGGAGAGCCTGCGGCTGGCGACCAGGCGATTTGGCGTCGGGACGGGCACCAGCCTGGAGGTGCTGGACGCCAACCTGGCGCTCACCGCGGCCGAAACGGGAGCCCGAAACGCTCTCTACCAGATGGATGTGGCGTACCTGGAGATGCACCGCCATACCGGTGACATCGCCGAGGTCGCATTGAGGATACAGAAATGAAAAGACAACAAAAACTCTGGATTGCCGCAGCCACAGGCGCCACGCTCTTGCTGGTTGTCGTTCTGCTGGCTGTGCGGGCGGCCGGCCGCCCGGCTTCGAAAGAAGAACTGATTGAAGGCACGCTGGAGTGTGACGAGGTCGATGTGTCCTCGAAGGTGCCCGGCCGGATCGTCGAGATGCTGGTGGACGAGGGCAGTCCGGTGCGCGCCGGCGAAGTTCTCGCCCGGATCGGGTCCCAGGAAATCGACGCTCGTGTGGCCCAGGCGTTGGGCGCTTATGAAGCTGCCGTGGCCAAGCGGCAGCAGGCCTTGCAGGGACTGGAACTGCAAAGGCTCACGGTCGCCGGCCAGATCCGTCAGGCCGAGGCGGGTTATCACGCGGCGAGAGCCCGGCTGGAGATGGCTCTGAACGGCGCTCGCGTGCAGGAGGTCCGTCAGGCCGAGAAAGCCCTTGAGCAGGCATCGGCGGCATATGATACGGCCGCCAGCACCTACCAGCGTTTTCGCGGCCTGTTCCAGGAAGGCGTCATCTCCGAGCAGGCGGAGAACGAGGTCCGGTTGCGTTATCTCTCCGCCAAGGCCCAGAAGGAGGCCGCGGAAGCCCGGCTCGAGATGATCCGGGAAGGCGCCCGGAAGGAAGAGATCGAACAGGCTCGCCAGGCCGTGGCGGCGGCCGAAGCCGCCCTCAAACTGGCCCGCGATGGGGCCCTGCAAGTGCCCATCCGCGAACAGGAAGCCGCTGCCGCGCTGCACCAGGCCGAAGCGATCAAGGGCCAGCTTGAAGAAGCGCGCGCGTACCAATCCGAAACCCGTATCGTCTCCCCGATTGACGGCTACGTTTCCCAGCGCATCGCCGACGCCGGAGAAATGGTGGCGGCGGGCGCCCCGATTCTGACGCTGGTCGGCAAGTCGGGCTTCAAGGTCAAGGTCTACGCGGATGAATCCAAGTTCGGATACCTCCAACTGGACCGGCCGGTGAAGGTCCTCATACCCGCACTGGCCGGGGCTCAGTTGAACGGCAGGATTGTCCAGATCTCACCCTCCGCCGAATTCGCGACCAAGAAGGCCACGAACGAACAGAACTCCTTTGACGTCCGCGCGCTCCAGCTTGTCGTCCGCATCACCGATAACGATTCCCGGTTGCGGAACGGCATGACGGCCAGGGTGAAACTCCATGTGGGGAATTGATATGAGCGCGTTCGGGAAAATCGTGCTCCGGGAGTGGAGGTCGCTCAGGCGGGAAGCCCGGCTGACCATCCTCGCCATTGCCGGGCCGCTGGCGTTCACCCTGATTGTCGGCGCGGTCTACTCGCACAAGAAGGTCACCGGGGTGCCGGCAACCATCGTGGACCAGGACTCGAGCGCGCTGTCGCGCGAGATTACCCGCGCGGTCCTGGCGGCGGAACCCTTCGTACTCGGACAGTATGCGGATTCGCCGGAAGAGTTTCCGCGCCTGGCCGCCGAAGGACGCTCGCACATCTGCTTTGTGTTCCCGCGTCACTTCGAACGCGATGTCAAGGCCGGAAAAGGAGCGGCGGTTGCCGTGTTGGTGGACGGCGCCAATCTCATTACGGCCAACGTGGCGGTGACTGCGGCGTCGACAGTCCTGGCATCGTATGCGGTGGGCGTGGATATGCGAACCATGGAGCGGCGCGGCCTGGGGCCGGCTTCCCGTGTGGCCCGGCTGGCCGCGCCGGTGGCTCAGGAAACGCGCAGTTGGTTCAATCCCGCGTTCAATTCGAACTATGTCAATTTCCTGGTGCTGGGGCTGATTGTGATTCCGGTCCAGCTTGCGCCGCTTTTGGCAACCTGCCGCGCCGGCGCCCGGGAGTTCGGCCCGGGCTCGGCCGAGTTGGCGGGCCTGTCGGGGAATCCGGGTGTGGTGGCGGGAGCGAAGGCGGCTGCCTACGTGGTAATCCTCTGGCCGGTCTGCTGGCTGACGCTGCACCTGCCCCAATGGTGGCTGGGGCTGCCGATGAAGGGCAGCGAGGGGCTGCTTGCCGGCCTGACGCTATGGTTCGTGGCCAATCTGGCCACGCTCGGATTTGCCATCTCCAGCCTGGCTCAGGACGCGCTTTTCGGCTCGGAGATTTGCGCCCTGCTCACCCTGCCTAACTTCCTGATGTCCGGCTTCACCTGGCCCGCATTTGCCATGCCGCGGGGACTCGAGATCGCCGCCTGGTTGCTGCCCATGAATCCCTTCGCTCTCGCGCTCCGTAAGGTCACCCTGATGGGAGCCGGCGCGGGTGACCTCGGGCGGGAGATCGCGCTGCTGGCGGGCTGGTCGCTTCTGGCCGCCGCCCTGGCTGTCTGGGGAGCGCGCCGGCTTCTGGGCGCCCGGCAAACGGGGGAGGAGGGCGCGTGAGCGTTTGGACCACACATTTCCGCCGTGAACTGAGGCGCATTCTGACCGAGCGCCGCATCCTGCTGACCATGCTCGCCGGTCCCTTCCTGTACGCGCTGGTTTTCGGCGGAGTCTACTGGAGCGGACGGATCCGCAAAGTGCCCATCGTGATTGTGGATCAGGATCACTCGGTCTTGTCCCGCGACCTCACCCGCGCGCTGCTCGCCAGTGAGAATCTGTCCCTGGCCTTCTACGGCGACTCCCCGGCCGATTTCTACGAGGCCGCCAGGCGCGAGCGCGCGTACGCCTGTGTAGTGATCCCGAAGGACTTCGAGCGCGACACCGTGCGGGGCCGGCAGGGGCGGGTGACGGTGATTCTCGATGGCAGCAACATCCTGATCGGCAACATGACTTCGCGGACCATCAGTGGGACCATTGCGGCGTACCGGGCGGGCGCACGCGCGCGGCGCCTCATGGCGGGCGGAATGTCGAGGGCGCAGGCCATGGCGGCCGCGGCTCCCATCCGCCCGGTGGTCCGCCCGTTGTTCAACCCAGCCAGTCATTACGGGTTCTTCATTCTTGCCGGCCTGGTCCTGGTCGCGCTGCAACAGGTGACCCGCATGGGCGCGGCCATCTCGCTCAGCCTGGATGCGGAACCGGCCAACCGCCTGGAGATCGCCTCGATCGGCGGGAGCGCGTGGAGCGTGCTGACAGCCAAGGTTGCGGCTACCTCCGTCACCGTGCTGCCGATCGCCTATGTCGCGATTCGCCTGCCCTTCGATCTGTTTGGCAGCCCCTTCCGCGGCAACTGGTGCGTGGCCTACGCGCTGCTGACGCTGTTCATGCTGATGCAGATCTTCGCCGGGTACGGCATCTCCGGCATCTGCGGGTCGGCCGTGTTCTCGCTGCACGTGCTCCTGTACGTGTCCGTGCCGCTGTTTGCTCTGACCGGGTTTACGTGGCCTGCCTATGCCATGCCGGGATGGGCGCAGGCCGTCCGATCGCTGATCCCGCTGGCGCACATCGCGGACATGTTTCGAAAGATGGCGCTGATGGGGGCAAACCTGGGAGTCCTGCTGCCCCATCTCGCGGTGCTGCTCGCCTGGGCGCCGGTCTCGGTGCTCTGGGGATACTGGGGCCTGAGGCGGCAGACAGCCCTGCGGCGGTGAATCAGCCTCAAAACACCCTGAGTTTGAAGGTCCCCGTGCTTCCCCCTTGGCAACTTGCGCCGCTGACCGTGTAGGTATACACTCCAAGCGTGCCATCGTCAGGCACGGTACAAACAGGATGGGCTGAAGTGATTTCGCTCGCGCAGGGCGGCGTCGGGGACGGCTGGAACGTCACTTTCCAGTTCTGTCCCACCGTCTTCTGAGCCTCCCATAGCACCTCGCCACCTTGGCGCGCCAGCAACGTCGCCGGCAGAACGGCAACCGCGTGCGTGCTCTTGTCGCAGTAGATAGCGCCCGGAGGCGGAGCCTCTTCGACAGACTTTTTAACGCCCAGCTCCCTATGCTGCATGCCGCCGGTCGTCCCGACTTTGATGGTCGGATCGATAAACAGGGAACAGTCCGCGTTTGCACAGATCTTATACGGATAGATTCCCTCGGCGTCACTCTTGACCACGCATTCGAACGGGAACGCCACTGGCGCCTTAGTGCACGGGCTATCGCCGGGGAAGTCAATCGAGACTCCCCGCCCGTTCCACACAACGGTCCGCCCGGGCCTGACCACCGGCTGGACCGAGGTGCTCGAGACCACGGAAAGCACGGTCCTGGCTTTCCGCTGCCCATAGTAATGCCCGGCCGAAAAGCCAACCATCAAACCGACCACCAATGTGATCACTTTCGACATATGCCGTCAATCTCCTCCTGTTTGTGTCCGTCTCTCCCGGGCCGCTCGCTTCACAGCCGCCAGGTAAGCGGGATCCTCTCTCAGATGGCTAAGATCCGGGATCAGCCGGACCTCGATTTCCGTAAGCCCCCGGGCGAAACATGCCTCGATAATCCGAAGCGCGGACTTGCGGTCCCCGAGAATCTCGAGGACTTGGGCTTTCGTAAACTGGGACTGCAAGTCTTTCGCGCCCAGCGACTCGGCTCGCGCAGAGAGCCGCAGCGCGTCTTTACGGTTCCCGGACTTCAGCCGGTAGAGCGCCAGCTTCATCCAGTAGGCGCCTTCAGTCGGGTCCGTCTTGAGGCGGAGTTCGGTCTCCGCGGCGGCGCGAGCATAAGCCGCCGCCGCCCGGGCCTCTTCGCCGGGCATCAGGGAATAGCAGTCTCCCAGGTTCCGCCAGATCTCCTCATCCCGTGGTTCGAGTTCCAGCGCCTTCCGGTATAGCTGGGCGGCTGCCGCGTGTTTTCCGGACGCAAACAGGGCCGTGGCCGTATTCGAGTAGGCATTTCCGTTGGGATTTAGAGCCAGACTTCTCTGGAAATTGGCGGATGCCTCGCTGAACTGCCCAAGCGCCAGGTACATGCTGCCCAGGTTGTTGTAAGCCAACGCGCTCTTGGGTGCGGCCGCGGTGGCCTCGTGGAAGGCTTGGGCAGCCTCACGGTATCTGCCATTCCGGTAAAGAGCCCAGCCAAGCTCGTTGTAGGCCGGCCAGTAATTGGGGCGGTCTTTCAGAATCCTCCGGTACACGGCTTCAGCCTCTTCCCAGCGGCCCATCTTGCGGTACACGAGCGCCTGATAGCTGCGCAGCCTGGAATTCAGCGGGTCCACCCGCAAAGCCTCCGCAATCTCCGCGAGCGCCTCCTTATCTTTTCCTGTGCTGGAGAGCACCATCGCCAGGGCTAGCCGCGCCTCAGGAAGCGGGGGGTCCTGGCGAAGGGCAACTTCGGCATTGCGGCGCGCCAGATCGAGGTACACGGGATCGCGCCGCAGCACGTACTGGCGAGCGTAAGCGGTGGCGAGCCGCGCGTACGCGGCTGCGTAGCGCGGGTCCGCTTCCAGTGCCTCTTTGTACTTCTCGAGCGCGGCATCCACACCGGCGTCGTTGGGTTGCCTCATCAGCTCCTCGGCGCTTTCGAAGGCGCGAAACGCGCGGCTTGACTCGGTCTGCGGGGCGGGTTGCGCCGCTGGCCGGCGGCCTGACCCGATGCCGAGAACCTCCGACGCCGCTCTGGCCGCGCCCTGCGGCAGTCCGCTGATTTCAGCCACCGGCAGGGAGAGCGTCCTGCGGCGCAGGACACCACTGGTGGTGGGGTCGATGACCTGAAGCAAGAGGCCGAAAACACTCCCGGCCGCAACTCCGGATGCAGCCAGCACCAGGTTGACTCCCAAGGCATCGCGCACCCCGGCGAGTTTGTCTGTGGCCCGGCCCTCCGGGTCCAGATCCCGTGCCGGGATGAGGAGAAAGCGGCGGTCACTCGCCTCCGCGCGCGTCAGGGTGTTCTCAATCGCATCGAGAACCCCGTTGAGCAGTGGCTTGATGGAAGGGTCGCGCGACGGCGGCCAGGCCATCAGCGCCACGAACCGGTCTTGCGGCAGCGTGCGGTCGCCGCTGAGGAGCCCGCGCCAATACACGGCGGCCGAGCCGGCCAGCGCGACCGCTCCCCCGGCCATCAGCTTGCGGCGGCTCCATCCGCGAGTGGAAGCGTGCGGCATGGCGATGTGTGCGCCATCGAGCGCCGAAAGCACTTGATGCGCCGTCCGATAGCGGAGGGCTGGATCTTCCTGGAGACACCCTTTCAGCACCCGCCGGCAGTTTTCCGGGATGGCTGGCATCCGCGTCGCCAGCCCAGGCATCCCCCCGGCGCCTGGCCCGGGTCTGATGCCCGTGAGCATTTCGTGGAACACGACGCCAAGCGCATAGATATCGCTCACTGGGGTAGGGCTGCTGCCGGCCAACAGTTCGGGCGCAATGTATCCCGGCGTGCCCGGGCAGCCGCCCGCGCCGGCGGCAGTGATGGTGGCGTCTTGCTCCCGGGCAATGCCGAAATCCGTCACCGTGGCTGTGAGAGCAGGTCCCCGGCCTTCCAGCAAGACGTTGCCCGGTTTGAAATCGCGATGCACGATTCCCGCCTGGTGGGCCGCACCGAGGGCGGAAGTAACCTGCCGGAATACTGCAACCGCCTCCGCGGCGGCCATCGGCCCGTTCTTTTTCAGCCGCGACGAAAGCGTCTCCCCCGGCACGAATTTCATCGTGAAAAAGAGGATCCGGCCGGCCGGCCCGTCCTCTTCAAACATGTCGTAGATCGGGCAAATGTTCGGATGCCGGATCTGGCGCGCAAGAATCACCTCGCTCTTAAAGCGCGCCTTCATTTCCGCCATCCCCGCCTTTTCGAGCGCAATCGTCTTCAGCGCGATTCGAGTGTTTCCGAGCAGGAGATCTTCCGCCTCATACACCTCCCCCATGCCTCCCCGGGCGAGGAATCCAACAATGCGAAACCGTTTCAGCAGAACATCGCCGGCGCGGAACGAGGTTTCCTGCTCGTCCTGCGCAGCATCGGAAAAGACGCGAGCGATGGCGGGCGACTCCAGGAAATCTCCGGCCTCGTCGAGCTCGCGCAGGAGCTGTTCGACGCCTTCGCGCACGCCGGAATCGGCGTCGCGGAGAAGAATGCGTCGTTCCTCCGGGGGCGCATCGATAGCGGCCTCGAAGATCCGTTCGATGGCTTGCCGGCGCTCTTCGGAGTGCCCAGTCCCAGTCCGATCGCCTGGATTGGACTCCAACGGCATCCAAGCTCCTTCCCAGTATCTCTGAGATGCTACCACGATTCACCTCGTCCAGCACCCGAAACCGGCGGCCCCGGAACTAGCTCCCGCCGGCGCCCGCTGCTCCAGGTTGGGCATCGGGCGAGTAAGGCTGGGCCTTCTTGGCGATGAGCTCGATCTGCTGCTTCACCGCGTCCACCCTTTCCTTGTCAAAATAGAACTCCGCTTGCAGGGGACTCCGGTTGCCGGAGAGCTTCAAGCGCCCCGCGATGCGATCGTCGATGACGACGTAGTCCTCGCCGAGCGGCAGGCTTTGATCCAGCGGCGCAATATAGACGTTGATCCGGGCCTTCTTCTGCGCCTCCAGGACGGGGCGCAGCGCCGCGAGTTCCTCCTTATTGGCGTACAAGAAGATGCGTGTGATGGTTCTCTGGTTTACGAGCATTTCGTTTTCGCGTTGATACTTGTCGCCGAACTCATGCTCCCACCAGCCTTTCGCGCTGCTCGTTGCCAGCAAGTTGCTGTGAACTTCGCGCATCATCCGCAAGGCGGTGCGATTCAGGTCGCCGGTTGGGACGACAATCGCCCCTTCCGTTGCGAGTCCGTCTCGCGTTGCCTGAATACGCTGATTGAGCAGCCATTCCGCGAAGGTGTCCTTCGCGGCCGTTCGCCGGCCTGTGTGAACAGCCTGAAGAAGCTGGCGGTCCTCACAGCGGTAAGCGATGCAGTCGCTCGAGAGCAGATAGGCGAAAACCCCGGCGAGCGTGCAGGCAAATCCGTAACGGACCAGCCCGGGCTTGTCTTTCTGTGTGGAGATGAACTCCCACAGGTCCTTCATCACCCTGGCGATTCCCGGAATCATCTCGATCATTTTCTTTTCCTCCCTATTTCAACGGAAACAATCTAGCGGTGGACCCGAACCACCGCGCAAGTTTTCGCCGGGTCGCAATAGACGTCGGCCCGGGAAAAGACGGCCCGCAGCTCCTGCTCGAGCTGGTCGAGCCGCAGGCGGTAAGAGAACGACGTGACGATCCGCTGCCCGCTGTGCAGCCGCACGCCGGCCACTTCTACCGGGGCTCCGATCCGGAAGCCCATCTCGATGCGATTCCGTTCGAATTCGACGAAGTAGTCCAGGACTTCAGACGGGATACCCGCGATTTCAAGCGGAAGTGAATTGAAAGCTCTGGCCTGTTCGGTGCGATAGGGGCCCATCGTGGACTCCAGCGCCTCGTCCCGAAGCAACTCTACCGAGATGATGCCGGCGTCTCCGGGGCGCAGGAGGCTGGCCAGAAGCGCGCAACCGCGCTCCGGCGTGTAGTTCATGAACGTCACGCCCATGACGACCAGCCGGGCCGCCGCGGACTCGCCACCAGCGAGCCGGCCCGGCAGTTCTTCGAACAGGAGATGTTTCGCATCGACAGGAAAACCGAAGCCGCGGCAGGCGTCGGCAGCGAGTTGTAGGAACCGGCGGCTGATGTCCACCGGAATGTAGCGCCCTTCCCGCGCCTGCATTCGCATCCCGCGCAGCAGCGCGAAAGTCTTATCCGGGAACCCGGGTCCGAGGTCTACCAGGTCGACGGCGCCGGGCAACCCGGATAGCAGGGCGTCACAGTTCTCCTCGATCAGTCGCCGGATGGTCGCGTGAAATCCCTTGCCATAGCTGGCCGAACGCATCAGGTTCAGGTACATCTCCGCCTGGCGGTCGACGAGGTAGAGATTGAAGGGGCTGTCGAGCCAAACCGTCGACCGGGCCGCGGCAGCGCCGATCTGCCTTGCCAGCGCCTGCTGGGGATTTCCGGATAACTCTGCGGATGTCAAGTTCATATTCACTCCTGTCTCTTAATGCGCGAAAATGCTTCGGAAGGGGCAACGCGGTGGAAAGAGTCCAAGGCGGCGAGACCGATGTGACGGCTCTGCTGCAATCCATGCGGGCGGGAGATCCGGAAGCGGGCAGAAAATTATACCCGCTTGTGTATGATGAACTACATCGCCTGGCTGCCGCGTACATGCGCCGGGAACGTCCGGACCACACACTCCAACCGACCGCCCTCATCCATGAGGCTTACCTTCGCCTGACCAGGGATAAAGCACTTGAGCCGCAAAACCGGGCGCATTTCATCGCGATTGCCGCCACCGTGATGCGCCGGGTCCTGGTGGATCACGCTCGCAGGCACAATGCCGGTGTCCACGGTGGCGGCAGGAACAAGGTTGGCTTGACCGAATCCATTGCCGCCCACGAGAGACCTGATGAACTGGTTGCAGTGGACGAGGCTCTGGAGCGGCTCGAACAGATCGCTCCCCGGCAAGCGAAAGTGGTCGAATTACGCTTTTTTGCCGGACTCTCTGTCGAAGAGACTGCCGCGCTGCTCAACGTCGCGCCGCGTTCCGTGAAGCGCGATTGGGCCCTGGCGCGGATATGGCTGTACCAGGAGATTCGCAAGACGAGGCAGCCGTCCGGGCCGGGACCCGGCCCCCCGGCTACTCCGGCGCCGGGCTGAGACTGAGGGCAATCTTCCGCGCGGTCTCCTCCGGCACGCCCGGCACAAAGGCCACGCGGCAACTGCACGTCCCGTTCTTGCCCGGAACACTGGCGCTGTATGCATTCGGATCCTCCGAGTTCTTCGAGATCTTATCCTGATAGAAGATCCGCCGGGCTGAATTCTCGAACAGCTTCTCTTTGCGGATGGCCAGCACCTTCTGCAAGGATTCCGTCAACGGTTTGAAGGTCTGTCCGGGCTGGCTGGTGACCACTGCGATGGCCGTCGTGGCGTCCTGGAAGACGGCCGCGCCGGTGTTGTCCCCCAAGGGGACCCATTCGGGGGGAACCGCGATCTGGCAAGCTCCCCGGGAGTCCTTCACCACCTTCCAGCCGGCCGGCACGGTTTGGGCCGGAGCGCGTGGAAACAACAAGAGAAACAGAGTCGGAACTATGTATTCTCTCATGGCCGGAGTCTAGCGCCGGCGGAAACCGAAGACAAGGGGTTGGGCAGCCCGTATTGACAGGCGCCCGGCGCCGGTGGCTCAATGCCCTTACATGTATGCACCGTTGAACCCGCTCATCTTCCTGCTGCTGGCGGGCAGCCTGTCCGCGCAGCCGGCCGCGAACACCGCGACCCGCTGCCACCGGCCGGTGCGGATCGACACGGTGCGTTACGAGTTGCCCGAGTTCATCGATTTTCGCGACCCGCAATGGCACCGCAAACCGGCCCCTTACGCGCATTATCTGGTCGAAGGGTCCGCCGATGGCGAATACTGGGTCCGGCTGGCTGACCGCCGCCACGGCCCCTGGCGCGGCATGAAAACCGACGTCTTTGCCCCGCTCGAGGTGCGCTATCTCCGGTTCGACGGAACCTTTTCGAACGGCGAACCGTTCCGGGTCCGCAATGTCGAGGCGTTCGCCTCCCGGTGAGCGCGCTCCCCGGATCAGTAGTTCTTTTCGCGCTCGCGTTTGGGCCTCTCGGCCCGGCTCATGCTCTTCAATCCTGCCAGGGAGGGATCCGCCCCAGCCAGGTCGGCGAGATTGTCCATCACCTTGGCGACGGCGGCGATAATGTCCTCGACGTCGTCGTCGCCGCCGATGAGCAGAAACTGCGGCAGCCACACCGACTCGTGGTAGGCGGCGCGCTCCGACACCGGACAGCGCACCGCGGCGTAGTCGACGGGCGTGTCGCGCTCGAGCCGCAGTTGCGGGCACACCGCCGGATCCGGGTAGAAGAGGTCGCTGCGGTAGACCGGCTCATAGAACCGGCCGTCGCACGGAATCCCCTCGGCGTCGAGCGCGGCGGCGAAAAGATCGCGCGACACCGGGCTGCCTTCGGGGCGGTACTGGAACACGTAGTTGTAGAGGGTGTCGCGGGTCAGCGCCGGTTGGGGCGGCAGAGGGCGCACACCCCGGATGCGGGCGAGCTCCCGGCTCAGCATCCCGGCATGCCGGCTGCGCGTTGCGGCGAATTCCGGCAGCATTTTGAGCTGGCCCATGAGGATGGCGGCCTGAAACTCGGTCATGCGGTGGTTGGCGCCGACCACCCGGCGCTTGTACTCGTCGCTCAGGCTGGCCCGGCCGCAGTTCACCAGCGATTGCAGGGCTTCGTAGCAGTCCAGCCGCGAGGTGATTACGATACCGCCCTCGCCGGAGGTCATCAGCTTGCTTTCCTGGAAACTGAAACAGCCGAGGCCGCCCATGGAGCCCGCGCCGCGACCCTTGTACTGCCCGCCGTGGGCGTGGGCGCAATCCTCCACCACGAACAGATTGTGCCGCCGGGCCAGTTCGAGGAGCGGGTCCATGTCGGCAAATCGCATAGCGAGGTGCACGGGGAGCAGCGCCTGTGTGCGGGGCGTTATGGCTTGGGCGGCCGCCTCGACGTCCATGCAATAGGTGTCGGGATCCACATCCACGAACACCGGGACTCCGCCCGCGGCCAGCACGGCAGTGGCGGTCCCGTCCCAGGTGTAGGCGGGGAGAATCACCTCGCCGCCAAACTTCAGGCCCCCCGCCTGAAGCGCCACCATCAACGCAATGGTGCCGTTGCTGACGCAGAGTCCGTACCTGGCCCCGTGCGCGGCGGCGAACTCTTCGGCGAAGCGGCCCGCCCACACATTCGGCACCGGGTAGCCTCCCCAATGCCGGCTCCGGAAGACCTCCACCAGCCGCTGCTCGTCCTCCGGCAGATACTGGGGCCACACACTGAAAGGGCGGCGGCGCACCGGTTCGCCGCCCAGGATCGCGAGTTTGCTCATGGGATCGTTGGCGATTTTACCGCGTTGCGGGGTTTTCCGTCCCGGAACCGGAGCGGGTTTTCGCCGCCGCGCTATACTCGCAGGAGAAACGGGCTGACTGTCACATGAAACCACTCGGTCGTGTCGCCGTACTGGGCGCCGGCACCATGGGATCGCGGATCGCGGCCCACTTCGCCAACGCGGGAGTTCCGGTCCTCCTGCTCGATCTGGTGCTTCCGGATCAAGGGGATCGCAACGCCGCGGCCAGGCGCGGCATCGAGTCCGCATTCAGCCAGAAGCCCGGCGCATTCTTCACTCCGGACACCCGGCGGCTGATCACCCCCGGCAACTTCGAGGACGACCTGGCCGGGATCCGGGATTGCGATTGGATCATCGAAGCCGTCGCCGAGGACCTCGCCATCAAGCGCGCGCTCTTTGAGCGCGTGGAAGCCGCACGCCGGCAGGGCAGCATCGTTTCCACCAACACCAGCGGCATCCCGCTGGCCCGCATTGCCGAAGGATTCGGCGAGGACCTGCGCCGCCACTTTCTCGGCGCCCACTTCTTCAACCCTCCGCGCTACCTGCACCTGGTCGAGTTGATCCCTGGCCCTGAGACGCTGCCTGAGGTTTGGGATTTCGTGGCGCAATTCTGTGACCTGCGCCTGGGCAAGGGCGTGGTGCGCTCGAAAGACACGCCGAATTTCATCGCCAACCGCATTGGCGCTTTCTTCGGCGCCACCGTTCACAAGATCACGGTGGAGGACGATTACAGCATCGAAGAGGTGGACGCGCTGACCGGCCCGGCTATCGGCCTGCCAAAGAGCGCGAGTTTCCGCCTGCTGGATCTGATCGGCCTCGACATCTGGGCGCAGGTGCTGCGCAACCTGTATGAAGCCGCGCGGGACGACCCGTGGCGCGAGCGTTTCGTCTTGCCCGATTTCCTCGCCAAGCTGCTCGAGCGCGGCTGGCTCGGCGAGAAACGCGGCCAGGGGTGCTACCGGAGGGTCGGAACCGGCGCCGGCCAGCAGATCCTGGCGCTTGACCGCAAGACGCTCGAATACCATCCCGCCCGGAAAGCACGCTTCGCCTCGCTGGAGGCAGCCGGTAACATTGAGAATCTCCCGGAGCGGTTGCGCAGGCTGGTCAATGCGCCCGACCGGGCCGGCTCGTTCCTCTGGAAGTTGCTTAGTGACGTTTTCATCTACTCGGCTTCGATGATTCCGGAGATTGCGGACCGGCCGGTGGAGATCGATCGCGCCATGCGCTGGGGCTACGCTTTCTCGCTCGGCCCGTTCGAGCTGTGGGACGCCCTGGGCGTGGCGGAGACCGCGAGGCGGATCGAGGCGGAAGGCCGCGCCATACCGGCGGCGGTCGAGCGCATGCTGGCCTCGGGCGCGAAGTCCTTCTACCGCCCCGCCGACGCCGGCGGCTGGCCGCGCACGGAGTATTTCGACCTCGCCGCCACGGCCTACCGCGAGGTCGAGCCGCGGCCGGGCATCCTGGCGCTCCCGGAGTTGAAGCGCGCGCGGGGCGTAGTGCGGAGCAACCCCGAAGCGTCGCTGGTGGATTTGGGCGACGGGGTCCTCTGTCTCGAGTTCCACAGCAAAATGAACGTGCTTGGCGAGGATGCCGTGTCTATGATCCCGTGCGCCGTCGAGGAGGCCGCGCGGAACTTCGAAGCCCTCATCATCGCCAACCAGGGCGAGCATTTCAGCGCCGGGGCCAGCCTGACGCCTCTCCTGTTGAGCGCGCAGGAAGGTAAATGGTCCGAACTGGAAGCGGCGGTGCGGCGCTTCCAGTCCGCCATGATGGGCCTGAAGTACGCGCCCAGGCCCGTGGTGGCCGCCCCGTTTGGAATGACCCTGGGTGGCGGCTGCGAGGTGGTGCTGCACTGCGCGCGCGCCCAGGCTTCGGCTGAACTGTATATGGGGTTGGTGGAAACCGGCGTGGGCCTGATTCCCGCCGGGGGCGGGTGCAAAGAGATGATTGCCCGCGGCACGGATCTCAAATGCGCCTTCGAACTGATCGCCTGCGGCAA
>Ga0272446_1002772_pt1 | contig 23240 bp, 19 predicted proteins | sample YNPCB0061_FD_194587 | JGI IMG/M metagenome (GOLD analysis project Ga0272446, IMG submission 194587) | Hot spring microbial mat communities from Yellowstone National Park, WY, United States - YNP-CB-006-1 | ecosystem: Environmental > Aquatic > Thermal springs > Hot (42-90C) > Sediment | place... | reverse complement strand
CTCTCTTTACCAAAAAGGATTCTTCAGAACAATGATAAATCATTGTTCATCAGAATGACAATGTTTCCCTTGTCATTCAAAATAACATTGTTACCATTGTCATTCCGAACGAAGTGAGGAATCTTAAAACAGATTCAGAATTATTTTGAATGAAAATCCACATTGCTTTTACTTAATCTACTATGAGCTGTTTTACCACCATAATCACCAGTCTGAAAAACAAAGTAACATCCTGCAAATGAAATAACCAATAAAATAATTTTGAATACCCCATTATATTTTTTCTTTATCTGCAGGTAAATTCTTACAAATAATATTGCAGTGAACAACCAAACAGTCAGATTTGCATAAAACTGATGAGTCTCGAATAAATTTTTTATCTCCGGAGTCATATCTTTAATTGAATTAAATGCCTGATTACCTGTAAGCACAGCCAATAGAGATGAAAAGACACCAAGTATAAGAATCACTAAAGATGTAAAAGAGAAAAATTCTTTTTTAAAGAAGAAAGACATTAACTCTACAAATGGATAAATGAACAGCAGAGCAATCGGGAAATGAACAATCTTAATATGTAATGAGGCTAAAAATTCCATACTCAACCACACATCACTGAGCCGCCATTAACATTGATTACTTCCCCGGTAATATGTTTTGCTAAATCAGAAGCAAGAAACAAAACCGGACCAGCAATATCATCAGGTTGTGCAATTCTCTTAAGCGGAATTTCTTTTATTTCACTTTCAAAACTTTTCTTATCTGACAAAGCAGGAATTGACATATCGGTCCAAACCCAACCTGGTGCAACGCTATTTACAAGAATGTTGTATTCAGCTAATTCTTCTGCAAGAGATTTTGTGAAAGAGATCATTCCACCTTTTGATGCTGCATAGTGTGAATATCGTGCTTCGCCTCTTTGTCCGGCTGTTGAAGAAATATTAATTATTCTACCGAATCTTTTTTTCTTCATTGATGGAACAACATAACTGGAAAACAAAAAAGCTGAGGTAAGATTAATTCTAAGAGTTTCTTCCCATTGTGCTAAAGTCATTTTCCCGATTCTTCCTTCTTTCCAGATGCCGGCATTGTTTACAAGAATATCAACTCTGCCAAAATCTTTCATAACATTTTCAACACATTGTTTTATTTCATCTGCGTTTGCCACATCAACTTTATAACTTTTGCAACGAGTTAATTTTGAAAATCTTTTTTCAAGTTTTTCTGCTGCAGATTTACTGCTGTTATAAGTAAATGCCACTGAGGCACCGGCAATTGCAAAATACTTTACACAGGAAGCTCCGATTCCTCTTGAACCACCTGTAATTAAAACTACTTTGGATTTTAAGTTAATCATTTCAGTACTCCACTTTATATAAGAATAAACCTTTTGCAGGAACAGCTTCACCAGCTGATTCTCTGTTCTCCGAATTAAAAACTTGTTGAATGTATTCTTCTGAATTTTCTTTCTTCTCTGCATTAAGAAGAGTTCCAACAATTGCACGAACCATACCGTGAAGAAATCTGTCAGCACTGATTTTAAATACAACTAAATCATATTGGGTGAACCAGGATATTTCATAAACTTCACAAATTTTATTTTCAACCGAAGATTGTTTCTTGCAGAACGAAGAAAAATTTTTTTTACCTGTGAACAAATTACTTAGTTCATTCAATTTTTCCAGATTAATTTGCAGAGGATAGTAATAAGAATATCTTTTATAAAAAGGTGATTTGAACTGTGATATCAAATAAAGATAGGTTCGCTTCTTTGCATCAAACCTTGAATGAAATTTTTCATCAACTTTTTGGATTGATGAAATTGAAATATCTTCAGGCAAAATCGAATTGAGAGAGAACTGAAACTTGTACAGATCAATTTCTTTTTCAGTTCTGAAGTTTGCAACCTGCCCAATTGCGTGAACTCCTGCATCAGTCCTTCCGGAACCAATCAGATTTACCTCTTCTTTCAAAATAATGTTAACTGCTCTTGTAATCTCCTGTTGTACTGAATTTGCATTTGTCTGAATTTGCCATCCGCTGTAGTTTGTTCCATCGTATTGAATGGTAAGTTTATAGTTATTCATTCTATAAAATTAAATGAGGTTGAGAATTATTAAATAAATAATCTGAACGATAAGCAATACACCCAAACCTTTCCAAACAACCTGCCTTAATTCTACACTTCCCCAGAAAGACGAGATGAACATTTTGATAACAGTATTTGAAATTGTTGCAAACACAATTGCTTTCATCGCAACTAAAAGTGTTATTGATTCATTAAACAATCTTGAAATTGATATTGTAATCGCATCAACACTTGAAAATCCTGCTAATGCACTTGCTGCATACAATCCCTGATCGCCAAAATAGACTTGCGCAGCTTTAGATAAGAATATTGTTAATCCGAAAATTATTCCGAAAACAAAAGCTGATTTTAATTCAAATGGATTTTTTAATTCAATTTCTGCTTCAGGTAAATTCAGATTTTTTTTGTAAAAAATTATTGATGCAACTACACCAACAATTGCAAATAAGACAAGCGGAATGAACAATGGCAATACAAGTGAGATATTCAGAATAGAAATAATGAGCAATATTCTGAGAAACATCATTGATGAAGCTGTTATAACTCCCAATCCATAATTGAATGACAGTGGTTCTTCAGTTTTACTTTTCTTGGATAAAGAATATGTTAGTGCAGTGCTTGAAACTAATCCACCAAGCAAACTTGTTACAATAATTCCTTTATCTTTACCAAGAAGTTTGATTAAGATATAACCAACAAAGCTGATTCCACTTACAAAAATTACCATATACCAGATTAATCTTGGATTCAGTACATCAAAAGGCCCATAAGTTTTATCAGGAAGAATAGGAAGAATTATCAGAGTGATGATTGCTAATTTAAGAGTAGCATAAATATCTGCAGCATTAACTTTACCAACGAACGAATGCAACTGAATTTTTAGTGAAAGAAACATTGTAATGATTATGGCAATAACAACAGGAAGAAGAATGTATCCCCAATAAACAAGAGAACCAAGAATGAAAACTATAAAGGCAGAAACTTCACTTGTTCCTCCAACTTTTCCTTCTTTAGCAGATGAGTAATAAGCTGCAATAGAAAGTCCGGCAAACCCAATAAAGAAAATTGAATAAACCCAATTCTCTGTGATAGAAGATATTAAAGCGGAAGTAAATCCGTACAAACCAATCAACGGAAAAGTTCTGATGCCTGCAAAAATTTTTTCCTCTTTATTTCTGGCATATTCACGTTCAAGTCCGATTAGCATTCCGATAAATACTACAACTGCTAATCCTTTGAGAATTGTAAACATATCACCGGATTCTAAAAGAGGTTCCGGTTTCGGAAGTAAATTCTGAAAAATTGATAATGAGTCTTGATTTGTTTGCATAGTTCTAAAATTCTTTTTGCAAATCTACAGATAATAGAATAATTTTATTTGCAAACTTATTCAAGAATTTTAATACAATTAAAAATCCAACCGAGGGAAGATTCCAATGGCGAATTTGCTTAATGTTCAGAATGAAAAGGATTTTTATAGACTTTTAGATCAATTGCAGATTGCATCATTTTTATTTGATGACGATTTCCATCTGCTTTATGCAAATAAAGAAGCTTTGAAGCTGTTTAATATCAATTCATCATTTGATGAAACTGACTTTGAATTATTTTCTTCGAACGGATTAATTAAACAGATCAAAGAAAGAATCAGAAAAATTAAAAGCGGAAATGCTTTAAAGTTTGATTTGACAGAAAGTTCATCAAACAAAAAATTTGAAATTGCTGCAACTAAAATTCCGATTGATAAATCATCAGTTATATTCTGCCAATTATCAACATCAACAGCACAAACTGCCGAAGATGTTCTCAATTCATTTATTAATGCCACTCACGATTTATTCTTAATCATTGATCCTAAAGAATATAAAATTTTAGCTGCGAATGATTATGCACTTGGAGTTTATCATACTTCAAAAGAAAATATTATTGGTTCAAACTTTATTTACCTTTCAAGAATTCCCGAAAAAGAAATTGAGCACTTGCAAAAGCTTAATTTGACTAACCAAATTTTTGAATATGAAACAATTCATTTGGATAGTAACGGCGATGACATTTTTCTTAAAGCAAAAATTTCAAAGTTATTTTATAATAGCAGCGAAGCAATTTTATTCTCAGCAAGTGAAACTACATCAGATAAAATTACTGAAAACAAACTTGTCTCAATTGAAAATCGTTTTAAGGTGCTGTTTGAAAACAGTCCTTTGATGACTTTTATTATTGATTCCGATGGCAATATACTAAGTACAAACAGCGCTGTTCAGATGGAATTGCAATATGTTCCCAAAGAAATTATTGGAAAGCATATCTCAAAAATTTATCATCCGGATGATGAGCAATTGATAAATTATCAGATTAATCAATGTATACAGAATCGTAATAAACCATTCACTTGGGAATTAAGATTATTAAACAGATTTAATAATACGATCTGGGTTAGAGTAAGTGCAGTTTCTTTTGAATCTGAAAAAGGTGCAACAGAGGTGATGATTGTTTGCGATAATATCACAGTTCAGAAAGATACCGAGAAGACTTTAATTGATTATGCAAAATCATTACAAAGAATGCTTGATGCTTCGCCGCTTGGTGTACTTGTTTACTCTTTAGATGAAGAAAATAATTTAAGATTGATCACAACTAATCATTCAGCTGAAGAAATTTTAAAAATTAATTCGGAAAATTTCTTGTATAAAAATATTGAGGAAATTTTTCCTTCACTTCCCCATCAAACAGTAGTTGAAAAGTTTAAAGACATTGCAAAGAACGGCGGCAATTTATTATTTCAGAAATTAAGATATTACGATAAGAACATCAGCGGTATATATGAATACTCAGCAATTCAGTTAGCCGAAAAAACCGTAGCCGTTTTCTTTACTGATATATCTGAGAGAGAAAAAGCTCTCGAGCAAATTGCTGAAAACGAATTGAAATACAAAACTCTTTTCGAAGGCTCGAATGATGCAATACTTCTGATGAAAAATGAATACTTCATCGATGCAAACCAAAAAGCACTTGAAATGTTTGCCTGCAATAAAGAAGAGTTGATTAATAAATCACCAATAGATTTTTCTCCGGAATTTCAGGAAGATGGCGAATCCTCTCAAACTAAAGCATTTAGATTTATTGACAACGCTTTGAAAGGAATTCCACAATCCTTTGAATGGAAACATATCAGAAAAGATAAAACTGAATTTGATGCTGATGTAAGTTTATTCTCTATCGAAATAAAAGGTGAGCTTTTTATTCAGGCAATAGTAAGAGATATTACCGAAAAAAAGAAAGCTCAGAAACAGATTGCAATGTTTGCAAATGCATTTAAAAATATTTCTGAATGTGTCATTATCGGAGATACTCAGGATAATATAGTTTTTGTTAACGAAGCATTTACAAAAACTTATGGTTACAAAACTGAAGAGATAATCGGGAAAAATGTAAACTTGATTCGTTCCTCAAAAAATCCAATCCATATTGTTCAGGATATTCTTCCTAAAACATTAAAAGGCGGATGGAAAGGAGAACTGATAAATGTTAAAAAGTCCGGAGAAGAATTTATTATATCTCTTTCAACTTCACCTATTTATGATGAAAAAGGAAATCTGATTGCCCTTGCAGGAATAGTTGAAGATATAACAGAAAGAAAACAAACCATTCAGCGGCTTGTTGAAAGCGAAGAACGTTTTCGTTCACTTGTTAATAACATAGTTGAAGCAGTTATAATTGTAGATTGGAACGGAAAAATTTTATTTGCTAATCAAAGTGCTGCAAAACTTGTTGATCTTGATTCTCCGGAAAAAGGAATTGGAAGAAGCGTAACAGAGTTTCTTCATCCTTCCAATATTGATAGAGCGATTCGCCTTATTTCTTTCGAGAAAGAAAGTGAAGAAACAATTCGCGATACATTTCAATTAGTTACTTCAAAAAATCGAGTCAGATGGGTTGAAAGTATGTCTTCAAAAATCAGATTTCAAAACGAATATGTACTTCTTACTACATTAAGAGATATTACTGAAAGAATAAAAACAGAAGAACTGCTTCACTTGTTAACTAATGCATTACATAACGCTGCAAACGGAGTGATGATAACCGAAGTAAATGGAAAGATTATCTGGGTTAATGAAGCAATCGAAAAACTTTCTGGTTATAATGAAAAAGAGTTGATTGGCAAAACACCATCCTTGTTTAAATCTGGTTTGATGCCTAATGATTTTTATTCAAAAATGTGGCAGACTATTCAAAGTGGAAAAGTTTGGAAAGGTGAATTGATTAACAAACGAAAAGATGGAAGTTATTATGAAGAAGAAATGACTATCACACCAATATTGAATGAGAATAATGAAATCAGTCATTTTATCTCGATCAAACAGGATATAACAGAACGTAAAAAAAACGAAAGAGAAATTCGGGAAGCAAAAGTAAAAGCAGAGGAAATAAATAAACTCAAATCAACTTTTCTTGCAAATATGAGTCACGAATTAAGAACTCCGTTAGTAGGAATTTTAGGTTTTGCTGAATTACTTCGTGACAACATTTCAGAAAAAGAATATTCTGAAATGGCTTCAAGAATTCATAAAAGCGGGAAAAGACTACTCGATACTCTTAATTCAATTCTGGATTTATCAAGAATTGAAGCCAACAAAATGGAATTGAAACTTGATAATATTAATGTATGCAGAGTTGTCCGTGAAAACTTAATTCAGTTTGAAGCTCTTGCATCATCAAAAAATCTTTATCTAAAAGCTGAGCTGGAAGATGATGAAATAATTTCTTATCTCGACGAAAAAATTCTTCATCAGATTCTAAATAATCTTATTAATAATGCAATCAAGTATACTCAGAAAGGCGGAGTTACTGTTGAAGTTCGCAAAGGGGTTATTGATAACTCGAAAAATGTTTTTATAAAAATTAAAGATACAGGAATTGGAATTCCTGCTGAGAGTATTTCAAAAATATTTGAAGAGTTCAGACAAGTAAGCGAAGGTCTTGATAGAAAATTTGATGGAACAGGTTTAGGATTAACACTTACGAAAAAGTTTGTTGAAGTTCTTGGTGGAAAAATTCAGGTTGAAAGCGAAGTTAACAAAGGTTCAATCTTTACAATAAGTTTTCCAATCACCGATACTGAAAAGTTAAAATCATATTCTGCTATTCAGTCAGATCCTGAAATTTCATCCGAAGATACTATAATGTTTAAAGTAAAACCTAACATTTTGCTGGTTGAAAATGATGATGCAAGTATTGAAGTGACAAAGCTGTTTCTGAAAGATTTATGCGAACTTGATTTAGCTTCAAATGGTGAACAAGCTCTTCAATCAATTCAGGCAAAAAAATATGATATAATTTTAATGGATATAAACCTTGGACGTGGATTAAGTGGTTTAGATATTACACGAAAAATCCGTTCATATACCGGATATGAGAATACACCTATTGTTGCTGTAACAGCTTTTGCAATGATTGGAGATAAAGAGGAATTTATAAAAGCCGGTTGCACACATTATTTATCAAAACCATTCAAGAAAAATGAATTGCTGGAATTAATAGATGAAATTATTTCAGCAAAATAAAGCTTAATAACTCACCTTACGCAAAAAAAATTCTTTTACCCAATCTTTCCATAACACAGAATTCAGTCTGTGTTACGATCTAAAAATATTTATTTAAATGCTGCGTAATGTAACTTAATAATTTTATTCTATCTTACAACTACAGTTTTGATATTTACAAACTCACGGATTCCAAAAACAGAAAGCTCTCTGCCGTATCCTGATTCTTTAATTCCACCAAATGGTAAACGTGGATCTGATCTTACAAATTGATTTACAAAGCAGCTACCAGCATTAAGTTTTTCACGGGCAATTTTTTCACCTTTAGCAATGTCTTTTGTAAACACTGCAGCACCTAATCCAAAAACACTTTTATTCGCAAGTTTAATTGCATCATCTTCATCTTTAGCTTTGATAATCGCAGCAACAGGTCCGAATAATTCCTCATCAAAAGCTGGCATTCCGGGAGTTACATCTGCAAGAACTGTCGGAGGATAGTAAGCACCATCTGAATCTGGAATAAATCCACCGAGTAAAAGTTTTGCACCTGAATTTATACTTCTTAAAACCTGATCGTGAAGCTCATCTCTTAACTTTACGCTTGCCTGTGGACCAATGTCATTAGATTCATCAAAAGGATCACCCATTTTTTTCTGTTTCATAAAATCAACATAAAGTTCAACAAATCTTTCATAAACTTTTTCTACCACTATAAATCTTTTAGCAGCAATGCAACTTTGTCCGCCATTTAGTAACCTTGATGTTACACAGGTTTGAACTGTTTCATTCAAATCTGCATCTTCAAGCACAACATAAGGATCGCTTCCGCCAAGTTCTAAAACAGTCTTTTTAATATTTGATCCGGCCGCCGAAGCAACTGATTTTCCGGCAGGAACGCTTCCTGTTAAAGAAACTGCTTGCACAATCGGATTAGCAATTAAATCTTTAACTCTCGATGAACCAAGAATAACCGATTTAAAAACAAACTCAGGAAAACCAGCTTCAGAAAATATTTCTTCTATTGCTAATGAACAGCCGCTAACATTTGATGCGTGCTTAAGTAAACCAACATTTCCTGCCATCAAAGTTGGAGCGGCAAATCTGAACACTTGCCAGAAAGGAAAATTCCAAGGCATAACTGCAAGCACAACACCAAGCGGTTGGTATGTGACAAAACTTTTGGTAGCATCAGTTTGAATTATTTCGTCCTGCAAAAACTTTTCAGCATTATCTGCATAGTAATCACAAACCCAGGCACACTTATCAATTTCAGCACGGGATTGCACAATTGGTTTTCCCATTTCAAGTGTCATCAGCTTAGAATACTTTTCTCGATTACTTCGAAGTATTTCACCTGCAGTTTTCATTAACGATGCACGATAGTTGAATGACTTGGTTTTCCAATCTTCGAACGCAGTTTGCATTTTGGAAAGCACTTCAGATAACTCGATATCTGAAATTTCCTGATAAGTTTTTATAACCTGATTATTTGCCGGATTGATTGACTGTATCATAACTCCTCCGAAAATTATTCGTTTCTTTTTATCACCACTAAAGTTTTATCATCTGAGTAAGTACCATTTTTATTGAATCTTAATACATCGTCAAGAATTTTAAGAGCAATTTCTTTTGGTGATTTTGATTTATTGTTCTTCAAAAGATTTATCAGTCTTACTTCAGGATATGGTTCTCCTTTTGAATTTGTCGAATCAACTATTCCATCTGAAAACATTAAAAGAATATCGCCTGGTAAGATATTTATACTTTCAATCTGATATTTTGCGTGAGGTACAGGTCCAAGCACTGGTCCGGTTACCAAAAGATATTCGACTTTATTTTTTTTACTGGAATAAAACAGCGGTGGATTGTGTCCTGCATTTGTATAAAGAAACAAGCCGTTTTTATCAGTTGAAAGTTCGCCATAGAACAATGAAGAGAATTTGTCATCTTCAAAAATTTTATTCACAAGCTGATTCATTTTTTTCATAAGCGGAGTAATTTTTATTTCAAAATTACTAGCCATTCTCAACGCACCTGAAATATACATCGCTTCGGCAGCAGCAGAAACGCCTTTGCTTGCTGCATCACCTAATGCAACACCAAGTCTATCCTGGTCATCACCAATTTCAAGATAATCAAAGAAATCTCCACCGACTATTTCTGCAGGATCTGTTACACCGAAAATATCATAGTTATGAAATTTATATTCGTGCTCTGGTAAAATTGATTTTTGAAGTTGGCGTGCTTTATCCAAATCAGCTTTAAGATTGCTTGCACTTTGCAGAATTCTTCTTTGTCTTATCTGAGATGTAAGAGCCGTTGCAATTATACTCATATTCAAACGAAACTCTTCATCTAAAGAATTACTGTTGAGAGCAAGAATATATTCGTAATAAATTTTACCATTCAGTTTAATTCTTGAACCAACACCTGTTGCAGAATATCTGAAAATTCCTTTCTTCTTCAACTCTGTTAGTGTTTCATCAGCAAGAATGGTTCTTTCATTGGCGATACGGTCAAACTCCGGATAATTTTTCAATCTGATTCTGAATCTGGGATCTATCGTTTCCATTTTACCGGTCTGATAAAGCAGTTTGTAACTGTGTGTCTCGGGATCGAGTTTCCAGATTCTTCCACCGGTAATTTCAAAACTTTTGTCGTTAACTATCTGTTCAAGAACATATTTAAGCATATCTTCTTCGCTGTTAAACTTTTGAGAAGCAATGCTTTCAATTGTTTTATGTAATTTCTTTTGATCCAATTTTGTATTCCTTAATTTGAATAAAAGTCTATCATCCTTTGGATTGCTCTTTTACAAACAGCGCAAAAATTATCAATTGAAATTGATTTCATTGTGCAATCGTATGCAGGTCTGTAAACGCCTTTAGCACTGTAGCCGCCTCCTTCAAACGCTCCGATTTTATTTCTGAATTCTTCAGTCGGAGGAGTTGGAATTGGAGTGTCATCATCAATTAAATCTTTCCACTTCGAATCAAAATCGACTAAGGTTGTAAGATTCGGATCTGACGGTTCAACATCGAGAGGATAAAATTCTGAATAAGCTACTTCGGAAGTATAATATTCATCACCAAGAGAAGCGAAACCATGTCCAAACTCGTGAGTAAAAATATATTCGGAATTAGAATTATCACTTACGCAAACTGAATAATGGTTGTAAATAGAACCACCGCCATATTTTGAAGTGTTTACCAAAACATAAATCTGATCATACGGTGCATTTGAAGCTAATGAGCGTAAAGTTTTATTGTCATAAATCATAAGATAACGATCTACTCCGAATGTGTAGAAACTAGAATTAGCAATTGTTCTTCTCCAGATATTTTCTGCAGGAATATCTGTTCCGCTTTCTTCAGACCAGGAAAGTACAGCGTGAATATTGAACTTATCTTTATTTTCTTTGAATGGAGAAGAGTTGAAAAGATAATTTGAAAATCTTTCACAATCTTTTATAAACTTCAAACTATCATCTTTTGTGTAGCCATCAGGAATAATTACGATATCAACTTTAACCTCTGGCTTACCATTACTGATAATATTTTTTACCGGAAAGCTTAACGGTTTTTCTTTTTTAATAAAGTAGTCAGATGGATCAACTTTATACGCAAATTTTTTCTGAAGATTATTTTTTTTATCTCTCGAATAAAACTCAACTATTACCGGATTTTTAGGAAACGGAAATACTACAGTCTCACTAAATGATTTAGTTGTTTGTTTTGCTTCTTCAGTTGTAAGCCATTCACTGAATAATGTGGAATAAGTTCTTGAATAAATTTCTTTTCCTGTGGCTTCATCTTTCACAATAAATTTATACTTGCCATAATTAAAAACATCTATCAGATTATTTTTACTTCCGCCCCAAAATGGTTCCTGGATTAATTCATCAATGGAATAAATTTCAAGTGTATCATTACCTGTATGGTAATAATCTATTCTTAGAGTTTTATCGAAGAAATAATAGTCGAAATCAATTTGAGCATAATTGCTGAATTGGATTGTTATAAAAAGAAGTAAGATTATTTTTTTCATCTGGTTTATGATTTGGATTGATGAACTACAATTTGAGTAAAAGGTATTTCAATTTTGTGTTTGTTAAATTCTTCATAAATTTTTTCACGCATACGACATTGCATTGCCCACGCATTTTTATAATCATCAGTTCTTGCAACTAACCTGAAATCAAGAGATGAAGCACCAAAATTTATAAAGAAAACATCAGGTGGAATCTGCTTAGAACAATCAGGATCATTTTTAGCAATATCTAATAAAATTTCTTTCACTTTATTGATATCACTTCCATAGGCAACACCAACATCTACAACTACGCGTGTAAGAGAATTAGGATAAGTAATGTTAACCAATCGTGATTTGACAATTTCATTATTTGGAATAATCACAATGTTATTATCAAAGTCCAGAATTTTGGTGCTTCTTATTCCTATATCCACAACATCACCAACCTGATTATCAGCATATCTTATTCTGTCTCCGATTCTGAAAGGACGATCAGTCATTATGATAAAACCAGAAATCATGTTCGATAAAGTTTCCTGTGCAGCAAGCGCAATTGCGAGAGATCCAACTCCGAGAGAAACTACAAATGCACTAATGTCAATGCTAAATTTCGCTAACACAATAACTACAGCAAGAGCGAAAACAATAATCTTGATAACTTTTTTAAGAAGTGGAATTATACTTCCGCTCAAGTTCCGGTTATCATTTGAATCAATTTTTTGTGCATACCAATCAAGAAAAACATTTATATACCTGAAAGAAACTATAAGAAGTATAACAATCAACGCTATGAATAAAAGAGCTTCAGCAATCGAAACAAGATTATCGAGAAAAGGATAGATTTCAATCAACGGTTTGGAAAGAAACTTTGATTCGCTTTTAATTCCATCTTTAAATATTTCTACTGAAAGAAAAATTCCAGCTAGAAAAGATAATCTGTAAATTGCTGAACCAGAAGCCGCTAATAATTTATCATCAAGATCAGTTTTGGTTTTTGCAACAAATGGTTTAATTATTTTCTTGATTAAGAAAGCAAGAAATTTTGAACCAAAGAATGATAGAATGATAACAATTGCTACGAGAATAACTCTGTATAAAAGATCGTCCTGGAGTAAATCACGCAGGAAATTAAAAATCCAAGCACTCATTTTACTTTCCTTGAACCTGGTTTAACGAGAGGAATGTTACCCTCTTTACAAATTGGACACTCTTCAGGAAGATATGAAACTACTTCAAGCTGAAGAGCACTTTTGAATGGATAACCAAAATCAACTTTGCCGTTACTTCTATCAACGATCGATGCTACTCCGATAACTTTTGCACCAAAGCTTTTAACAATTTCAATTACTTCGAAAACAGAACCACCAGTTGTAACAACATCTTCACACACTAAAACTTTTTCATTTTCTAATAAAGAAAAACCTCTTCTCAAAGTCATTTGATTATTTTCTCTTTCAGTAAAGATTGATCTTTTTCCTAATTGACGGGCAACTTCATAGCCAACAATAATTCCACCCATTGCAGGAGCAATTACAGTATCAATTTCATAATTACGAAAATGATCTGCTAAAACTGAACATACTTCAGAAGTATGATTCGGGAACTGAAGAACTTTTGCACACTGAAAATATTGATTACTGTGCCTTCCGGATGTTAGTAAGAAATGTCCTTCGAGTAATGCATTTGTCTCTAGAAATATTTTCAGAATTTGCTTGTCAGTCAAGCTCATCAAGCAAATCCTCCATTTCATTCAGCGCTCTGCGATCATTTTTTTCGCGTGCAAGTTTAATACCTTTACGCAGAAGAAATCTGGCTTCTTCAATTTCGTTTTGATTAATCTTTAATGAAGCATATTGCATATAAGCAGGAACATAACCAGGATCAGTTTCGAGAAGTTCTTTAAAGTATTCTTCAGCTTTTTCATCATCATTCATAGTCATATATTCAAGTGCAATTCCATAAAGAAGGAATGAATCGAATGGTTGCTGTTCGAGCATTTCGAGCAAAGATTCTAATCTGGATTTCATTTTGTTCTTTCTTCTATTTTTTGTGCAAGTTGAAAATCTTTTTCAGTTACTCCGCCTGCACTGTGAGTTGATAGATTAATTTTTACTTTATTCCAGCCATAAATTAAAATATCAGGATGATGATCCATTTTTTCAGCTTCAAGTGCAACAGAGTTTACAAATGAAATCGCTCCGATAAAATCTTTAAATACAAATTCTTTACTTATGGAATTATTAACATAAATCCAATTATTAAGCGATTTCAATTGTTCTAAAATTTGTTGATTCGTTAATGCAGTCATAATGATTTGATGTTATTGTTTTTACTTCTCAAATTTAAACAAAAAAAGACGCATTCTGAAGAGAATGCGTCTTAACAATAATGAGATTTAATTTAGGACTCTTTTGATTCCTGCTGAATCGGTTGTTCAGGAGTCTCTTCGATGAAAACCAATTCGTCAGAATTTTCAAAATGTTTTGCTATAATTGTTGAGCCTTCTTTGAATGAACCACGAAGAATTTCTTCAGCAAGTGGATCTTCTACATAACGTTGAATAGCTCTTCTTAATGGTCTTGCACCAAATTTTTCATCATAACCTTTTTCAACAAGAAAGTTCTTTGCAGATTCATCAAGCACAATATTCATTTTCTGATCTTTCATATTCTGCAGCAAGTCTTTCAATTCTATATCAATAATTTTGAGAATGTCTTCTTTGTTCAGACTTCTGAATACTATTGTTTCATCAATTCTGTTCAGAAACTCAGGATTAAATAACTTTCTCATTGCTTCTTCAACCGTATCTTTCATGTGAGCATAGTTATCAGCTTCTTCTTTCGTACCAAATCCAAACGAGCTTATGTTCTTCAAATCTCTTGTACCAATGTTTGAGGTCATAATGATAATTGTATTCTTGAAATCAACTTTTCTTCCAAGACTATCAGTAAGCATTCCATCATCGAGCACCTGAAGCAGAATACTGAAAATATCAGGATGTGCTTTTTCAATTTCATCGAACAATACAACTGAATAAGGTTTACGTCTTACTTTCTCAGTTAACTGCCCTCCTTCTTCATAACCAACATATCCCGGAGGCGCTCCAACAAGTCTTGAAACCGAGAATTTTTCCATATACTCACTCATATCTATTCGAATCAGAGCATCTTCACTATCGAATAAATATTTTGCAAGTACTTTACACAATTCTGTTTTACCAACGCCAGTTGGACCTAAGAAAATAAAGCTGCCAATTGGTCTGTTCGGATTTTTTAATCCGGCTCTTGTTCTTCGGATAGCTTTAGTAAGTTTTATTACAGCTTCATCCTGACCAACAATATGCTGCTTAAGAGCATCTTCCATCTTCAACAATTTTTCTGATTCAGTCTGTGCAATTCTATTAACAGGAATTCCTGTCATCATTGCAACAACAGTAGCAATATCTTCCTCTGTTACATCGTGAACAATATCTTTAGTCTTGTTTTCCCACTCTCTTTTAGCAAGTTCAAGTTCTGCCTGAAGATTTCTTTCTTTATCGCGAAGTCGTGCAGCTTCTTCATAATCCTGCATCTTAACAACACGAGCTTTTTCTTTTCGTACATTTTCAATTTCTTCTTCAAGATCAAGAATTTCTTTAGGAACCTCAAAATGTCCCATATGAACTCTTGAGCCAGCTTCATCAATTACATCAATAGCTTTATCCGGAAGATGTCTGTCGGTAATATATCTGTTACTGAGTTTAACAGCAGCTTCAATTGCTTCTTTAGTATATCTTACACGATGATGCTCTTCATACTTGAATTTAATGTTTTCAAGAATCTGAAGAGTTTCTTCATAAGATGGCGGTTCAACCATAACTTTCTGGAATCTTCTGTCTAGTGCACCATCAGTCTCAATGTATTTTCTATACTCATCAAGAGTTGTAGCTCCAATACACTGAATATCACCGCGAGCTAGAGCAGGTTTGAACATATTTGAAGCATCAAGCGAACCCGAAGCACCACCAGCACCAACAATTGTATGTAATTCATCTATGAAAAGAATTACATCTTCAGCTTTTTCAAGTTCGTTCATTAACGCTTTCATTCTTTCTTCAAACTGACCACGATATTTGGTGCCGGCAACAAGTCCTGCTAAATCCAAAGTCACAACTCTTTTATCCTGCAAAGTTCTGGGAACTTTTTTCTGAATAATTCTAAGAGCTAATCCTTCGGCAATTGCAGTTTTACCAACACCGGGTTCACCAATAAGAACCGGATTGTTTTTCTTTCTGCGGCTAAGTATCTGTGCAACTCTTTCGATTTCTTTCTCACGGCCAACAACCGGATCAAGTTTGTCTTCCATCGCAAGTTTAGTTAAATCACGACCAAAATTGTCCAATACGGGAGTTTTTGTTTTTTCCGGTTTTCTATCTGCAACTGGTGGTCGTGGCTGAGTAGGATCTTTAGGAGATTTACTGCTCAACATTTCGTTTAATTCAGCACGTGCTGCATCATAAGTTACATTGAACTGATGAAGAATCTGCGTAGCGATATTATCTTCATCTCTTAAGAGAGAAAGAAGAAGATGTTCTGTACCGATAACATCAGCTTTGTATATTTTCGACTCGATCTGAGTAATCTTCAGAACTTTTTCTGCCTGTTTGGTAAGCGGAATATTTCCGATGGTTAGTGTACCACCAGAAGTTCTGACAGTATCTTCAATTGCTTTTTTAAGTTTAAGTAAATCGCAATCAAGATTTCTTAAAATTTTAACAGCAACACCTTGTCCTTCCCGGATAATTCCGAGCAGAAGATGTTCTGTACCAATATAATCGTGTCCAAGTCTTAAAGCTTCTTCACGGCTGAGTCTTATTACATCCTGCAGTCTGTCTGAAAAGTTTCCGTCCATAGTTTTGTACCTTTTAAGTGTTTATTTGTTTAACAAAAATTTTTTGAATTCCGTTTCTTTTGCAATATATAAATGCAAAAAGGGTTTATCAATAGCTGGAAGAATAATTTAACCCCAATATTCAATAGATAAAGCCAAATAAAGTGCCATTATTTCCTATGCAATTTTACTGAAATTTTAAGCTTAAAAAAATGTAAAATATTATATTGAAAATAAGCCAGTCATCTATTCTTAATATCTAACAAAATGGCTAAGAAAGTTTGTAATTCTTACAAATAGTATGAATAATTAACCTAACAGATTTCACAAATTATCCTTAATTTATATTCGTAATTCTCATTTAAATTTTGGAGTAAGAAAATGGAAGCATTAACAGGTTTATCAATCGTAATTATCATAGCCATAATATTTCTTCTTATTCTTTTCTTTTACTTCATTCCAATCGGATTATTTATCACAGCTTACTTTTCAGGTGTAAAGCTAAAGATATTCCGTGATTTAGTTGGAATGAGACTAAGAAAAGTTCCACCGGTTCTTATTGTTAGAAATATGATTACCGCTACTAAAGCCGGATTAACAATTGATCAGGCAAAACTTGAGGCACACTATCTTGCCGGAGGAAATGTAACAAAAGTTATAAATGCTCTGGTTTCAGCAGATAAAGCAAATATCGGATTAACATTTGAACGCGCAACTGCAATTGATCTTGCGGGAAGAGATGTTCTTGAAGCAGTTAAAATGTCAGTCGTGCCAAAAGTTATCGAGACTCCAATGGTAGCTGCTGTTGCAAAGGACGGAATTCAGCTTAAAGCAATTGCCAGAGTTACTGTTCGTGCAAACATTCAAAGATTAGTCGGCGGCGCTGGAGAAGCAACTATTCTCGCCCGTGTCGGTGAGGGAATTGTATCTACAATCGGTTCAAGTAATTCTCATAAGGAGGTTTTGGAAAATCCGGATAAAATTTCCAAAAGCGTTTTAGCTAAAGGATTAGATTCAGGAACTGCATTTGAAATCCTTTCAATAGATATTGCCGATGTTGATATTGGTCAGAACATTGGTGCAATTCTTCAGACTGATCAGGCGGAAGCAGATCTTAAAGTAGCACGTGCAAAAGCTGAAGAGAGAAGAGCTGCAGCGGTCGCATTAGAACAAGAAATGATTGCTGAAGTTGCACGTCAGCGTGCAAAAGTTATTGAAGCAGAAGCAGAAGTTCCCCGCGCAATAGCAGAAGCATTCAGAGCCGGACGATTAGGCGTTCTTGATTATTACAATCTTAAAAATATTCAGGCAGATACAGAAATGCGTTCTTCAATAGCTCAACCGGAAGAAAAGAAGAATAAACCAAATGGATAATTTTTTTGAAATACTCATTTATCTGATTATCATCATTTCGTTTCTAAGCTCTTTCTTTAAAAAGAAAGAACAGGAACAGAAACGCGGAAATAATCAACCTCTTCCTAAAAGTGAACCATCAGATTATACTGATACTAAAATGGAAACGAAAACGGAAGAGAGTTACGATATTCTCAAAGAGATAGAAAACATCTTTAAAGAAAATATGGGTGTTCCTGCTTCGAAACCTGAACGGGAAAACAAAACAGTTATTCAACAAAAGGAAGATGAAAAATTCCAGGATGCATTCGAAAGAAATTATGACAAAGAAGATGTTCGCAGAGTAAGTGCTGAAAGTCGCGCAATTAAATTAAGAGATGATTCAAAAAAACTTGATGAAAAAACTCTTCGCGAAGCAGAAAAATTTGAAGAACTTCTGAAATCACAATCAGAATTTAGGAAAAGCAGACATCCTATTGTTGATAAACTTCACAATCCTCAGTCTTTAAAGGAATATGTTTTAATTTCAGAAATATTAGGTAAGCCAGTCGCATATAAAAGGTAATGGAAAAGAAATATAAACTTAAAAGATTTAGTGAAGCGGGATTCAAATCAGCGGTTGATGAATCCCGCTTTAAGATTAATTACAGAGAGGAACTTAATCCAAGTCAGTATGAAGCGGCTTCTGCAGTTGAAGGAATTTATTTGATTATTGCCGGAGCCGGAACAGGAAAAACCAGAACGCTTGTTTATCGTGTTGCCAGATTGATTGAATTAGGATATGAACCTAACTCAATCCTGCTTTTAACTTTTACACGGAAAGCTGCAAACGAAATGATGCGTCGGGCTTCTATGTTATTAGATGACCGCTGTTCCAAAATTCGAGGTGGAACTTTTCATTCATTTGCAAATATTACTCTTAGAAAATATGCAAGAGCAATTGGTCTGGATTCTAACTTTACAATTCTTGATCAGGGTGATAGCGAGGATGTAATAAATCTCATTCGTTCACAGGACAAGTTTCTCACAAAAGAAAGAAGATTTCCGAACAAGCAAACACTTAGTAAAGTTTATAGTCTTAGTGTAAACACAACAAGACGAGTCGATGAAATTATTCAGGAAGATTATCCGCATTTTCTTCCTCTGCTGGATAAAATAATTGAGATACAAAAAATCTATAATGATTATAAAAGAAAAAATAATTTAGTTGATTATGATGACCTTCTAATTTATCTGAGAGAATTTCTTTTCAACGGTGGATTGGCTGCAAAAGCTTTTACTTCAGAAATAAAATTTATAATGGTTGATGAATATCAGGATACAAATCATTTGCAGGCAGAAATAGTAAAAGGACTTTCTCAATACAATCGAAATGTAATGGTTGTTGGTGATGATTCTCAGGCAATTTACTCTTTTCGCGGAGCTGATTTTAAGAACATAATGGAATTCCCAAAACTTTTTCCTGAAGCTAAAATCATAAAACTTGAAGAGAATTATCGCAGCTATCAATCAATCTTAGATTTTGCTAACCGAATTAATCATACAGCATTAGAAAAATTTGAAAAAAATCTTTACACACGAAGAGGCAGTGGTCCGCTTCCAAATATTGTTGCAGCAACAACAGAAAATCTTCAATCAAAATTTATTGTAGAAAAAATTCTTGACTTAAGAGAGGAAGGAGTTCCACTCAGAGATATTGCTGTGTTGTTTCGTTCTTCATTTCATTCTTTTGATCTTGAGCTTGAACTTTCGAAAGCAAACATTCCATTCCAGAAATTTGGCGGAATGAAATTCGTTGAAACTGCTCATATAAAAGATGTGATGGCATTTTTAAGAATAGTTGTTAATCCAAGAGATGTTATAAGCTGGTATCGTGTTTTACTTCTTCACGAAGGAGTGGGACCCAAAACTGCTCAGAAAATTCTTGATGAACTTGCAACTGCAAGAATTACTATTAAAGCAGAACCGGATCAACAGCCGGAATTTAATTATCAGAAATTGGGTCCTTTGTTTTATCTGCTTTACAATCTTCAGAAGAAAAAGATGACACCTTCAGAAATGGTTCAGGCAGTTTATGAATATTACTGGGATTTGTTCAAAGCTAATTATGATGATTGGAATAAACGCAAAAAAGATCTGGAAATATTTTTAAACATTGTTGAAAATTATTCTTCAGTTGATACGCTATTATCAGATTTGGCTATTGAACCGATAATCGACAGCGTTGTTGATATTGGTCCTGAAGATAAAGAGAATGAATTTGTTACGCTTTCAACTATACACTCTGCAAAAGGACTTGAATGGCATACAGTATTTATCATTCACGCTGTTGAAGGTTATTTCCCTTCAAGCAAAAGTGCAGAAAACCTTGAGCAACTAGAAGAAGAAAGACGATTGATGTATGTTGCTTCAACCAGAGCAAAGAATAATTTGTTTATTACTTATCCAATGAATCTTTACGACAGAGAAGCCGGAACTACTTTGTCCAAGCCGTCAAGATTTATTTCTGAAATAACACCTGATCTTGCAGAAGGCTGGTTACTTGAAGAAGAATTCTAGAGCTATTTAATTTTCAAATACTCTTCCCAGATTTTGAACAACTGATAAGTTGCATAAATATCCTTTGAGCAATACACTGCTATATCTTTTATTCTTCCTGCCTCATACAAATTTTTTACTTCCATTCCGGATATGTCTTTTGATTTTGGTGATTCAATACCGAATGCGTTGCAGTAAAAGTCTAAATTGAATTTTCTAGTAGTGCCAAAGAAAGTCAATTGTTCAAGCAAATCAATGTGAGTGTTTCCATATCTCTCAGCCATTAGATTTATTGTTGGTTTTACTTTAAGCAATGCTGAACGAAGCATAAGAAAGGGGACATCGAAATTTCTGCCGTTGAATGTTACAAACTGATCAACTTTTTCTGAAATTCGCCAAAATGATTCAAGCATTTCTTTTTCTGATAATCCTTTGTAAGATGTTTTACCATCTTCAGACTGCCATTCTTCTTTATCATCAGATTCATAGTAGATATATGATTTCTCTTTTTCTACATCGTAAATTCCAATCACAATGCATTTTGCTGTGAAAGGATATAAACTTGTATAACGAATTGCTTCATCAGTCATTTGTTGTTTTTTTTCGGGATCAGATTCCTTCTCTGCATATTTAAGAAGATATTCCTGCTGACTTGCAGAAAGTGTGTTGAAAGGAAATGAACAAGTTTCGATGTCAAAAACGATTCTTCTCATATTGATTTTTTATTTTTTGTTAAAATAATAAGTCATCTGATAAAAAGTAAGGAGTGTTTAATTATTTTTACCAGAGAATTTTGGAATGCTTAAATATGAGAAAATTAATTCTTCAATTTCCTATTGCTATAAACTTAATCGCTTATATTTCATTTTATTTTAATGTTGCTGAACCAATCGTTCACTTCACATTCGTATCAATTTTACTTTCGATTCTCTACATCGCCATTGTTGCGATAATCAAAAAGTTAGATTTAAAACAAAATCAAATCATTGGTTTAATTGCAATCGGAATTTTATTCAGAATCATTCTCTTCCCAATTGGACCAATTGCATCAGATGATGTTTACAGATATATCTGGGACGGAAAAGTTCAGGCGAATGGAATTAATCCATATACATACGCACCAACGGATGAAGCACTAAAACATTTGCATTCAGAAATGCTTCCTTCAAAGATTAACTATCCGGATATGAAAACTATTTATCCGCCTTATTCACAATGGATGTTTTTGATTTCATATCTTATTGCAGGTGAAGAAATGTGGGGAATCAAGTTACTGCTTCTTCTTTCTGAAATTGCCACGATAATATTAATATTTTTTAGTTTGAGAAATTTCAAAGCCGAAGAAAAATATTCACTTATATATGCATTAAGTCCATTACCAATCTTACAATTTTTTATTGATGCACATGTTGATGGTTTTGGAATAACATTATTGTCATTATTCTTTTACTTCATATCAAAGAACAAATTGCTGTATGGATATTTTACACTTGGATTTTCTATTGCTTCAAAATTGATAACAATTATGATTTATCCTTTCTTACTGAAAGGAAGAAGCATAAGAAATTTTCTTTCAGTTATAATTGTTCCAATTGTTACAGTGGCTCTGTTATATCTTCCCTATTCAATAAATGGTTTTCCATTCGAGTCACTGTTTATCTTTGCGCAAAAATGGTATTCTAATGGAGCGATATTCACTTTGTTTCAAAAAATATTCAGTGACAATTTTATAGCAAGATTAACTTCGTTGAGTTTATTCTTCGTTAGTTTTGTATGGTTATATTTTTCCGGAAAGAGTTTTAAGGAAAAAATTTTTCTGATCTTTGTCTTGTTTTTTATTTTTTCGCCCGTTGTTCATCCCTGGTACTTAAGCTGGGTTGCACTACTCACTGCTCTTAATTTCAGATGGAGTGGAGTTGTGTTTATTTCAACAATTAGTATCTCAAACATTTATGCACTTAATTACATTCTTTTTCAGAAATGGACGATGAGTGAATGGTTTCTGCTTGCAGAATATGTACCGATTATAATTTTATTAATTATTGAAGAATTTGGCAGAAGAAAATCTGTTCAACTTAATCACGAATAATCTTTACATCCGAATCAATCTTTTTAACTTTTTCAATAAAGTCTTCCGGCAGTGCTGTTGACTTTCTGGTTTTAGGATCAACATAAACCACAACACCTTTTCCATCAACTATAACTTGTCCGGTTTTCTTTTTAACAATTAAATGATCAAAACCAAATGATGAATTTTTTATGTACGAAATTTTCGAATAGACTTCAAGTTCATCATCATAAAATGCGTGGTCACGATAATTTATTTCATTACGAACCATAAAGAATAATTTCCCATCTGAAAAAATTCCGCCTGGTGGAATCAGTCCTGCAGCTTTTACATATTCCAATCGTGCGTGTTCAAAGTAATTCACATATACTGCATTGTTGCAAACACCAAGCATATCAACTTCGTGAAAACGAACTGTAACTATTGTTTTGTGTTTAAAGTCTTTTATATCCATTTATTAACTCTTTGTTCTAAATTTATTCGAATTTATTAATTGTTAAATGGCTAAATTGTTCAAAGTCACCTTTAAATTAGCAGTTTGACAAATAAGCAATTTATCAGTTAAAGAAAAACTTTATCAATTATATCTGCGGCTCTTCTTATATCATTCATTGAAACATCGAGATGAGTGACTGCTCTTATTAAATCAACTTTTCCTACCGATAGAAGTAATCCTTCTTCCTTACATCTTTTTATTCCTTCTTCGACACTTAATTTCAGTGGTTTGAATAAAATAATATTTGTTTGAACAGCT
>Ga0272446_1002771_pt1 | contig 23241 bp, 23 predicted proteins | sample YNPCB0061_FD_194587 | JGI IMG/M metagenome (GOLD analysis project Ga0272446, IMG submission 194587) | Hot spring microbial mat communities from Yellowstone National Park, WY, United States - YNP-CB-006-1 | ecosystem: Environmental > Aquatic > Thermal springs > Hot (42-90C) > Sediment | place... | reverse complement strand
CGGCATCAATGGTCTCATTGTCGGCGTCAGGGGATACCTGGAGTATCTCGTAGTAGTCCTGTGTCGTCATAAGCGAAGGATAGACGTCACTGTTCACACTTCACCTGGGAGCGCGGGCGTCTCGCCCGCATAGCAGGGTTCGCCCGCCGCACCTGGGGGCGCGGGCGTCTCGCCCGCATAGCAGGGTTCGCCCGCCACACCTGGGAGCGCGGGCGTCTCGCCCGCATAGCAGGGTTCGCCCGCCGCACCTGGGAGCGCGGGCGTCTCGCCCGCATAGCAGGGTTCGCCCGCCGCACCTGGGAGCGCGGGCGTCTCGCCCGCATAGCAGGGTTCGCCCGCCGCACCTGGGAGCGCGGGCGTCTCGCCCACATAGCAGGGTTCGCCCGCCGCACCTGGGAGCGCGGGCGTCTCGCCCGCCGCCGATCCATGATCTCGGGGCTTCCCCCGAACCTCCGTACCGCGCACCTGCCGCGGTCACGCGCGCAATCGGCCAGCCGGGCGCATGCCAGGGCCCGTCCGCCGGCGGGACGGCGTTCTTTTCCGCGTTGCGACCGCCTTCCCGCCGCCGGATGATTGACTCTGGAGGGCGTGCCGCCCTCCAGGCCACCCCGCTGGTACGCCACCGCGTACGTCCTGTCAGTTACGGATAATCGGACGCGCAGGCGCGTCTCATCTGGCGCTCGACGCCGCCACGGTAATCCGGCCATTTCCAGATTACCGGGAACCAACGAAGCGCGCCAGGCCGCCAAGACCGCGCGGCAGGCGCACCCGCCGCCCCTCGAGCGCGCCGCGCCCTTCGAGCGTGCGCCGCAGCACGGCGATCAGCCCTCCGGTGACGCCCACGATCACGCCGGTCCAGACCAGCATGACGCCCGGCTTCAGGCCAAGCGTAATTACTGCCCTGGCCGGGTCAACCGGCAGATTCAGCCCATCAACGCGGATCAACACGCGGCGCTGAAGGGGATCGAATGCCGCCAGCGACACGGTGTGGCCACCCGGCAACGTCGCCGGCACATCCCGGATCGCGCCGTTCTGATCGGCTGCGCTGGTCACCAGCGTCACTCTGGGCGTCAGTTCGAGCGACTGGCCTTCATAGTCCACGCGCAGCTTCGCGCCGACATCAGCATTGCCGGTGGCGTGCGCGTCGGGCACGTCGAATGCCAGAAAGGTGAACGCATATGGCCCGACCGTTCCCGACTGGCCAATGCCCATATCGGCCATATTGCGATCATACGGCGGCTGGTACTCCGACGGCGAGATATACACGTCGCGAAACAGCTCGCTGCGAATGGCCGGCGTCGCCATGGTGCCGCCCATCGTCTGGTTGAAGTAGAGCTCGGGAGCGGCGTGGAACGTATCATTTCCGTGCGTCACCGTCAGGTCGAGCACACCGCGTCCCTCCGGCGTCTGACGCCAGCCATTGAATGTCACCGTGTAACCGAAGGCGCTGACGCTGTCACCCTCAGGAACCAGCAGGCGCGCCTCCTCGGTTGCGTAGATCGTCGAACTCACCGCGCCGACCAGAAAGATCATCAGGCCGACGTGCGCCAGGTAGCCGCCAATGCGCAGCCAGCCACTGCGCAGCGTGCGCACAATCATCAGCAGATTGGTGCCGAGCGCGAATGTTCCCAGGCCGACATACGCCAGTGGCAGGGGGTCACGTGCCCCGAGTGCAAGCCCCAGGCAGGCTACCAGCACCGCGCCCAGCGCCGGCAACCGCAGCGCGCGCAGCAACGAACGGAGATTGGCATCGCGCCAGCCAAGCAACGGTCCGACGATCAGCAAGATCACCAGGATCAGGCCAAGCGGCGGCACCGCCGTGCTGTAGAAATCGCCCACCAGGCCGAAGCGCCCATCAGCGAACGGCTGCGCGTTGGGGTCACTGGCATACGTCGTTCCATCATCAATCGAAAACGCGCCGGAAAAGACCGACTGCAACTGGTGGCCGACACCCGGAATAGCCGAGATGATCGGCATGGACGTGCCAAGCGCCACCACACCGGCGATCACCAGCAGGGCGATGATTCCGAGAACGAAAAAGCTATCACGCGAGAGCAATTTGTCGGAGAGCGGTTTGCCGGGAATATCGCGCCAGCGCCAGGCAAGCACGGCGAAACTGGCAACGAACAGGAACGCCAGCGAGCCGATCATCACCGACTTCAGCCCTTCTTCCACGAACGAATGGACCGAAAACGACGAGAGCACACCGCTGCGCGTCAGAAATGTCGAGTAGAAGACCAGGACATACGTTGCGATTGCCAGGGCGAAGGTGGTGCGGCGCAGGCCATGGCCGGTTCGCTGCACCAGCATAGCGTGCAACAGCGCCGTCGAAGTCAGCCAGGGCACCAGCGAGGAGTTCTCCACGGGATCCCAGCCCCAGTAGCCACCCCAGCCGAGCGTCTCGTAGGCCCAGTATCCGCCGAGGAGCAGTGCCAGGCCAAGGAACACCCAGGCGGCCAGCGCCCACGGCAGCGCATCATGCACCCAGCCGTCGTAGTCGCGGCGCCACAACCCGCCGATCGCGAACGCGAACGGCACCGCCATGAGCGCAAAGCCAACAAACAGGACGGGCGGGTGGATCAGCATCCAGAAATTGTGCAGCGTCGCGTTGAGCCCTTTGCCGTCCAACGGCGACACCGCCACACCATTTTGCATCAAGGGCACGAATGGGTTACGGATCAGCATGTAGACCAGCAACGCGGCCTGGATCGCCATGAACACACTGAGCACATACGGCTCGGCGTGGCGGGTACGGCGCACCAGGAACTGTGCCGCGATGACCCCCCAGAGCGCCCAGATCACGAACGAACCGGGCTGGCCGGCCCACACCGCAGCGACGCGGAATGCCGGTTCAAGCTCACGTGAGCTGTAGTTATAGACATACTCAATATCGTAGCGCTGGGCAACGAACAGATAATTCAGCAGCACGACAACCAGCAATACGGCAACCAGCGCAATGCGCACGCCGATCCGGCCGTATGCCAGCGCCATGGTATTGCCGCGCGGCGCCAGCGCGTAGCCGGCTGTCGCCAGCAATGCCGCGGCAATTCCAGCGATGATGAAAACAGTGCCGAGCAGGTACATGGTGCCTCACATCTAGCGCTCGCGTGAGCCTATCCGAAACACGCTACGCTTCCCGTCATTGCGCGGCGCGTAAGCGACAGCCTGCAGCGAGCGATGCGTGGCTGAAGCAATCTCCGCTCGCGCCGCTCGATTGCTTCGCTCACAATGACATCCAATCTGTTTTTCGGACAGGCCCCTACTGCGCGCCAGCCTGCATTTCCTGGTACTTCGACGGGCACTTGACGAGTAGATCGTCAGCGAGGAACACGCCACGCGCCTCATCATAATGGCCGATGGCTACGATGCTCACCGCCTGTTCGAAATTCGACGGCCTGGGCTTCGCATACACGACCGGGATCATCGTGCCGCTGCTGTCCTGCAGCTTGAACACAAAGTTCCCGTCCGCATCATACCCGCCCATATCACCCAGGTACCCGGCGAGTTGCACACTGCGCCCACTCCCCTTCGCCTCAGCGATACTGACTGTGTACGGGCGATACGATGCCGTCAGGCCATAGTACCCCAGCCCGATTGCCAGCACAATCATCGCAATGCCAATCAGGTGCAACGGCCTGACCGTGAACGGGCGACGAGTGATTGCTGGATGAGAAGTAGCCATCCTGGCCTCCTGACCCTGTTATAACGAGTTATACCAGGCAGCATTCGTTTGTAGAGGAGACTGTACCCTGAGGAGCCGTGCAGCGAAGGGTGCATGATGCCGCCTCTCATAATACTGATAGTGGTCTGTCCGCATGCGACGCGATCCCCTACTCTGCCTTCGGCTCTGTGATGGATACCGGTTGCTGTGTGCGGCCACCACGCACTTCAAGGGTCGCACGCGGTGCTGCGGCCGGCCTGGCGGGCGATTCGTCGTCGAGGCGGCGGCGCAACTCGCGCGCAGCACTATCAACGCGCCAGAGAAAGATGAACACGCCAATCCAGACCGACAGCGCTACTGCAAGCGCCGTATACAGCGCGATAGCCGGATCAAGCAGGAAGTTCATGCACCACCTCCCGCCGCGCCAGCCGCTCCTGCAACACCAGCACGTCGGCGCGGAGTCGATACAGCCAGATGAACAAACCAAGGAAGCCAAGGTTGGCGGCCATAAAGGTCCAGAACGTCCGGCTATTGCTTAACAGACCGGTCCCTGGAGCTTCGATATTCAGTAGTGCTCGACCATTCGCCAGATCAACCGCTTCGACGGCCAGGAGAAATTGCTGCCCGGGGAACTCCGGGCGATCCGCCGGTTTACCGCTCGCCAGTTCGAACGTCGGTTCGAGTAGCGCGACATTCTGCAGCCCCGGCGTGCGCACCTCAACGTGGGCGACGGCAACGTCGCCGCGTTGCTCAAGCCCCTGCAACGCCAGCACCACGTCGCCGAGTTGACCGATCCTGACCCCTTCCGTCTCGAGCCAGACGCCATCACACGTGCTGCCCTGAATGAAGGCGCAATTCGGATGCAGCGTACTATCGGCCAGGCGCGGCGCAACGAAGAGGAGGAATGGCATGGTAACGGCAGCAAACAGGTTGTACGCTGCCGAGAGGCGGCGCCGGCGTTCGACATCGTCGAGGGCGGAGCGCAATGCAAAATAGGCGGCGTAGATCAGCAAGAGCACCAGAATGGACGTCTCGCGCGGATCCCAGTTCCAGAACGTGCCCCAGACGATATTCGCGAACAGCGCGCCCGTAATCGTTGCCAGGGCGCAGAACAGGAAGCCGACTTCCGCCGCAGCGACGGCGCCGGAGTCATCGGCGGCGCGACGTTTCCAGAGGTAGCGGGCGCTATAGAATGCGGAGAGAGCAAACGCGACGGTGGTGACCCATGCGGTGGGCACGTGCATCACAATGATGCGCCCTGCATCACCCAGACCGACATAGGGCGGTATGACCAGGAACATCGCCACAACGATCCCGGCCATCCAGACTCCAAGGAGGAGCTTGGCAGTCTGGGCGAGGCGAAGCCCTGCACCCATGGAGTGGCTCTTTCTAGGCATCGTGCGGATGCGAACATCCATAATAATACTACATGTGATACGGCGAATCAAATCCAGGCCGCGGGGTACGTGTGCACACCCGCGGTAAACCTCTTTTGCTGGCGTGGCTGTTGCACAAAAGAGGCACTTCCGCGGTGCAATCGGCCATCACATCAGGGCTCCCACACACTGTTGAACAAAAACAACGAGGCAACGACCAGCGCAATTGTATACCCGGCGAGCACTTGCAGCGGCCCGACCCCATACTCCCAGCCGCGCCCGAGCAATGCCGCTGCGCTTCCCTGAATCGCCACCACCAGCAGTGGCGCAAGCAATGGAAACGAAAGCACGGCGAACAATGCTCCTTTGACACTGGCGCGTGCGATGATTGCGGCAATCAATGTTGTGGCCGCCACCAGGCCCAGGCTACCCGCCAGCAGGATCGCCGCCAGCATCATGGGATTGCCGACCTGCACGCGCAGCATGATCACAAACAACACCGTTGTCAGAGCGACCAGAAGTAACAACAGCGCCAGATTGAACAGCAGTTTGCCCAGAAACACCGCTGCCGGGCGCGCGGCGAGACGCAGCGCCGCCGCGGTGCGCGCTTCCTCTTCCTGCACAAAGGCGCGCGCCAGGCCGGTGAATGCCGCAAACAGGATCGCAATCCAGAGCAACCCCGCCTGAATGATCGGTAGATCGGCGTTGCGCGAGGCCGTCAGCGGCCCCATACCCAGGCTGAGCGCCACGACGGTACTGGCTGCGAACAGGATCACGGCGTTCAAGGCGTAGCGGGTGCGGAGCTCGCTCCGTACATCCTTGCGGAACACGGCCCACGCCGCGGCCAGCAGCGGCGCTTCGCGTACCGGGTCGCGGCTAGATAGTTCTGTATCTCTCGCCGTCACTGTCCATGTCCTGCCGGCAACGATACGTTATCCGAGGCGTAGCACGTAATCACCAAAGCGTTCCTCACGCGGGTCATTCGTGGCGATCACGGTGATGCCATGATTCCGCTGCCGCGCAATCACCCGCTCCACCAGCGACACGCCCCGTTCGTCAAAGGTCACCGTCGGTTCGTCGAGTACCAGAATGGGCGGGTTGTGCAGCAAGGCGTATGCATAACGCAACCGCTGCGCCATTCCCGACGAATAGGCGGCCAGCAGGTCGCCGCCGCGCCCGCCAAGCCCCACCTCGTCCAGCAACGCCTCAAGGTCCTCCTGGCGGTGGCGCAGGCCACGCACGACAGCGAAAAACGTCAGGTTCTCGATCGCTGTCAATTCGCGGTAGAGCTGCAAGTCGGGCGCAACCCAGCCGAGTGCCTGCAATGCCTCGGAGGGGCCATAGGTTGCCGCGCCGATCCGGATGGTGACGGTGCCGCGCGCCGGGCGCTGCAGGCCGCAGATGACGCGCAGCAACGAACTCTTGCCGCTACCGTTCGCGCCAGCCACCACCAGCGTCTCGCCGGCGCGCAGGTCGAACGTCACGCCGGCCAGCACCCGCCGCGCGCCATATTCGACGGCAACATCATTCAGTTCCAGGCGGATGGTATTCGTCATGGCACTCACCATGCGCTATGGTACCGCGAGAGGAATAATCGGGCAACCCATGCCGCCAGCATACCTGTGCACTGCCGATGGACACGATCTCGATAGTCGCATCGAACGAGCGGGTGGGCCTCTTTCGCACCACACCTGACACACGATCGTGGTGCCGTTGCCCATGGCCACGCCATGCACGTTTGCCGGAATGGTATAATGCAGCGCTGCCAGGAGAACTGCCTGGTGGAACATGACTGAAGCGGCGCGGTGGTGTACGTTGCACACCGTGGCTCGGTACCACACCCATATGCAGACCCGACCAACGCACCGAGTCGTCGTCACCGGCATGGGCGCGATCACGCCGCTTGGCAACAGCGTGCCCGAGTTCTGGCAGGCGCTCATAGAGGGGCAATCCGGCGTTGCGCTGGCGACTCGCTACGACATCACCGACTTCCCCTATGTGCTCGCCGCCGAAGTACGGGGGTTCGATCCGCGCGACTACATGGACGCCAGAGCGGCGCGGCGAATGGCGCGTTTCGCCCAGTTTGCGGTGGCGGCGGCAGCCGAAGCGCTGCGCGATAGCGGCCTCAATCTCGATCAGGTTGATCGAACCCGGATCGCGGTCAATGTCGGTACGTCGCTTGGCGGTACCGCCGAAACTGAGGAGCAGACGCTCGGTTTCATGGCAAAAGGGCGTAAGCGCGTTGATGCATTCTATATGCCGACATTCATCTACAACATGGCGTCATGCCAGGTGGCGATTCAGCACGGATTGCACGGCCCGACAACCACGCCGGTGCTGGCATGCGCCACCGGTACGTACGCCATCGGTGAAGCGGCGCGTACCGTCCATCGCGGCGATGCGCTCGTGGCGGTCTGTGGCGGTACGGATGCCGGTGTGACGGCGCTCAATGCCATGGCCTTCGGCGTCATCGGCGCGATTGCGCCACCGGGTGACGACCCGGCGCGCGCGGTGCGCCCGTTCGACGCGCGCCGCCAGGGTACGGCGGGTGGTGAGGGATGCGGCATTCTGGTGCTGGAACAACTCGACCATGCGCTGGCGCGCGGCGCGCGGATCTATGCCGAACTCGCCGGTTTTGGCGCCACCGAGGACGCGTTCCATCTCACCGCGCCCGCACCCGGCGGCGAGTATGCCGCGCTTGCCATCAGTCGCGCCATTGAGGATGCTGGCCTGCTCCCCGAAGACGTGGATCATATCAGCGCTCACGGCACCGGCACGCAACTGAACGATGCCGCCGAGACGGCGGCGATCAAGCGTGCGCTCGGCGCACATGCCTACCGCGTGACCGTCAGCGGCATCAAATCAATGCTCGGTCACACCGCCGGCGCTGCCGGCGCACTGGCGGCGATCGGTTGTGTGCAAAGCATCGTAAGCGGCATGGTGCCGCCAACCATGGGGTACGAGGTTCCTGACCCGGCGTGCGACCTCGACTATGTGCCAGGCCAGGCGCGCCGCCAGGATGTGCGTGTCGCGCTTGCCAATGCCTTTGGTTTCGGCGGTCAGAATGCCGTCGTACTGTTCCGACGCTATGAAGACAATCGATAACCGCCGGTCGAGCGCCGGCCTGACATATTTTGATCGTGTGCTTGACCGCCGCCGCGCCCAGGATCCACTCGCGCTTGCAGCCTTCGCTCGCCATGTGCATTTCGGGTTCTGGGAGGATCCCGCCCGCGCCGATGGGTCAATTGCGGATTTTGTTCGCGCCGCCGATGCGCTCACGCAACGCATTCTGGACGCTGGCGCGATCCGCCCCGGCCACCGCGTCCTCGATGTTGGCTGCGGCATCGGCGGAACACTCGCCATGATCAACGACCAGTTCAGCCAGGTCGAACTCCTGGGCCTCAACATTGACCCGCTGCAAATCGAACAGGCGCGCCACATCGCCTGCGCCCGCCCGGGCAACCTGGTCGAGTTCTCGGTCGGTGACGCGATGCGTCTCCCGTATGCTGACGAGTCGTGCGATACCGTGCTGGCGGTCGAATGTAGTTTTCACTTTCCGAGCCGGTTGCGCTTCTTGCGCGAGGCGCAGCGCGTCCTGCGTCCCGGCGGGCGCCTCGCGCTCTCGGATTTCGTCACGGCCTGGCCGATGCGCGCGGCGCTGTGGATGCTGGGCGGGGCGGTCGAACGCGCCATTGCGCCAAGTTTCGGCCCGTTCGACCTGAGTTATACCCTTGATGTCTACCTGCGCACTGCACGTAACGTTGGCCTGACGCCTGTCGTCGTTGATGACGTCACCGGCGGCCTGTTGCCAACCTTCCCGGTGTGGCGCGAACTGATCAGGCATCTGTTACCCGATCACACCGGCATGGCCGAGTTGTTTACGGTCTTCGGCTGGCTGCACCGTCTGCGATTGATGCGCTATATGGTGCTGGCATTTGAGAAAGCGAGTGCACGTTCATGATCATTATCGGCAGCAGCAATGGGAACGTGGGTATAGCATCCGGCTGGGCCATTCTGCAGGCGGGTGGGAGCGCCCTTGATGCCGTTGAGGCCGCCACGCGCCTGGTTGAGGACAATCCTGACGATCATTCGGTCGGGTATGGCGGCTATCCCAACCTGCTGGGCGATGTCGAGCTTGACGCCTCGATCATGGATGGGACGACGCTGCGCGCCGGCGCGGTCGGTGCACTGCGTGGCTACCGTTACGCGATCACTGTTGCGCGCCGGGTGATGGACGACCTGCCGCACGTGTTTCTGGTTGGCGATGGCGCGATGCGGTTTGCCGCTGAGCTCGGGCTGAAACGTGAAAACTTGCTGACGCCGGAGGCCGAGCAAACATGGCGCGCGGGCATCGAGGGGCGCGAGATGATTGACTGGCACGGTGTTCCCGAACTGGTTGCCACGCTGCTGCAACGCTCCGCCATGCTGACAAAGGACCCGGAACATGTCACCGGCACGGTGAACTTTATCGCCCAGGATAGCCGCGGACGCATTGCGTCGGCGGTGAGCACGAGCGGCTGGGCATGGAAGTATCCTGGCCGGCTGGGCGACTCGCCCATTATCGGCGGCGGCAACTATGCCGACGATCGCTACGGCGCCGCGGCATGCACCGGTTGGGGTGAGGCGGCTGTGCGTACGGCCACGGCGCGCAGCGTGGTGTTGTACATGAAGATGGGTTATCCGCTGGAGGAAGCCTGCCGCGAGGCGTTCCGCGATCTCGCGCCGATCATGCGCAGTACTCCCAACGCCATGAGCCTGGTGGCGATCGATCGTCATGGCAATCACTGCGCCATGACCACCGCCGAAGAACGCACCTATGTGTATCAAGCCGATGGGATGGAGACCTTCGCCGAACTGCCCCGCGTCCTGTTCCGCATTGAGTAAACGGTGAACCTGCAGCGTCCTGCGCTACCAGTCGTATGCTAGAATACGGCGGATGATGGGAGTAGTCCGCCGCCTCATGCAATACCGTCTCACCGCCGCACTGTTCATACTTGCGCTGCTTGCTGCATGCGCGCCACAGGTCGCGCCGGGAACCACGCCCGTCCCCAGCGCGCTATCCGGTTCCGTCAGCGGCAGCCCTCTGCTACTCTGGCATGGCTGGGCCGGCGCCGAGCGGCAGACGCTGGGGCGCCTGGTTGAGCAGTACAACCGCCAGCATAGCGACGGGCGCATCGTGTTGCAGTCGGTGCCGCTCGCCAGTTTCGCCGCCGAATTGCGAACCGCGGTTGCAGCCGGGAGTGGCCCGCACCTGGTTCTCATGCCAAATACCTGGATCGGTGGCCTGGCTGAGACAGGCGTGCTGCTGCCACTCGACGATCTCCTGCCGGCTGCGGACGTGGGCACGCTCCTGCCGGTGGCCCTGGCCGGTGCCCAGGCGCGCGATCAGGCCGGCGAAGCGCGTCTATACGGCGTACCGGTACGTTTTGATACCCTCGCGCTCTATTACAATACTGCAAACCTGACGCAGCCGCCAGCCGATACTGCCACCTTGCTGGCGATTGCGCGCGGCCTCGGCGATCCCGAGGCGCAGCCGCCGGTCTGGGGCCTGGCGCTCAATCTGTCGTACGACAATACCATCGGCTACCTCTACGCCTTTGATGGCCGGGTCTTCGGCGACGATGGGCGCGTTGCGCTCGGCGACACTGGCCGCGCAGGCACCGAACGCTGGCTGGCCTGGCTGGCCGATCTCCAGAACGACCCGCGCATCCTTGCGCGCAGTGAGAGTAGCATCCTGGTGGATCGTGAACTGAAGGATGGCCGGGTGATCGTGACGTTCGACTGGGCGCACCAGATCGCCGTCTATCGCGATCTCTGGGGCGCACGGACCGGCGTGGCGCCATTGCCGCGCTTGAGCGATACCGGCCGCATGCCGCGCCCCTATGTACGTACCGATGTTCTCGCCGTCAACGCCCTTGCCGGCGCAGATGAGCAGCGCGCTGCGGCGCAGTTCCTGCGCTTCATGATCAGTGAAGAGGCGCAACTCTCCCTGTTGCGGAACGACATCCAGCCGGCGTCGCGCGCATTACCGCTCACCGGCGAAGCGCCGCAAACCATCGTGGCACAGGTGTTCCGCGTCCAGGCCGAACAGGGCCTGCCGATGCCCAATGACGCCGCACGCGCCTTCGTTGAACAGGAGATCAAGCGGATGCAGCGCCAGGTACTGCTCGGCCTCGCCACACCGGCCGATGCAGTGGCCGAGACGGACCGTCGTCTGCGTGAGCGGCTCGATACCCCTGTTCCAGCACCGTAGCGTTGCCACAACTGCTGATGTCGTTTGCGGCAAGGCAGCATGCGCCAGGCAAACAACGCATTAGCGCGTCCTGTGTACGAGATGCCTAGTTGCTCTCTGTCAAAAAGTGTAGTAGAATATCTGCGGCTTGCGGCGTACGGACGCCTATCGTGAAGTTCACGGGTGTCCGGTCATCTTGTCGCATCATTATCCCCGCATTCGTTCCGATGTCCCGAGGAGGACTTGAATGGCTAGCAGAACCGAGGAGATGGTTCGGCATCTCAAGGCCCTGCAGATGAACACGCCTGACATCGAGGCATCTGCTGTCGTGAGTGTAGACGGCCTGATCATGGCCTCGGCGCTGCCGGCTGATGTAGAAGAGGACCGCGTCTCGGCAATGAGCGCCGCTATGCTGTCGCTCGGCGAGCGCATCGCCAACGAACTGAAGCGCGGCCAGCTCGATCAGGTGTTTGTGCGCGGCGAAGAAGGGTATGTGGTGCTGGTCTCGATTGGCGAAGAGGCAGTACTGACCGCGCTGGCCGCCAGTCGTGCAAAACTGGGCCTGGTCTTCCTTGAGATGAAGCGCACGGCGAACGAGTTGTTGAGCCTGGTCTGAGCGCTGCTCTGGCGCATCATATGCTGGCGAGGCCGGATCGCCGATCCGGCCTCGTTTTGTTTTCTCCTGCCTGCACGGGCATATGTATAATACGACGTGTCACAAGACGCGCTGTGGGTACTGGCTGCCGGCAGGGGCCGGGCCGGTGCCAATCCTCGTGAATGCCTATGCGAAAAACACTTACCGATATTCAGCAAATGAAGACGCGCGGCGAACCAATCGCCATGCTGACGGCCTATGATGCGGTGACTGCCGGGCTTTTCGATGCTGCCGGTGTGCCGATCCTCCTGGTGGGCGACTCGCTGGGTGATAATGTGCTCGGCCTTGGCTCCACCATCCCGGTGACCCTTGACGACATGGTGCGCCATACGGCGGCGGTGACGCGTGGCACACGCACGGCGCTTGTCGTTGCCGATATGCCGTTCATGACGTATGCCACCCTGGAAGACGCGGTCGGTGCGGCGCGCCGGTTGATGCAGGAGGGTGGCGCCCAGGCGATCAAACTCGAGGGTGGGCAGCCGATGGTTCCGATCGTCCGCCGCCTGGTGGAGTGCGGCGTGCCGGTGATGGGTCACCTTGGGTATACGCCGCAATCCGCGCACGTGTTTGGCAAGGTGCGCGTTCAGGGGCGCTCCGCATTCGCCGCGCGTCGCCTGCTTGAGGATGCCCTGGCGCTCGAAGCGGCCGGCGCGTTCGCGCTGGTGCTGGAGCTCGTTCCCACGCAACTGGCCGCAGCCATTACCAGCCGGCTCCGCATTCCTACGATCGGGATCGGCGCCGGCCCGCAGTGCGACGGCCAGGTTCAGGTGTCCACCGACATGCTTGGCCTGCGCGACGATTTCAAACCGCGCCATGCGCGCCGCTTCGCCGAACTGGCTCAGCTCATCCGTGCGGCATCCGCCGCCTATCTCGCGGCCGTCGCCGAACGCAGCTTTCCCGCCGCCGAAAACAGCAGCTCCATGGATGATGCGGAACTACGCGAAGCCCTGGAAGGTCTGGGATAGACCATGATGCATGTCACCACTACCATCGCTGAGTTTCGCGCCGCGCGCGCCGCACTCACCGGCAGCCTCGGCCTCGTGCCAACCATGGGATTTCTCCACGAGGGGCACCTCTCACTTGTGCGCCGCGCCCGCGCTGAGAATGCGTTCGTTGCAGCCACGATCTTCGTCAACCCGACGCAGTTCGGCCCCTCGGAGGACCTGGCGCGCTACCCGCGCGATCTGCCGCGCGATCTGGCGCTACTGCAGCGCGAAGGGGTCGATCTGGTCTTCACCCCGACGGTCGCCGAGATGTATCCGCCAGGTTTCAGCGTTTCGATCGATGTCGGGCCGGTTGCGACCCCCCTTGAGGGCGCGGCGCGCCCGGGGCACTTTCGCGGCGTCGCGACCGTGGTCTGCAAGCTGTTCAACATTACCGCGCCGCAACGCGCCTATTTCGGCCAGAAGGACGCCCAGCAGACGCTGGTCATTCGCCGCATGACCACCGACCTGAACCTGCCGGTCGAGATCGTGATCTGCCCGACGATCCGCGAACCCGATGGGCTGGCGATGAGTAGCCGCAATGTGTATCTGCAACCCGAAGAGCGCCGCGCGGCGACCGTCCTGGTTCGCGCGCTGCGGGAAGCGCAGGCGTGCTTCGCGGCCGGCGAACGCCGCGGTGATATGTTACGCGCTGCCATGCACGCCGTGCTCAACGCCGAACCGCTCGCGCGCCCCGAGTATGTCAGCGTCGCCGATCTCACCGATCTGCACGAGCTCGACCAGGTAACATCCGGCGCGCTCGCCTCGCTTGCGGTGCGCATCGGTACAACGCGCCTGATTGACAACTGCATCCTCGATGACGACCATCACTCACAGGAGGTGGCTCGATGACCGCCAGCTTTGCCGACCTGATCCGTAACATTCCCGACTTCCCGATCCCGGGGATTCAGTTCAAGGACATTACCACCCTGCTGCGCGATGGCGCCGCATTCAGGCAGGCGATCGACGCGTTCGCCGAGCGATACGCGGGGCGAACGCTCGACGCGGTGGTAGGAATCGAGTCGCGTGGCTTTATCTTCAGCGCGCCCCTTGCCTACCGGCTTGGCATCGGGCTGGTCCCGATCCGCAAACCAGGTAAGCTTCCTGCCGCAACCTACCAGGTTGAGTATGACCTGGAGTATGGCTCCAACAAACTGGAGATCCATCGCGATGCGTTCACACCCGGCGCGCGCGTCGTTATTATTGATGATCTCCTCGCTACCGGCGGCACCGTCGCGGCAGCCTGCCAGCTGGTCGAAATGGCCGGCGCCACCATCGAGGAGACCGCCTTCCTGATCGAGTTGACCTTCCTCAATGGGCGTGAACGCCTGGCAAAGTATCCGGTCTTTTCCATGATTCAGTATTGAATGTCAAGCGTTGGGCGTGAAGGGGAACGGTTGGAGGCGGGTAAACCTCAACTCGTGGTGCACGTCATGCTTCTCCGGCTCTTGCCTGTGGTGGCGTTGTTTGCATCGTGCAACGCGCCGGTAGCCATCGCGCCGGCGCCCTCCCCCGTCGCTGCGCCGGTGCCACCACCGGCGGCAACGGCCACGCCGGAACCAGCGGTCACCCCTTCGCCAGTGCCAGCACCAACGGCAACGACCACGCCGAAGCCAACGATCACCCCCTCGCCGACACCACTGCCGACACCGGTACCACCTCCCACGGCGACACCAGAGCCGATCCGCGCCGGGCCGCTCCAGTTTGGCGTTGCAGCACATCTGTTCTATACCTCACGCCGGTTACCATTGCAGCGCGCCAGTGAGGCGGGTTTCACCTGGATTCGCCAGCAGATCCACTGGAAGGACCTGGAAGGGCCACCGGGGCATTATGCCTGGGGCGAACTCCCCGCCGTCATCGAAGCGGTCAATGCTGCGGGGTTCAAGTTGCTGATCTCGATCGTCCGTGCGCCACCATTCTATTCGCGTGGCACCTATGGTATGCCAGATGACCCGGCGCGGCTGGGAGATTTCGTTGCTGCGCTCGTACAACGGTTCCCCGGCCAGATCCACGCCATCGAGATCTGGAACGAGCAGAACCTGGCGCACGAGAATGGCGGGCGGGTCACCCTCGACGACGCCGGGCGTTATGTCGAACTGCTGCGCGCCGCCTACCCGCGTATCAAGGCGATCGATCCCTCCATCATCGTGCTCGCTGGTGCACCCTCATCAACCGGTATCACCAGCGCGCGAGTCGCGGTGGACGACATGGCCTATTACGCGGCAATGTATGATTACCAGGAGGGTATCATCCGTGACGTTATGGATGCGCAGGCGGTGCATCCTGGCGGTGCGGCCAATCCTCCCGACACCCTCTGGCCGATCAATCCCGGCAGTGCGCGCGGGTGGACCGACCATCCGACGTTCTACTTTCGCCACGTCGAAAATGTGCGGCGGCTGATGCTCCGCCACGGCGTGGGCGATCGGCCGATCTGGATCACTGAATTTGGCTGGGCGACGCGCAACACGACCCCCGGGTTTGAGTATGGCAATCAGGTGTCGTTCGAGCAGCAGGCGGAATACATCGTCGGGGCGATGAAACGTGCGAATGAGCACTACCCCTGGGTTGAGGCCATGTTCCTCTGGAACCTGAACTTCGCCATCCTGCGCTCCCGCAATGGCCAGCCGTTGCACGAGCAGGCATCATTCGCCATCCTCAATGCCGATGGCAGCCCGCGCCCGGCATTTATTGCGATCCAGCAATACCTTGCATCACAGGAAGCCACCTCGCCCTGATCGCCTGTTCGGACCACGGGCAAGGAGCATATGCCATAATTGACCCATATGCCCTGTGTCGTCTCGACGGACGCGTTGCACGGATGACCGGCTGACGGCGCAATAAGAGCCTGTCCGAACACCAGATGGTCACTATCATGGCGAGCGCGCGCGAAGCACTCTCCGCTCGCGCCGGTCGAGTGCTTCAGCCACGCTGCGCTCGCTGCACGCGGTCGCTGGCGCTCCGCGCACTGACCGCATGCCCATGGGTTTTCGGATAGGCACTAAGCAGGCGTTGCCGGCACGACGCATCGCCGGCCCATTATGGGGCATCAGGCGGCGGATCGAACCGTACCGCCTGCGCCGGGCGCGTATTGACAGACAGCCGAAAGATGTCCGGCCGGGCATAGTGCCCGACCACATCGAGATCGAAGGTCGCGCGGGCGATCGCGCCCGGGTCAATGTCGGCCGTCAGGATCACAGGCGCATCGAAGACCGGCCCGGCCAGCACCTCGCCCAGTGGGCCAATGATGCAACTTCCGCCGCGGATCAGCACCGTCTCGGGATCGTTCCCCTGAATGGGCATCACGTCGGGCGGGTAGTCGCGCCGGCGCGCGAACTGGCATGCCGAGATGACAAAACAGCGCCCTTCCAGCGCAATATGGCGCATCGTCGGCAGCCAGGTCTCGCGGTCGTCAACGGTTGGCGCGCAGTAGAGTTGCACCCCCTGGCCATAGAGCGCCAGGCGTAGCTGTGGCATGTAATTCTCCCAGCAGATTGCCGCCCCCAGCCGGCCCAGCGATGTTGGTATCACCTGGAGCGTCGAGCCATCGCCAAACCCCCAGATCAGGCGCTCCATTGCGGTCGGCATCACCTTGCGGTGCTTGCCGAGCAGTGCGCCATCAGAGCCGAAGAACAGCGCCGTGCAATAGAGGGTGCCGCCGTCGCGCTCGATCACGCCGATCACCAGGTGGACGCCAGCGGCACGTGCTGCCTCACCGAGCGCCACGGTCGCCGGGCCGGGCACATCGAGCGCGCTGGCAAAGTAGCGCCGGAACAGGTCGCGCCCCTCGGAGGATCGCATCCCGACCCGCGCCCCAAAATCAAGTCCTTTGGGATAGCCGCAGAGAAATGCCTCGGGAAACACCACCAGTTGCGCCCCCCGGGCTGCGGCATCGGCAATCAGGGTCATTGCCTTCGCCAGCGACGCGCCTTGATCGAATGCCTGGGGAGCGTCCTGTACGACCGCAACGCGAAACGGTGCTGTGAGGCCTTCCATCCCTCCCGTTGCGTCACGCGGCTGCGTTGCGCCTATGGCGGTAAACGCGGCTCGCCCGGCGCCGGGCGCTGCCTCGCGAGCGCCTGATTCGCTGGCTATCTCGCGCGTATCACGTCTCGCGACGGAGGCCGGTTGCGGCGCGACGGGTGCAGCAACCAGAGCGAGGCGTGCCGCCGGGTCGCCCAGGATCACATAACTGCGCGCATCATTCGTGGCCGTCCAGATGCCGGCCAGCGTGGCATCATCCACCGTCGCGCCGCGCCGCTCGTCCTGCAGCAGGGCGGTGAGTTCCGCCGACAACTCGGCATACCGCTCGTTCAGATACTCCACCGCCTGGCCGACCGGCTGGCCCGCCAGCAGGCGGGTGACCATACTCTCGAAGACCGCCAGTTGCCGTCCGGCGCCTTCCCACTGGAACGAATAGCCCCACGCCTGGTCGACATGGCCAATGACGGCCAGCGCCGCGCCGCGCGGGTGGGCCAGCAAACGCTGCGGCAACCGCGCAACGAAGGGACGCGACGCGAGCGGCACGGCCACGCCGGCCAGGTGGTCAAAATCGCTGCGTTGCGGCGTTCCGGCACCGAAGCAGGCGAAGAAAAACGCGACCATCCCCTGCACCACGGCATGATCGTCAACATCATCTGCAGTAAAGTAAAACTCCGGCGGGATCGGCTGCCGCCAGTCGAGCGGCCCCGGCCAGTCGGAACAGAGCAGTGCGCCTTGATGCGCTGCCTGGCGGGGATCACCTGTGGGGAAGGCCATGCCGTGTGAGGCAGTAAACAGTAGCGCCGGTGCTCCGTCGCGCAACACCTGTGCCAGCCGCGCGCGTTTTGCCTCGTGCGGCGCCGGCGCGTCGATCCGCCAGTCCGGATGTTGCGTGGCGATCGCTTCGGCGAGCGGCGCAACCAGTTCCGTGGAACTGAGAAAGGTCGCCTCATCGGCCGGGCTGCGCGCGCCAAAAAAGAGTGCGCGGCGCGGCAGTGCAAGCGTACCGGTCTCGGCGGCAACAACGCCGGCGGCATAGCGGGCATAGTCATCCAGCGTATCGAAACAGAGGCGGCCAACCGCAAACTGGATATCGAGTTGATACTGGAAGCGGAACGGGAGGCGCTCTGCGTCTCCGATCAGCAACAGATAGTATGGGATCTTCTGCGGATCCACCGCGCCGGGCGCCACGCCGAACCGCCGCAGGAAATCGAGCTTGCTTTCACCGGCGCGGTAACCGAGCCCGCCGTGGTACTCGCGGTAGCGGTCGCCGGCCTGTGCACGGCGCAGATCAAGTAGCGGCGCGAGCGCCTCACGAATGGCATCCGCCTGCGGGTCATCCGCCGCGAACACCACCCCCCAGCCCGCCAGGTCGAGCTTGAGCGGATCAATCCCTTCTCTGGGACGGAGTAACGTCTCCTGTGGTTGCGCCGCGCGCCGGCGCAGGCGGGCGATGGTCAACTCGCGCAGGTGCACCCTGTCGCGCGGCTCACCACGCGCCAGGCGCGCCGCCTCGCTCAATGGCGTCGGCGGCTGCAGGTAGCTGCCGGTTGCGCCATTGACGCCGTTCGGGTAGAGAAGCCGTTCCGCCATCACCGTCGCCCACTCTTGATGGCAATTGTGTAGCGCCCGGTGCCTGTCGGGCGATAGTGACGCACATTCACAAAGTAGGTTCCCGGACCGAGGTTCGCCACTATTTTCGCGTTCAGCCAGAGCCCGCTATCATCGTCTTCCGCGATCAACGTCGTGTCATTATTCGGGCCGTAGAGCTGCAAGAACACATCGGTCGGCCCACCGGTCTGAATGGTATACACGCCGGCAGCGGCGATAGTACAACGATAATGGTCCATCTCACCGTGAGCGCCGATGGTGGCGTTCGTTGCGCGCGCATCAACCGTCAACTCAACGGTTGGTTTGACTACCTTCGGATAAATCGTAGCGATGTACGATTTGTCGACCGGTGATAGATGCGTGTTCCAGCCAACTTCATAGTCGCCCACAGTGAACTGGTTCGGGATAGCGTAGAGCATGATTGACTCACGGTCGAACGCGCTGAACTGGGTGATCGTCCGGCTGTAACGCTCAAACAGGTTGGCGTCAACCTCGGCCTTCGTCCAGTTATTGGGCGGGCCCATATAGTAGCGGTAGACTGCGTCCTTATCCCAGGGGATGTCGGCTGCCGGGCTCTGATGCTCGTGGATGCAGGCCATCGCGTGGCCGAACTCATGGGTGACGACGCGCGAATACTCCTCGTCGGGCGTATCGGCACGCAGCCAGCCATAGTTCATCGTTGGCTGGTCCCGCGGGATGCTGAGCGCATCCGTACCAAGATACGACCAGGAGCCGCTATCCTGGAACGAAATGCGAATCTCGGCATCAGGGTCGTTGCCAAAAGCGAAGGTGATATTGGCATACTTGCTCCACTCGTGGGCAAACGGCGGGATACGCTGCTGTACCACCGGGTCGCCGTCGAGGAAGCGCACCCGAAGGGTGCGCCCATTGGCCCACAACTTGCCCGTCAGCAATGCCAGAAACGAGGGGGGGAGCGGCAGCGCCCCGGGGGAAGGGAGAAAGCTGACATCGCGCGCATTGGCCAGGTTTTCGGCAATAGCGCGCGCCGCGGCCTCGACCTGTAGCTCCGCTGGAAGAACGCGGTCAACACAGACATGGATCTCATCACCGGACATGGTGACACCCCCTTTCACATCCAGGCGGCCGTTCTGGAAGGCTATCCACGGTATGTGGCTGGCTGGTATTATACCAAGTTATGCCGGCGGATAAGCTCTGCAACGTATGTATTCACACCTGGAGTAAGAATATCTTCTTTGCGCCGGCCGGTTCGATGTATCATGGCGCGTACGGAAACTTCCTGCCGCCAATTGTTCATTTCGGGGGCATCCCCCGAACCCCCGATCGTGAATAGTTGCTCCGCAACCTGGTGGCCGTCAAGGATATCAACATGCAGCAGCAGCGATACCGTGGCCTTTGCGCGCGCCTGGCGCGCGTACCCGGCGGTTGTCATGAACATGCCGCGATCATACTGGCCGCCGTATGCACCGATGACGGCATCCATTTCAGGGCGGCGCACGTCCGGATGGGCAAAGGTCATGGTATAATAGTTAGATACTTGAGCAAATTACGTGACTATTGCCATGCGTATATCAAGCAAAGGCGAATACGGCTTGCGTGCGCTCCTCGATCTGGCGCAGCGTGTTGGCGAGGGGCCGATCCAGAGCCGCGACATTCACGAGCGCCAGGGGATCGACGAGAACTATCTGAACCAGATCCTGATCCTGCTGCGCCGCGCGGGGCTGATCGAAAGCGTGCGTGGTCCGCAGGGCGGGCATCGCCTGGCGCGCCCGCCAGCGCAGATCACGGTACTCGACGCCCTGGTGGCACTGGAAGGGCCATTGCTGGCGAGCGACAGTGGTCGCGATGCGATCGATCCGGCTGAACCGCTCGACCGGGAACTGGTGCGCGAGGTATGGGACGGCGCGCGCGCGATGCTGGAACGGTACCTGGCGGGCGTGACGCTTGAGGAACTGCGGCAGCGCAAGGCGCAACGCTCCGGCGACGTGATGTATTACATTTAGAGCCAGTCCGTTATTCGGATTGGCTCTCATTGCGCGCGCAGCGAAGCCATCTACCGGCGCGAGGAAGGGCGGCGCGTCCGCAGATCACGGTTGCCGCGCGCCGCTGGAGAGGTCAGGGATCGGAGGTTAGAGCACTGATGTTTTTGCAACCAGGCGCGTCACCCTGACCCCTACAAGATCAACCCGTTCGCTTCGAGCCAGAAGCGCCCCCACGAGAGCGCGCCCAGCATGATCGCGGTGACAATCAGCGCCAGCGTCGCCGGCCTCGCAAGGTCCTCCAGGCGCGTCACCCGCCCCTCGTACCGCATGATCAACGCAACAATCAGCAGATTGACACAAAACAGAATCCCGACGATCCCGGCCCAGGCAACAATCGCGATCGGCCAGTAGCTCACGGCGACATTGCCGTAGATTGCGGCATGGACCAGCAACCCCAGCAGCAATGCGCCCCCCAGTTCGCGCCAGTTGCCAATCACCCGCTGCTCCATGTCGGCATCGCGTCGCAGCGACAGGTTCAAAATCAGCACCATCATCACAGCCATCGCTGTTCCCATACCGATGCCGGTCAACGTGCGAAGATCGTTGCGGGGCGTATAAAGATGCGGCAGAAAGAGATCGACGAACATCGAGTTGAATCCGTCAATCGCCATGATCACAACCAGGCCGGCCAGCACGACGACAATCGCCGGCGGCGGCAGCCTGGCGGCGCGGCTGCGCCCCAGAATTGCCAGGTAGACCATGGTGAGCAAAAAGCCGCTGTAGATCCCGGTATTACGCGCACAGAGCGGAAGTTGCTCGCCCCCCAGGGCAACATTATGAATCTGGGCGCAGACGCCATGTACCGCCGCGTACATCTTCCAGTTCAATGGCGCACCCGGCCAGAGCAGCATCCCTGCCAGAATGGCGCCCAGCATACCGAGGAACGCATAGCGCCACGGAACCTCGCGCATACCACGTTCTTCCAGCGCGTGCGCCTGGCGCGCAGCGATCTCACGCCGCGCCAGTTCGATGATTTCTTCGCTCGATCGTTCCATTATTTCAATCTCTCGATCTGTTCCATCATCGTTTCATAGGTCATAATGCCAAGGTGCCGCGAGCCAACGCTACCGTCACTGTTGATAAAATAACTGATCGGAATATTCTTTGCGCCGTAGCGCTCTGAGATATCGCCATCCGGATTGGCGATCAGCGTCAGGGTCAGGCCGCGTTCCTGCGCAAACGGGACGATCGCCTCCACCAGTTCGAGCTTGTTGATCGCCAGAACGGTCACATCGCTGCGTTCATTCGCCAGGCGTTGCAGATCCGGCATCTCCTCCTCACACGGCCCGCACCATGTGGCCCAGAAGTTCAGCAGCACCCTCCTGCCGCGCAAGTCGCTCAGGCGTTGCATCGTACCGTCGGTAAACGTATACACAAAGTCGGGCGCGACCTGCCCCGGCGATGGTATCGCCGGCGAACCGCGATCAAGCAGGCGCGACTCGACTGCAATGGTCGGCGGGACAGCCGGCGACGCGGCAGAAGTATTGCCCGGCGTGGGAGCGGGAGGCACAGCGCCTTGCGTGCCACATGCCGCCAGCCCCACACACAGCACCAGACATATCGTGACAGGGAGCAATCGTTTCATGTATCGGACCATGACGGCCAGCTGGACCGGCGCCGCCTGCCGGACTCACGGTCGCCCGACGACTTGAAGCGGCAGTTCATGATCGAGTCGTGGGTACACGACGAGCAACACCGCCAGCGCCGCCAGCACACCGGTGATCATACGCAACCAGAAATTGAGCGAGCCGATATCATCGCCGCCGCCGCGCCAACCCAGGTTCAATGCGTCGTTGATGATATGTGAGCCCCCGTCCAGCAGCATTGGCAGAAGCAACAAACCGCCAAGCCGGAGCGATGCCGGGCGCAGCCGGTGGCGCAGCGCCGAGAAACCCAGCCCGGCGAGAAAGATCCCACCGTAGAAGGCGGTGCAACGATGGCAAAACGCCACCTGGTGCCCGCAGACAAAGAACGAACGCTCGGGGCGCTGGTGGCACAAGGGAGTATAGATACGAAAGATAATCTCTCCCAGCAATGGATGCCCGCTGGCTTTCAACAGGGGAGAGACCCAGGGTAGACAGGCATACATGCCCACAAGCGCGTTCAGCAGCAGAAGCCAGTGGCGAAAGATCCACGAAACGGCCCGGTCGATGGCTGCCAGGTTCTGATGTTGCGTCTCGATTGTCATAGCAGCGCTATTATAGCAGAGCGCCGTGTGATTCGCCTGTCGTGTGACGCGCGTACCAGGTTCGGGGAGTGCTCCTTCGCATTGCACGATCAACGTGAGCGTGAATACTGGAGCCGAGCCTTCGGTCAGAATGGGCCGATCCTGACCCGGGAATTGGTAGCTGTACTAATCCACGTGTTCTGCATGTTCCACTCTGTCAGGCACCTTTAACCTTCAATTAACGAATATATTCGCAATGAAGAGTTTGTAAGTCATTTGCAACCGGCGTAACTTTTCGATCATTCTCACTGTTCATAATTGTAGTAGAGCTGTAATCATCGCCAGAGACAACATATCCGCCGGGATAGCGTAATCAAAACTGCGCGCTGTCCCATCCGTGCCTGTCCGAATGATGATCGGATACGCACCAGGTAGCGCCCGTCTCTTACATCAGAAGAGGAACACCTTCATGTATATTCTTGTCGCCGACGATGATCTGCCCAGTGTGAAGCTCACCTCGTTTCTCCTCGAAGAGGCAGGATACCAGGTCATCAAAG
>Ga0272446_1002770_pt1 | contig 23242 bp, 21 predicted proteins | sample YNPCB0061_FD_194587 | JGI IMG/M metagenome (GOLD analysis project Ga0272446, IMG submission 194587) | Hot spring microbial mat communities from Yellowstone National Park, WY, United States - YNP-CB-006-1 | ecosystem: Environmental > Aquatic > Thermal springs > Hot (42-90C) > Sediment | place... | reverse complement strand
GAGATTTGTTTTTTGATAAACTGCATTTCAAGTTTTTGCAAATGCCCTTATTCAATAAAAAGGAACACGAATTAGAAACCAAATTTGATAAGTGGTGCTATTTCCTGAAAAACTTAGAAAATTTTGATGATATTCCGAGTATCTTAAACGAACCGATTTTTCAGAAAGCCTTTGGCACGGCAGAATTGGCAAGTTTGAGTGCAGAGCAAAGAGCTATTTATGAAGAAAACCTTATTCAGTACTGGGGATTGAAAAGTGCCTTGGAAACAGCAGTGGAGGAAAATAAAATTGAAATTGCAAGAAATGCCATCTTAGAAGGTGCAAATGATTCTTTTATTGCCAAAATAACAGGTTTGCCCATTGAGCAAGTTGAAAAGTTGCGTAGGGAAGCAAAGAAAAACTGACGATAATATTTACTTTCGCCAAAAAGCGGGCTAATATGTTAATTTTAGCTTTTACACTTTCTATAAGGCGTAAGGAAAGAGAAGTGCCATCAGTCCCACCTTTTGCAAGCATTTTTTTGAAAAACGAAAAGAATAACCAAAAAATCTTTCAAAAGATGTAAAAAGAATACAAAAAGTGTTATTTTTGTCTAAACACATTGTAACAATGCACGTAGATTTAGAAAAACTTAATCAAGATTTAGTGAATTTAATTGAAAAGCGTGTTGCCTTAGCCGCTTTGAGCTACGATGATGCTCGCTACGATGAGATAGAGGAGCATTTGCACGAAGCAGAAGACGATTTTCTGAAAAAATATGACGATTTCTTAGAAGATATATTGTTAGATATTCACGACGAGCTTTGTCCCGATAATGAGGTGCTTTCTCCCATTGCCTACATAGCCAAAAATTATCAGGTAAAAGACAAAAATCAGTATGATATAATTGAAAATCAAGGTGTTTGGGTTGAGATAGATGAAATTCCCGACAGAGAAGCTCATTTAGTTATTTTGCCCAATCCCTTGCGGATTGTACTTGCCGCAGGAAATTTCAAAAAAATCGTATGGAAAGCCGATTATTAAGCCTATGAAAAATCTCAAAATACGCCATATAGCCTATTTTTTTGGAGTAATATTGCTACTTTTGGCTCTGCTCAATTACGTAGTAGTAAGCACACTTGCTATCAAGCCTAAACAAACTCAAATTATAGGTTATACCTTACAGATACGTGAAATTGCCAATCAGCTAAAACTTACACTTACGATTTTGGCTAACCAAGATTTCTTTAACGAAACCTTAGCCGACGATATCAGACGCTTAGAAGCTACCTACAATACTCGCTTTTCTGTTCTTGAAAATGGAGGTGAAGTAGAGCAATACGGACAGAAAATCACCATTCCAGAACCCGACGAAGAAACCAAGGTGTTACTCTCACAAATCCGCAAACAATGGAGTACATACAGCCAAGATGTAAGCCTTGTAATAGACAAACTCACCAAAGGCAAAAGCACCGATACCCTAAAACTTGACCAGAAATTTGTGGCAAATAAGTATAAAATTTTTGTGAATACCCACGACCAACTCACTACTATGTACCAAGAACGTTTGGAAAGCCAATATGCTCGCCTCAACTGGGCATTTGTATTCTTAGGGTTGGTCAATTTTTGTACCATAGCTGGTATTTACTATGTGGTTCGTAATCTGATACTTGTACCGATACATCAAATTTCAAAAAGTTCTCGCCAACTTGCTTTGGGCAACCTAAGTGAGCAAATTCCTTACGCCTCAAAAAACGAAATAGGATACATTGCTCAAAATATCAACGATTTGGCTGAAATTCTACGACAAGCCACAGAGTTTTCGCGAGAAATTGGTAGAGGAAACTTAGAAGCAGAATATAAAGGCAAACTGAGTGTCTTGGAAAATAAAGAAAGTATTGTTTCAGCCTTACAAATGATGCGTCAGCAACTAATTGAGGTATCAAACAAAGATAATCAGGAAAGATGGGTGAGTACAGGAGTAGCAGAGTTTTCGGAGATGCTGCGAGGTTTGGATACCCGCGATTTGCAAGGAATGTCTTATAGCATCATTAGCTTTATAGTCAAATACGTAGATGCCAATCAAGGAATATTATTTGTACTCAATGATGATACTCCAAACATCAACGAACACTACTTAGAACCATTAGCGGGCTATGCTGCCAATAAAAGAAAACTTTTCAAGCAAAAAATTAAACTCGGAGAAACCCTTATCGGGCAATCTTTTAATGACAAGGAAACTATTTTGCTTGATGAAGTACCCGAAACATATGAAAAAATAACTTCGGCAACAGGCAGTGCTACTCCCCGAAATGTGCTTATTGTTCCTTTCATTTATCAGGAAGCGGCTCTGGGGGTAATAGAAATTTTATCCCTTAAAGCCATACCGCCCTATAAAATAAGTTTTGTAGAAAGACTTGCCGAAATTTTTGCCTCGTCCATATACAATGCCAAAAGCTACGACAAGAGCCAAAAACTTTTCGTTGAGTCTTTGGAAATTGAGAAAAGGATTAATAGGAGAGGAGGCTAAAAGTCCTCCAAAACCACCTTGCATTTTGGGTGTGCTTTTTTGAATTCATCAATTTCTGCACTGGGAATTTGTGTATTGTAGCAGTAAAGATTTCGTAGCCCTCTCAGGTGCATAATAGGCTCTAAACTTGCCACTTTAGTATTGCTAATACCTACACTTTCTAAACGTACCATTCCTCGCAGGGCATCAATATTCTCTATCTGCGTATTTTGCACGTAGAGTTCCTCTAAATATTTGTAGCGTTTGAGCGGATCCAAGGATTTGATACGAGTTTTTTGAAAGTTGAGATATTGTATTTTTTCTAAGCCAGCAATCGGACTTAGGTCTTCTACCAAACATTCTGCTGCAAAGATTCTCTCCATCCTTCGCAAGTTCTGCAAAGGTGTTAAATCTCTTACTTTTGTTTTTCCAAAAGCCAAAGTATGCAGACTAAATAAATGAGAAAGCGGTTCTAAGGAATTGACAGAAGTGTCGTGAAAGTAAATTTCTTCAAGTCTTCGCATATTCCGTAAAGGCTCTAAACTTTTTACGGGGGTTTTCATCAAGTCCAGATGAGAGAGGTTTTCAAACTGCTTGACAAGTTCCAAATCCGAAACTTCTGTTTCTGCAATTACAAGTGTTTCTAAATTTGGCAATGCTTCCAAAGGTTCTAAACTATCAATGCGGTAATCTTTACAAACAAAAAAGTTGAGTTTAGATATTTCTTGCAACTGCTCCAAAGTAGGTTCTTCCTCCTCGTCCATTCTAATAGCTTCTTTGAAAGCTAATTTCCAAGCCTTTTCCAGATTTCTCCACCATTTGTTCAGATACCATTGTGTATAAAACTCTTCCCAAATGTCGGCGTGTTTGATGATGTCTATTTGGGCGGCAATTTTTTTCCCTTTGCTGTCGGTCAGAAAGCTGATTCCTTCCATAGTGTTTCGTGGTGATTACAAGCCCAAATTAGAAAAAAAAAATAAAAATCCGAAATTTTCTTACAAAAGTATATCTGAAAACATATAAAACACTGATTTTCAATTTAAGAATAAAAAAAATTTTTCTTTTTGTTGAAAAAGAAAAATTATGATTATTTTTTCAAGAGAAAGTTGCCTTTTTCAAAGATATTGTGCATACAATAGCCTTTTTTGGAGGCTTCTTGCGAAAGTTTCTCGGCAATGTAAGTTTTGTTCGAGGCATCTACAATCAAGCATTTGGGCTTTTTAGTAATTTTTTCTAAGTTTCTTACAGCATTATTTTGTAAAACCAAATAAGCATTTTCTATTTGGTTGATGAACAACCAATCTTTACTACTTAGTCTATCTTGCACAAAAACAAACTTTTCTCCTTGCCAAATCCAGAGTTTCCATTTGCCAAAATCTTTCCATTTGGGCGGTGAGGCATAGTTTTTTTGCTTTGTTCCCAGTTCGTCAAGTAAATTTTTAGTGTTGAAATTGAGCCTTCCTATCTGTTTTTGCAAGGAGCTATCCGTCCAGATTTGGCTTTTGAAACCTTCTGTCAGGCTGCAAGCCCAAGCATTGGGTATGCCATACACTACAAAAACCTTCTGCTTCGCTTGCTTGTGATTTTGCCACACAAACGAACCCGATACATACGCACAAGCAATTATCGCAAAAGCCAAATAAAAAAACTTCCTAAACTCAAAAAACCAAACCAAAAACAACAAAAACACACTCAAAGCTATAGCCTGCGGAGCGTCCAGAACCAAACTGGTAGTAGCATAATCTAAATTTTCTATACCAAAAACAATTTTGTTGGTTGCCCAAATAATTTTCTGCAAACTCCACCCCAAGCCTTCGGCAAGTGGTGGCAAAAACGAAAATACTATTACAGCTATTCCCAAAGGAAGAATAATTTGCCCCAAAGGGACAACCAAAACGCTTGCCAAAATGCCATACGTTGGGTATTGATGAAAATGATACAAAGTGATAGGCAGCGTGAAAACTTGTGCCGCCACCGAAACGCAAGTCATTTGCCAAAGAAAATCTATGGCTCGGTTGGGAGCTTCGTAAATTGAATACAATTTCGGATACAAATACACAATGCTAATCACTGCCATATATGATAGCTGAAAGCCCACGTCCATCAGCAAAAATGGATTCCACAGCAATAAAAAAAATGCTGAAGATGCTAGCGTGTTGTAGATATTGGTATTTCTGCCCGTATTGGAGGCAATCGTGATGAGCGAAAACATAGTTACAGCTCTCGAAACCGAACCCGAAAGCCCCGTCACGAAAGCATACAACCACAAAGCCCCTAAAATCAGCAATACATACAAAATTTTGCCATTTCGGCGTTTTTTCAAATGTTTCAGCAGTATGTTGAGCAAAGCAAAAATAATCCCCACGTGCATACCTGAAACTGCCAGCACGTGGGTTACACCTGCGTTGGTGTAGGCTTGTTTGAGGTCTTCGTCCAAATGATACTTTACGCCCAGAATAAGTGCCGCCGCTATGCCGTGTTCTTGTTCGGAAGCAACGTATTTTCCCAAAACTCTGTCGCAATACTGCCTAATCTGAATAGCTACGGCTTCAATTTGCTCGTACCAAGCGACTTCATTGCCCAAATAGCCAAACTCTTTCTGCCGAATGTATTGCTGATGATAGATATTTTTGTAAGCTAAAAACTTTCTGTAATTGAATTGAAATTCATTTAAAGGCTCATTGATAAGTTGAAGTTTGTTTTGTGTTACGAACACATCACCAAAACGAGGCTGGTAGGTGCTATTGCTATCTTTTTGCAAAAAAATATTGACCTTATCCCGAGCCTTTTGCCACACGCCGTCTATTTGTATTTGCTCAATGGCACAAACAAACTGATAGGTTTTGGGTTTCTCTTGCACTTCCGAAATGATACGTGCTTTGTAGTACTCAAAATGTCTTTGTTCTTGCAAAACGTGATAGGGAAGATTACTTTCATTACGAAAATGAACCAACAAATAACCCGCAAAAGCAATAATGAAAAGCAACAAGCCTCCACGAATAGGCGAAAAATAAACTCTTTTTCTTTTAGGAACAAGATAAACCAAACACAAGTACAACACAAACAAAGCTCCCCATACGATTGGCAGAAATTCATTATATTTTCCCCAAAAGTGGGCAAGCAAAATTCCCAACAGCAAAGCCAAAAGCAAGCGGACAAAAGGCTTGTTTCCCATAACCCAAAAGATAATGGCTAAGATAACAAAAAAGGTGTATGAATTGCATACACCTTTCAGATTTTTTATTTATGAAATTATTTTGCTAAATAATAGCGGAAGCCCAAAGAAAAGGTAGGCTGAATAGAGTTTGCTCCGAAACCAAATGAGGTATCTGTTAACTTTAACTCATTATTGCCTGATTTTGATTTTGTTGTTTCGGAAGAAAAGCCTACAAATCCAAAATTAGCTTCTAAACCCACTTTATTGGTAGGGAAGAAAACAATACCGGGTGTAATGCCTACTTCCAAAGTTGTAGTTTTAGGACCATCAGTAGTAGTAGTTGTGCTTCCTCTTTTTTCTTCCCTTTTTGATGAGCCAAAGCCAACTCCTACACCAAAAGTTCCTGTAAAGCCAAAATTATCAGACAACATAAGATATTGACGTACATAAGGAGTAAAACTTATGACCGTGCCTGAAGTTTTATTGTAATCGCCAGGTTGAGAGTTAATACCGTCGTAAGGGGTTTTATTAGAACTGGTGCTAAATGAAAGGTCTAATCCAACTGCCAACTTGTCAGCTATAAAATAGCCTACACCTGGAACAATAGAAAATTGAGAAGATTTCGGTCCGTCTTTGGTAGTGGTTGTACCTCCTCCTGAAGCGGTTGTTTTTGAATTAGAGGCACCAAATCCGAGCCCCCCACCAAAAAACAAAGTACCCGCAGAGGTTTGAGCAAAGCCACTTACAATGGCGGCAAAAATGAATACAAGTGTTAAGATGTTTACTTTTTTCATTGTTTTTTTTTAGTTTAAGTTAAAACTGACATTTGCCTCTCAAAAAATATGCCAAGATTTATACTCAAAATGATTTGGTTTTGTTTTTCTCGTGCGTTGAGCGTGTTCATTGAGCGTGTTCATTGAGCGAAGCCGAAATGAGCCGAAATGAGCCGAAACGTACGAGAAAAATAGGTTTTTTTAAAGAAATTTTTGAAAAACCACTTTTGCTCAGGTATATTTGTTGTTCTTGCCCAAAAATACTCGTTTGATAAACAATTGTTTGGACAGGTTTTTGCTGAATAAACTTCTAAAAAAATAAACAGCCAACATAATGGATAAGAAAAAATACTTAGTTTTACGTTCTAAATAAACAAAACAACACCAGTAATGACACTCATAAAATCTATTTCAGGCATTAGAGGCACTATTGGCGGCAGTGTTGGGGAAAATCTTACGCCTCCTGATATTGTCAAATTTACAGCTGCCTTCGGGCAATGGCTCAAAAATAATGCTTCAGATAAAAAAACCAAAGTAGTTATTGGCAGAGATGCACGTCTTTCGGGGCAGATGCTCAGCCAACTCGTAGCCGCTACTTTACAAAGTTTGGGAATTGATGTCGTAGATTTGGGCTTAGCTACTACTCCTACCGTAGAAATAGCCGTTCCTCTTGAAAACGCCTTAGGTGGCATTATCCTGACAGCCAGCCATAATCCTATCCAATGGAATGCCCTTAAATTACTCAATGACAAAGGCGAGTTCATCTCGGCAAAAGATGGTGAAGAAGTTTTAGCCATTGCCGAAAAAGAAGATTTTAGTTTTGCAGATGTAAAACATCTTGGCAAATACAGCCAAAATGACAGCTACCTACAAAAACACATTGAGCAGATTTTGGCTTTGCCTTTGGTTGATTTAGAAGCTATCCGAAATAGAAATTTCAAAATTGCCGTCGATGCTGTCAATTCTGTTGGGGGAATAGCCGTGCCTGCTCTGCTTAAAGCCTTGGGCGTAAGCCAAATAGGTTTATTCAACTGCGAACCAACAGGAAATTTTACTCACAATCCCGAACCCCTACCCGAAAATCTATTGCAGTTTTCGAGAGACGTAGAAAAAGGACATTTTGATTTGGGCATCGTAGTAGACCCCGACGTAGATAGATTAGCCTTCATTTGTGATAATGGCGAACCTTTTGGCGAAGAATATACCCTTGTTGCCGTTGCCGACTATGTACTTCAACATCAAAAAGGCAACACCGTTTCTAATCTTTCTTCTACGCAAGCCCTGAAACTCATTACCGAAAAACGAGGCTGTCAGTATTTTGCCTCAGCAGTAGGCGAGGTGAATGTAGTAAATACAATGAAACTCTGCAAAGCCGTAATCGGAGGAGAAGGCAATGGTGGTATTATTTACCCTGATTTGCACTACGGACGCGATGCTTTGGTCGGAATAGCTTTGTTCCTAAGTCATTTAGCCAAATTTGGAAAATCTATTACACTGCTTAGAAGTCTGTATCCTAATTTTTATATCTCAAAAAACAAAATTGAACTTTCAGAAGGTTTAGATTTAGGGGAGATATTAGAAAAATTACAGAAAAAATATGCTAAGTTTGATGTTTCTACCATTGATGGTTTGAAAATAACCTTTGAGAGTGCTTGGGTGCATCTTCGCCGTAGCAATACCGAGCCTATCATTCGCATCTATGCCGAGGCGGATAGTGCTAACACAGCAGAAAACTTAGCAGAAAAAGTAATGAAAGACATTAGTGAGATGGCTAAACATTAAATTGCCTTTTTCCTAAAAACCTTCGGAACACGAGCCGCCCAATAAGCTACTATTACCATCAGTAGGGCGGCTACCCAATAGGGCAAAAAATAATGATAATCATACACTATACCTCCAAGTACAGGTCCTACTACACGTGCTACCGCCCCAAACGATTGATTGATGCCTAAAACCTTACCTTGTTCCTGAACCGAAACTGCTTGCGAAACCATTGCATTAAGGGCAGGCGTGAAGCAAGCACTCGCTAAGCCTGCTAAAAAAATCGCTATGAGTTCAAAAGGAATGAACAAAGTTTTACTTGCAAAGACAGGAAACATCAGCCCTGACAGCAGTAAAAATACCGAACCATATAAAACTAACTTTTGCTCACCAAATTTTCTGTTGAGTTTGCCCACAAAAAAACCTTGTGTAATCACCGTAACAAGCCCCATAAACGAAAAAGCATAGCCGTTCTGTTTATCATTGAAACCTACCTGCTCACTCCAAAGCAGTGCCAAAGTGGTTTGTATCATCATAAATGCCACAATAAACCCAAACGAAAGCAACATCAATTCTCTAATACCTTCTCTTCGCAAAGCCATACGAATATCACGGATAGGGTTCATTTCTACACGCATCACTTTGTTCTTTTCTTTGATAGACTCAGTAAGCAAAAAAAAGGCTAAAACAAGGTTGAACGTACAAAGTAGGACAATCAGCCAGCCGATGTACTCAATGCCGTACAGACTTTTCACAAAACCCCCGATAGGAGGCCCCAAAATAAGCCCCAAACCGAATGCCGCTCCAATGATACCAAAATTTTTGGCTCTATTTTCAGGGGCGGTAACATCGGCTATGTAGGCTTGTGCCGCCGAAATATTAGCAGAACCTATCCCTGCAATAATTCTTGAAACAAATAAAAGCCATAGCGTATCAGCAAAAGCGAAAGCTATGTATGCCAAACCTGTAATAGCTACGCTAATCAGAATGATAGGTTTTCTGCCGTATCGGTCGCTTAGCGAACCCCAGAACGGAGCAAAAATAAAGTTCATCAGCGAATACGACGCCGCCAGCAAACCTATTTCTAAGGAGCTCGCCTGCAAAGCACGAGCATAAGTGGGCAGAATAGGAATAATAATTCCGAAGCCGAGTAAATCTATGAATATGGTAATGAATAAAACTAAAAGTATATGACGTGATTTCACAAAAGAAACGTAAATGTCTCAGGTATAAAAAATCTCCTTTTATACCTGAAAAGGGTTTTCAAGAGAATTTATGCTTGCAGTGCAGACAAAAGCGTTTTTACTTCGTTGAGGGCGTTATCGGTTAGAGGTTTTGTGATGAACTTAATCACATACTCATTATCCACGATTTTTTCAATATCTCTTTTGTTATCGGAACTGGAAAGAATAACTACTTTACATTTCTTTTTAAGTTCGTCAGGGAACATCTCAAACTCAAACAAGAACACAAAACCATCAACAATAGGCATATTGATATCTAAGAAAATCAAATCGGGTAAGTTTTCGGGTTTATTTTGGTTTTCTTCTAAATATTGCAAGGCACTCTTGCCTGAGTTTTTTATTTCTACTCTTTTGGCGAATTTGGTGATTTCGATAATACGCTTACTGATAAAGTTATCGGTATCGTTATCATCTACGAGCATCACAAGGTCAATCATATTTTCTGCGGGCTTAGATGAGGTCATTTTTGTAAGGGCAATTATAGTTTTTTTTTTGTGAAAAAACGTTCAAAAGTAGCAAAATTTCTACTTGTTTCTTATGCAATATACAAAAAAACTTACATAAAGTCAAAAATGTTTGAAAATGTTTGAAAATGCGTGCTTCACTCTTTCAGCAACTCACTCATCAAAGCATTGAACTCCTCACGCCATTCTTGGTAGTATTTGCCTGTGGCAGGTCCCGAGAAACCTGTATGAATTTTGCGTACTTTGCCGTTCTTATCAATAAAAATGGTTGTAGGATATGAAAAAATACCATTGAGCATAGGCAAAGTTTTTGATGCTGTTTCCTTATCGTTTGTGCCTGCTATCAGAAAATCGTATTCTACGCCAAATCTTTTTACAACTTTCTGCACCATTTGGCGAGCATAGTCAAACTCGGGTTTTCTTTCGTAGGCAAGCCCAATGATAGCAACAGGTTTGTTTTTATTTTTTTTGTACCAATCTGCAAGGAACGCTGTTTCATCCATACAATTCGGACACCAAGAGCCAAAAATCTGCAAGATTACCACCTTGTTTTTGTATTTTTCGTCTTTGAGCGAGACCATTTTGCCGTTCAAATCGGGAAAGCTGAAACTGATTTCGTTGTAACCTTCTTTCAAATAAGTAATTTTTGAGGCATCGGGCAAAGTAGCATTCGGACTTCTTTCAGCTACCCAAGTAGCACTTTTCGCTTTTGCCGACCAAAATTCGCCTTCTAATTTTTCGCCCACAAGCCGAGCCTTAAACAAAAATGCAAAGCCTCCGTCAAAAGTAGAAAGATACAAGTCTTTGCCACGAGCATTGCCTTCCAAGTAGCGATAGTCGCCTGTGGTGGTAAGTATTGAGGCTGTAACTCTACCATTTTTAGAGTTTTGGTTGATTGTAGCAATTGCAGGATAGCTTCTACCTTCGGTATTGGTGAATGTAACCGCCCATTTTCCTGAAAAATCTACTTCTTTTTGGGGTGTATCGGCAAAGAACCGATATTTTTCATTTTTTGTGGCTATCAGGTTTTGGTCTGTTTGGTTAAAATGCTTTCTATACACGCCTGTGATTTGGTTTGCACCGATTTTAAGAGCCAAGCAAGCATCAAATATGTGCAGAGGAATAAAAATAGAGTCTTTTTTTTCGGAAAAAACAATCGTTTCTAATTCCAATCTTTCGGAAGCATTGAGCAAAAAGGCTTTGTAGCTATCTTTGTGCTTTACGATTTCCATATTGAACGGAATGCCTCCGCCTTCGTTGGCAAGCACAAAACGCCAATGCCCTGTGATGTCTTGTGCAAGAGCCATTTTGTAAGAAAGTATTAGGCTAAATAGCAGGATTTTTTTCATAAACCAAAAACGCCAAAGTTCAGTAAATATTGTTAGCTTGCAAAAATTGCAATATCTTTACCCGCAAACAAAATTTTGAGTAAAAAATGTTTCAATCACAAACGCAAATACGTGTTCGCTATGCCGAAACTGACCAAATGAAATACGTTTATTACGGAAATTACGCTATTTATTTTGAAGTGGCTCGTGTGGAATGTTTGAGAAATTTAGGTTTGGACTACAAAAAATTAGAAGAAGACCACCAAATAATGATGCCTGTTTTGGAGCAATATTCCAAATATATCAAACCTGCTTTGTATGATGATGTTTTGGATATTAAAGTTTCAATCCCCGAATTGCCCCAAATGCGAATACGTTTTGAGTATGAAATTTACCGAGAAAATACCCTTCTGCACAAAGCCTACACGGTGCTGGCATTTGTAGATATGCAAAAAATGCGTCCTGTGCCTTGCCCAAAAGTGCTTTTAGATTTGTTGCAAAAACATTTTTCTTGAACTCAAACTCAAAATTTATTGCTCAATAACATCTGCGTAAATCTGCGAGATAATTTTTTTCAGGTTTGGTGTAAAAATTTAGGAACAGGAAAGTGCATCGTAAAACGAGGCACAGCAATAGCGGCTAAAAGTTTTTGCTTGCTAACATCAGGAAAATAGCGGCTATCAATTTGCAGATTTTTTATTTTACAAAGTTTCGCCCAACCTTTTCCTTGCGGGTGCGTAACAAGCACTTGCTCTCGCAAAGGCTGATAAAACCAAAACGGAAACCAAGCCGTATTTACATAAAAAGGCAATCCAAAAGGTTTTAAATCGGCTTTAAAAAAGGTTTTTTCTTCAAAAAAAGCCTCAAAACGCTCATAGCCATTATTTTGCTTTTCTATACCGAACTTTGCTAATTCCTTTGGAATACCCCAATTTTCAATGCCATTATAGACGCTTTCGTAAGTAGAAACATAAATTTTTGAAATATTGAAAGCCGTAGCATCTTGGAAACGAAACAATCCGGGAATAAAAAGCAACTCCTGATATGCTCCCACAGGCGAGCTGTTGTAATCCACGAGCATCACCACCCCAATAATACCTTTGAATGTATGTTTTCGGTGAAAATCCGTCAGAAATCCTTGCTTTTCGACGAAATCTTTTGAGAAACGATACAACAAAATATATCCCTTGCCTTGTAATTTCCAAGGAGCAGGAGCTATCAGAGTAGGTTTTTCAGGATAGCTTAGGTGCATAGCTTTACAATTTCTTACTTACAGCAATGTAACCGGGATATTTTATGTAGCCTTTCCCCACCGAAATAGAAGGTTTTACTCGTAAAGTAAGATTTTTAGGGCGATTATCGTCATCTTTTATGCCTAAGGCTTTGGCTATCAAATCTCTGCCTTCTTTTTGCGAAAAAATCTTATACAAGTCGGAACTAACTTGCAGGGGCATCACAATACTTTGCCCTGCGGGGATTTCATAACGCTGATTTACAACACCTTTGGCAATTTCTACTTTATCAATTTCGGCTATCCATTCCAAATAATTCAGTGCCGCCAATTTTTCGTTAGGATTGTTGATGTTGATGTTAATCGTAAAAGAAAGAGGCAAGGTTTTTTGCGATACCGAACGCAAAATATTCGCAATTTCTAAGGGACCGATTTCTGCAATTTCGGAAGCATCTTGCACATTTACATTAGCAAGTTTTAGGTTTTCTATGGTGGTGGTACTAAACTCACATTGAGCCAAGTTCTTGACCTCTCGGATAGTTCGGCAATTGAACAGAATAAAAGAAAAAAGCAATAATAAGCTAAATTTTTTCATACGAAGAACTAAGTTCATAAGGGAGTTTAGAAATAGGCGAGGTCAGTGGAATTTGTTTTTTTTCAAGAGTTTTTCTTCTTCTTTTTCTGATGATTAGAAAAGTTTGTGTAAAGCTAAGCATAATTACCCACAAGATACCCATATAAATGTAGGCATTGAGATTTTTGCTTAGATAGGCTACGAAAATCACGAAAATATTTAAAGCATATAAAACGAAGCTGGCTTGCAGGTGTGAAAAGCCCGAGTCCAAGAGCAGGTGATGCAAGTGATTGCGGTCGCCTGAAAAAGGAGAGCGTCTGTTGAGAGTTCGTACAACAAACACTCTGATAGTATCAAATAAAGGAATGGCAAGCACCGCTACGGCAAAAATAGGAGCTTTTACACCTATAAACGACTTTTCGGAGCCATTCATTTCTATAAATTTGATGGCAAAAACTGCTGTAATAAAGCCCAAAATCAGAGAGCCTGTATCGCCCATAAAAATTTTACCTTGAAGTAAATTGTAACGCAAAAATCCAATAGTAGCTCCGCAAGTAGCAACCGCCCAAATAGCCAGACTTTCTTCGTTATACAAATAAAACCAAGCCCCAAAAGTAATCAGTACGATACAAGCCACGCCTCCTGCCAAGCCGTTGATGCCATCAATGAGATTAAACGCATTGATGATAACAATTATGGTGAAAATAGTAGCAAGTATCAAGAACCAGTCGGGAGCTTTGTAGGTAAAAAAGAAGCCATACAAACTGCTAAGTCTTACATCGCCCCAAAGAACGATGATAAGCGTAGCGAGTAGTTGAGCTAAAAACTTCTTGTAGGGTGGTAAGGGAATAATATCATCTTTAATGCCCGTAAAAAACAGAATGGTCATTGCCGAAAGAAATGCCCCCAAATCAAGATTTTTGCTATCGTGAGCAAAGAATGTAGCCGAAATAACCGTACCCGCAAAAATAGCTATGCCTCCCAAGGTAGGAATCTTGCTTTTATGCGATTTTCTGCTCTCGTCAGGTTCGTCGTACAAATGTTTTTGCTGTGCAACTCTAATAATAGCAGGAATACTTACCCAAGCTATTACGAGGGCAGCCACGAAGGTTGTAAGAAAGATATAAATCATAAAATTACCTGTTTTTGGCTGTATCTCAGCCACCAATTTTCATACTTTTTCTTAAAATGCGTTTTTATCTCCTTTTAGAATACTCTGTATTGTCCAGAGAACAATACGAATATCTAACCAAAAAGACCAATTTTCTATGTAGAATACGTCCATTTTCACACGATTTATCATTGAGCGTACATCTTTGGTTTCGCCTCGATAACCTTTTACTTGGGCAAGACCTGTTACGCCCGGTTTTACCAAATGCCTCACCATATATTTATCTACAATATGCTTGAAAGTTTCATTAAGCTCTAATGGGTGAGGTCTGGGACCAACCACTGTCATATCCCCAATCAATACATTAAAAAATTGAGGCAACTCATCTATACTTGTTTTTCTTAGAAACTTACCAAGTTTTGTAACTCTATTATCGTTTTGGGTAGCCTGCACAAACTCAGCATTTTTCTGATAAGTCATTGTCCGAAACTTATACACCCAAAATACCTTATTACCTCTACCATTTCTTTTTTGCTTAAAGAAAACAGGACCTTTTGAGTCTAGTTTGATTAGTAAGGCTAAAATAGGAAAAAGCCACGTAAAAACAAAAATAATTACGCATAAAGAAAAGCCTACATCAAAGGCTCTTTTTATAAACTGATTGATAAGGTCATTGAGCGGTTCGTTTCGGGAAAGTACTACAGGTATGCTTCCGTATTGTTCTACGGCTACTTCGGCGGCAGTAAAATCTTTAAGATTGGGAAGTAATTTTATTCTTTTAAGGTGATTATCAGCGAATATTGTTATTTTTTTGAGTTGCTCTCGGCTGATGCTATCCAATGAACAAAAAATTTCATCTACATTGTTTTCCAATACAAATTTTTCCAAATCGGCAATACGCCCTTTGATGTTGGAGTCGTCTTGAAATTTATCATCAAAAAAACCCAAAAATTGATAGCCTTTATCTTTGTTTTTACTTACAAAATTGTACAAGTCCAATCCAGCTTTTCCATAACCAACTATTACAATTTTCATTTGGTTGTAACCCAAACGTCTATAAATCGCTAATAACCAAAGTATTAGTAATCTCCAGAGTAAAACTAATACAGCAAAAAAGGTGTAAGAAATAAGCAAATGAAAGCGAGAGTACCTATACTCTTGCAGCAAAACTAACAAAACAGCTACCAAAGCAAAATGCCAAGCGATGGCACGCAAATTTTTTCTGGCAATCGCCCAGAAGTCTTCAAGGCGGGATATTCGATAGGTTTTGGCAAAAACAGCTATTGCCCCCCAAAGCACGTTAAATACTACCTCCAAATACCAATAAGGTTCATCGAAGATGCCCTCAAAAGTACGAAAGCGAATATAGAAAGTTATCAGAAAAGCTAAATTCAGAGCAATCAGGTCGCCGATGACATAGCTAAGCCTCACTAATTGTCTGTATTGTTGCAACATATCGTATTTTTTACTTCAAAGATAGATATTGTTTTTGTAAAATTAAATATTTGGTAACTAAACAAGTTTTTTCACTGCAAAAATCATACAAAAAGATTCAGGAAGTTGGAAGTATTTGCCTGTACAGAATACTTTTCTACGACACTTTGTCGGGCATTAGTTCCCAAAATTTTTCTTTTTTCAGGATTTTGTAATAAATCTTCAAGACTTTTCTCCCAATCAATCAGATTTTTGCAAAGAAAGCCGTTGTAGCCATTTTGTACGATTTCGGTATTTACTCCCACAGGCGAAACCAAAGGCACTATTTTCATTGCCATATATTGCAAGGCTTTGAAACCACACTTGCCTTTTGCCCACGGGTCATCAGCTAAGGGCATCAAGCCTATATCCATTTGTGCTAAATCTTGTATTTCAGTGCTTTTGTTCCAAGCCACAAACTGCATATTTTTTAGCTGCCAGTCAGGTTTTTTGTCAGAAATTACCAAAAAAGTGAAATCATAAATTTCAGATAATTTAGCTATTATAGGCAAGAGCATTTCTAAGTAGATGATAGTAGAGTGTGTGCCTGTCCAGCCTACGATAGGTTTGGTGTTTGGCTTTTTCTGTATCAAATCAGGATTATGCCAATTCTTGGTATCTATGGTAGTAGGATTGACGACTACATTAGAATTGTATTTTCTTGCATAATTTGCCAAATAAGTATTGCCTGCCGAAATTTTGTACGCCCATTTGCATAAATATTGGGTTTTTTGATGAAATTTGAGTCTTGCAACTATCTTATTTTGCTCTGACGTATTTGGTAGCCAAATGGCATCATCAAAATCAAAAATCATTTTTTTTCTAAAAATTTTACAAATGAACCATTCTACAAAAGGCAGACCGATAGGCGTTGCCTCACGATGTACAAACACAAAATCGTAGTGCCACATACAAAAAAGTAAGGCAAGGCGTTTTGCAAAACCTTTGCAAATGCCAATAATTTTTTTCAAAAAAAACCCTTTTTTATAGAGAATCTGCCAAGTGGGTTCATCTAAGAAAGGTTTGAGCGTAATTTGAAAACTTTTTTCTTGTAAAATTTCTAAGTATTGCTCAAAACGGAAGCGTTGCGAAGCCGCTGTCCCCGAAGGATATGGAAACAAAAATAAAATTTTTTTCATTGCCTTTTGGCATTTGTTTTGTGCAAAAATGCTTAAAATTTTCGTGAAATTCGCTTCTGTTGTTGTATCTTTGTAAAAAATTGTTGCTGTTATGATAAAACTTGAAAAAGGCAAATACGCCAACTGGATTCGCTGGATATGGATGAGTTTTTTGTTTGGCTTTGTATTTTTGTTTTTATTTATTTGGGCAATCACGATTGACTTTATGGGGCTTTTCGGAGGAATGCCCAGCCTGAAAGCCTTAGAAAACCCCAAAAGTGAGCAAGCCTCCGAACTCTACACTTCCGATGGCAAATTGATGGGAAAATATTTTACCGTTGATAGACAGCCTGTTGAGTTTGAAGAGATTTCGCCTTACGTTATCAATGCCCTGATAGCTACAGAGGATATTCGCTTTGAGCAGCACGCAGGCGTTGATGCCAAAGCCTTGGCAAGGGTACTTACCAAAATGGGCGGTGCAGGGGGCGGTAGTACGCTCACACAACAACTCGCCAAAAACCTTTTTGATACTCGTGGCAAAGAAAATAGAGGCGTACTCTCAAAAGTCCCTTATTTGGGCTTAGTAATTATTAAGCTAAAAGAGTGGATTACGGCTGTTCGTTTGGAAAAAAGCTATACCAAAAAGGAAATTATCACGATGTATCTTAATGAGTGTGCCTTTGGCAGAAATGCTTTTGGCATTCAAGCGGCGGCTAAAACTTATTTCAACAAAAATGCCTCAGATTTGAATTTAGTAGAAGCGGCTACTTTGGTGGGAATGTTACAAGCCCCGAGTAAATACGACCCTGTTAATCCTCAAAAACAACAAGCCTGCATCGAACGCCGTAACGTAGTTTTGGGACAACTTCGCACCTACAACTTCATTACCGAAGCCGATTTCCAAAAATCTAAAAACGAACCTATCCGCCTTAACTATAATCCCCAAGACAACAGCGAGGGGATAGCTCCTTACTTCAGAAATGAAGTTTTTAAAGAGGTAATTCGTTGGGCAATAGATAGAGGTTTTGCCAAAAACGAAAAAGAAGCCAAAGAATTTATCTATACCGCAGGCTTGCGGATTTATACCACCATTGATAGTCGTGTGCAGGCTCACGCTGAAGCCGCTGTTGCTGAACATATGCAAGACAAGCAAAAACGCTTTTATGCCCACTGGAAAGCCATTGGTAGAAACCCTTGGGTAGATGATTATGGCAGAGAAAAAGTTGGCTACATAGAACAAAATGCTAGAAAATCTTATACCTACAAAATACTACAAGCTAAATATGGCAAAGATGAAACTGCTATATTCAACGAAATGAACAAGCCTCGCCCTATGCGTGTGTTTAGTTGGCGTGGTGAGATAGATACCGTAATGAGTTCGATGGACTCAATACGCTACTACAAACATTTCCTCCAAACAGGCTTTATGTCTATTGAACCCAGAACAGGACACATAAAGGCTTGGGTAGGTGGTATCAATTATCGCCACTTCCAATACGACCAAGTACGACAGGCTCGCCATCAGCCCGGTTCTACGTTTAAGCCTATTGTGTACGCTGCCGCCATAGATGTAGGCTATACACCTTGCCACAAAATGCCTGACGTTCCTGTGGTTTTTCCTGGTTGGATACCCAAACAAGATGGGGGGTATTCAGGTGGGTTGTACCCTCTACGAAAAGCAATGGGCTACTCCATCAATACCATTGCCGCAGGCATTACCAAAGAAATAGGTGTTGATGCTGTAAGGCGTTATGCCAAAGAACTGGGCGTAGAAACCGAACTGCCTCGTGTTGCCTCTATTTGCTTAGGCTCACACGCTATGCCTATGTACGATTTACTCACGGCTTACACCGTCTTTGCCAATCGTGGCATACACATCAAGCCAATGATGATTACTAAAATTACAGACCGAAACGGCAAAGTGTTGGAAGAATTTGCCCCTGAAATCAGAGAAGTGATGAGCGAAAGAAAAGCCTATATGATGCTCGATATGCTAATGGCTGGTACAGAACGCGGTGGCACTTCTGCCGCTTTGAGAGCTTACCCTGCTTTGTGGAAAAATAACAATCAAATCGGTGGAAAAACAGGAACAACTCAAAACCAAGCCGATGCCTTGTACGTGGGCGTAACACAAGACCTTATCTCAGGGGTTTGGGTAGGTGGCGATGACAAAGCCGTTCGCTTCCTGAGTATGTACGAAGGACAAGGAGCTGTACTTGCCTTGCCCGCTTTTGCAAGATTTATGACTAAAATTTACTCCGACCCAACATTGCCTTACAAACCTCGCCCCTTTGAGAAACCTTCCGATTTGGATTTAGACGAACTCAATTGTGCCAAAATGGATGCCAACATCGAAAGGGTAGGAGACGATACCAGAAAAAAGAAGCGAAGATAAACACTCAACACAACCAAGCCTTCAAGAAACACCAAAATCTTGAAGGTTTTGCTTTTCACTTTGCCGAAAGCCTTACATACGGAATAATCATCTCCTCCAAAGAAATGCCACCGTGTTGGAACGTGTCTTTAAAATAGCTTACGTAATAGTTGTAATTATTGGGATAAGCAAAAAAGTAATCTTCTACAGCGAAAACATAGGTCGTTGATATGTTAGGTTTAGGTAGAAATAGTTTCTCGGGCTTACGTACTTCATAGACTTGTTCGCCTTCGAAACTTAAATTTTTGCCTTGTTTGTAACGCAGATTTGTATTGACATTTTTATCACCGATAATTTTGAAAGGACGTTTCACTCGGATAGTGCCGTGGTCGGTGGTGATGATGAGTTGAGCCTTCGCCTCCGAAATTTTCTCGATAAGTTCGAGCAAGGGCGAGTGCATAAACCAAGATTTCGTAATAGAACGATACGCTGCCTCATCGGGGGCAAGTTCGCGTATCATTTGCATATCGGTTCGGGCGTGAGAGAGCATATCCACAAAATTATACACGATTACGTTCAAATCGTTGTGTAGCAAATTTTTGAAGCTATCTACCAAATGTTTTCCTTGAGTATTGGTAATAATCTTGTGGTAAGAGGCTTTTTGAGAAATTTTATTTTTCTCCAACTGCTTGCGTAAGAAGTCTTCCTCGTGTAAATTTTTTCCTTCCTCATCATCTTCTTCTTTCCACCATTGCGGAAAGTTTTTTGCCATATCAGATGGCATCATACCTGCAAAAATAGCATTACGAGCATACGCCGTAGTAGTAGGCAAAATAGAGTAATACAAATTTTCTTCTTCTATGTTAAAATATTCGCCAATGATAGGGGCAAGTGTCCGCCACTGGTCGTAGCGAAGGTTATCTACGAGCAAGAAAAAAGTTTTCGTATGCAGTTCAGGAAAAACTTTTTTCTTAAAAATTTGATGCGAAAGCAAAGGACGAGCGGCATTAGGATTATTAAGCCAATCTTCATAATTATCTTTCACAAAACGCATAAAATTAGTATTTGCCTCACTTTTTTGCATTTCAAGCACTTCTTGCATACTTTTATCGGCAGACTGCTCTAAGGCAAGTTCCCAATACACCAATTTCTTATAGATTTCAGCCCATTCGTCAAAATTCAAATTGTCGCTGAAAGCCATAGCCAAGTTTCGGAAATCTTGCTGATAGCTGAGATTTGTTTTTTCACTAACAATCCTTTTATTTTCCAAAATTTTCTTCACAGAAAGCAAAATTTGATTGGGATTGAGTGGCTTGATGAGATAATCAGAGATTTTTGCCCCAATCGCTTCTTCCATAATGTGTTCCTCTTCGCTTTTCGTTATCATAACGATAGGAATATGAGGCTTGAGGGTTTTCATTTGGGTAAGCGTCTCGAGTCCGCTCATTCCCGGCATATTTTCGTCCAAAAAAATCACATCAAAGTTTCTTTCCTGAAACATATCCAGAGCATCAGAGCCACTATTAGCAGGCGTTACTTCGTAGCCTTTTTGCTTCAAAAATAAAATATGAGGCTTCAACAAATCTATTTCATCATCTGCCCAAAGAATTTGGAAGTTTTGCATACGAAAAGAGTTTTTTGATAGAGGAAAACAAAATAGTTTTTAGGCAATAAAAATGCCAAAAATCATTGCGTATCTGAGCAACAAACGAAAATCTCTGCTTAAAATTGTATTTTTAGTTACTGCCAGCGACTAAAACTTACAACACGAAATTCATCATTTTACACAAAAAACATTCTTTGAGAAAAAATTGTTGTATTCTAAAAAAATGTATGAAAGAGAAAGTTCTCATCACAGGCGGAACGGGCTTGGTAGGCGAAGTGCTTACCAAAATCCTCCAACAAGAAGGCTATCAAGTCAGTTTTTTGAGCCGTAGCAAAAAAAATATTGAAGGAGTAGAAGTTTTTCAGTGGGACATACAAAAACAAACTATCGAGCAAGAAGCCATAGAAACAGCTGACTATATCGTTCATTTAGCAGGGGCGGGCGTAGCCGACCACAAATGGACAGCAAGCTACAAAAAAGAAATCCTAGATAGCAGAGTGCTTTCTACAAAACTTTTGTACGAAGCCATCAAAAAATCTTCCAACAAACCCAAAGCCTTTCTTGCGGCTTCGGCAGTGGGGATTTACGGCTTTGACTCGGGCACAGAGTTCGTAGATGAAAACAGCCCACAAGGTAATGATTTTCTGGCAGAAGTTACAAAAGAGTGGGAAAAAGGAACGCTACAAGTTAAAGAAATTTGTCAAAGAGTAGCAATTTTCAGAATAGGAATAGTTTTGAGTGCCAAAGGAGGGGCTTTGCCCAAGATAGTACAGCCTATTCAGTTTTTTGCAGGGGCGGCTTTGGGAACAGGTAAGCAATATATGTCGTGGATACATATTGAAGATTTAGCCCGAATGTTTTTATTTGCCATCAAAAATGAGCAAATTGAGGGAATTTACAACGCTGTTGCCAACTCGCCTGCTACCAATGAAGAATTTACGAAAGCCGTTGCCAAAACACTCGGCAAGCCTCTATTTCTACCTAATGTACCAAGTTTTGTTCTTAGACTAATGCTTGGCGAAATGGCTGTAATGGTAACAGGAGGCAATAGAGTAAGCAACAAGAAAATCGTAGAAAGTGGCTTTCGGTACAAATTCAATACCTTAGAGGAGGCTCTGAATGATTTGTTAAACCAAAAACAAGAAAAGTATGAAACTATCTAATTTCCTTGAAGTTAATGTAGGCAAAACAGACAAAATCATTCGTCTTATTTTGGTAATTTCTTGCCTTTTAACGGGATTTTTCACGAAAAACAACTGGTTTTTTCTGGGATTACTACCTTTATTTTCTGTTGTTACGGGCAGATGCCCTTTGTATAGCTTACTGGGTTTTCGTACCTGCCCCCTAAAAAACTCCACTCAGTAAATGGAACAAGAGATTTTAGCAAGTTTCGGCAATCGCCTGAGAGTACGCGTATGTGGTATATGCATACAAGACGGCAAAATACTTCTCATTAAGCACAAAAACATTGGCGAGACGGGCTATTTATGGTCGCCACCGGGCGGAGGCTTGAAATTTGGAGAAACCGTAGAAACCTGTTTGAAAAGAGAATTTTTAGAAGAAACAAATCTATCTATAAAAATTGAAAGATTTTTGTTCGTCCACGAATTTGTTGAGCCGCCACTTCACGCCATAGAGTTATTTTTTGAAGTATCTATCCTAAAAGGTACGCTTAGACTTGGCAAAGACCCCGAAATGCAAGAAAAAAGTCAGATTTTGGAAGAAATAGCATTTTTGGATTATCTCAGTATTTTGCAAAAACCCAAAGAATGTTTGCACAAAGTGCTTCAAAAAATAAACAACATAGAGGATATTCTGAAAATCAGAAGTTTTGAGGAGTATTATACCTAAACAAAAGTGATTTTTCAAAAATTTCTTCAAAAGAACTACTTTTGCTTAGGTTATGTACGAAGGTTTTTTCAGAAAGTTTTACATCAAATCGGATAGTTTAAAGGTTTTTCCTGCCATTGTAGCATCAACCGTAAGAAGTACCTTGCCAGGTCTGCCTTTGTCGGCTACACATAGTTTTTTTCCTTCTTCCATACAAAATTCTCTCTGCGTACCATTGTTCATAGGAGAAGTTCCTGAACCTGTATGCAAGGTAACAGAACTACCTGTATCATTTTTCACTTTAAAGCAAACCTCGCCATTAGGCTTCTTGTTTACTACAATCAAAGTTTCTATGTCGTCTTGAGCTCTAAAAGAACTGGTAGCGAAAACACTTAATAACAAAATTGAGCTTAATACTAACTTTTTCATCTTGTTTTGATTTTAAGGTTACAAAAATTGAGAAATATAAAGCATTTTATTTCTATGTGACTCTTTTACAACAAAAAGCAATTTCTGAGGCTCATTTTTTTTTACTAAATAAAGTTTTTCACCCAAGTTTCTTTCTAAACGATAGGCGGCTCCGCTTCGCAAAGTAATATCAGATGTTTCGGTAGCTATGGTAACATTCAGAGCCAAATCATTTTTTAGTGTGAAAGATATTTTTTCTGTATTTTTACCACTAACCAAAGACAAAAGCAGTACCAAAAATA
>Ga0272446_1002769_pt1 | contig 23246 bp, 21 predicted proteins | sample YNPCB0061_FD_194587 | JGI IMG/M metagenome (GOLD analysis project Ga0272446, IMG submission 194587) | Hot spring microbial mat communities from Yellowstone National Park, WY, United States - YNP-CB-006-1 | ecosystem: Environmental > Aquatic > Thermal springs > Hot (42-90C) > Sediment | place... | reverse complement strand
GGCTATCGCGGCGTCGGGCGCGACGTCACCGCCGAGATGGAGGCGTCGGAGGCGGCGAAGCGCCAGTCCGCGCTGTTGCGCGACACGCTCGACCGGCTGCCGGTCGGCATCATCCTCTACGACGCCGGCCAGCGGCTGATCTGGGCCAACGCCACCTACGCGCGCATGGCCGGGCTCGGCCAGGAGGTGCTGAGGCCAGGCCGCAGGCGCGAGGAGATCGTGCGCGCCGTCGCCGCCGCCGGCGCCTACGGGCCCGGCGATCCGGAGGAGCACGCGCGGGCGACGCTCGCGATCGACCTCTCGAAGCCCTTCCGCCGCACCCGGAGCCTGCCGGACGGGCGCAGCATCGACGTGCGCTACGAGCCGCTGCCGGACGGCGGCCACGTCATCTGCGCCCTCGACGCGACACCGCTGATCGAGGCCGAGGCGGAGGCACGCGCCCGCGCGCGCGAGCTCGACACCGTGCTCGGCCGGCTGCGCAGCGGCATCTGCGTCTACAGGCCGGACCTCACCGTGCGGCTCTGCAACCAGCGCTACGAGGAGCTGCTCGGGCTGCCGCCCGGCTCGGTGCGGTCCGGGATGACGCTGGTCGAGGTCCTGACGCTTCTGCGAGACCGCGGCGAGTTCGAGGGCATCGACGCCGACCGCCACCTCGCCGAGGTGCTGGCGCGCGACCGCTCCCGCCCGAGCCACACCCGCCGGGTGCGGCCGAACGGCACCGTTCTCGACATCGCCTCCGACCCGCTTCCCGATGGCGGCTTCATGATCACCGCCTCGGACATCACCGCGCTCGCCCGCGCCGAGGACGAGGCGCGCGCACGCGCCGCGATGCTCGACGCCATCCTCGACAACCTGCCGCACGGCGTGGCCGTCTATGACCGTTCCCGCCGCGTGACGATGTTCAACCGCTCCTACAGCGAGATCATGCAGGGCGCGCCGATCATGATCGGCGACACGGTGGCGGACGTGATCCGGCGCCGTGCCGCCGCCGGCGAGTACGGCCACGGCGAGGTGGAGGCCATCATCTCCCGCGAGCTCGCCCGCGACATCTCGGTGCCGCAGCGCCGCCGCCGCGTGCGCCCGAACGGCACCGCGATCGACGTGTGCACCGCGCCGCTGCCGGACGGCGGCCACGTCTCCGTGGTGACCGACATCACCCCCGTCGTCGAGGCCGAGGCCGAGGCGATGCGCCGGGCGGCCATGCTCGACACCATGCTCGAGCATATCCGTCACGGCATCTGCATGTTCGACCGTGACGGGCGGGTGGTCAGCGCCAACCGCATGGCCTCGCAGCTTCTGCTGCACCCGCCCGACTTCATCGTCCCCGGGCGGACGCAGGAGGAGCTCGTCGGCGCCCTGATCGAGTGCGGCGAGCTCGGCGAGGGCGAGGCGGCCGAGCAGCGGGCGCGGGAGTTCCTGACGCGCGACCGCTCGATCGCCTCGATCCACCGCCGCACGCGAAGCGACGGGCGCGTGCTCGAGGTGCGGTCCGACCCGACGCCGGATGGCGGCTTCGTCGTCACCTACACCGACGTGACCGACCAGACCGAGGCCGAGGCGAGCCTGCGGGCGGCGAAGGAGCAGGCCGAGGCGGCGAGCCGCGCGAAGAGCCAGTTCCTCGCCACGATGAGCCACGAACTGCGCACGCCGCTCAACGCCATCATCGGCTTCTCCGATGCGCTGATGCAGGACCCGGCGCGGCTTGGCGCGGCGAGGATCACCGACTACGCGGCCTCGATCAACGAGGCGGGCCGCCACCTGCTCGCGCTCATCAACGACATCCTCGACGTCGCGCGGATCGAGGCAGGGCGCATCGACCTCGCCGAGGACCGGGTGGACATCGGCCGCCTCGCCGAGAGCTGCCGCCGGCTGATGGAGCCGACCGCGCGCACGACCGGGGCCACGCTGTCGCTCGCCCTGCCGCCTGACCTGCCGCCGGTGCGCGGCGACGAGCGGCGGCTGCGCCAGGTGCTGCTCAACCTCGTCTCGAACGCGGTGAAGTTCTCGGGCGCGGCCGGCAGCGTCAGGATCACCGCCCGGCTCGCGGAGGATGGCGGCCTCGCCGTCGCCGTCTCCGACAACGGCATCGGCATCGCGCGCGACGAGCTCGAGCGGGTGTTCCAGCCCTTCACCCAGATCGACAGCTCGCTGTCGCGCCGGTTCCAGGGCAGCGGCCTCGGCCTCTACCTCTCGCGCGCCCTCGTCACCGCCCATGGCGGCACGCTGCACCTCGAGAGTCCCGGGCCGGGCCAGGGAACGACGGCGGTGATGACGCTTCCCGCCGCCCGCGTGCTCTCCCACGCCACGGCGCCATCCCCCACCTCCATCCGCACGCCGAGGAGCGGCCTTCCATGAGCCATCTCGACACCACCGACAGGCTGTTCTTCGGCCGCGACGACGCCGTGATCGACCGCGACGCGGCCGCGCGCATCACCGCCGCCGCGCTCGCCGGCATGGACGACGGCGAGCTCTTCCTCGAGTACCGGGAGAGCGAGGCGCTCGCGCTCGAGGACGGCCGGATCCGCTCGGCGAGCTTCGACACCGCGCTCGGCTTCGGGCTGCGCGCGGTCTCTGGCGAGGCGGTCGGCTATGCCCATGCCGGCGAGGTCAGCGAGGCGGCGCTCCGCCGGGCGGCGGAGACGGTGCGCGGCGTGCGCGAGGGCCGCAGCGGGACGATGGACGTCGCGCCACGCAGCACCAACGCCCGGCTCTACGCCCCCGACAACCCGGTCGCCGGCGTCGACTTCGCCGCCAAGGCGGCGCTGCTCGGGGCGATCGACGCCTATGCCCGGGGCCGCGACCCGCGCGTCGCGCAGGTGATGGCCACACTCGCGGGCGAGTGGCAGGCGGTGCAGATCGTGCGCGCCGACGGCGTGCGGGTGGCCGACCTGCGCCCGCTCGTCCGGCTCAACGTCACCGTCGTGGTCGCCGCGGGCGGGCGGCGCGAGAGCGGCACCCATGGCACCGGGGGGCGGCACGGCTATGCGCTGCTGCTCGAGCCCTCGACGTGGCAGGGCGCGGTGGACGAGGCGCTGCGCCAGGCGCTCGTCAACCTCGAGGCCGTCGCCGCGCCCGCCGGCGAGATGGAGGTGGTGCTCGGCCCGGGCTGGCCCGGCATCCTGCTGCACGAGGCGATCGGCCATGGCCTCGAGGGCGACTTCAACCGCAAGCGGACCTCCGCCTTCGCCGGCCTGCTCGGCCAGCGCATCGCCGCGCCGGGCGTGACGGTGGTCGACGACGGCACGCTGCCCGACCGCCGCGGCAGCCTGACGGTCGATGACGAGGGCACGCCCTCGGGCCGCACGGTGATGATCGAGGACGGCATCCTGCGCGAGTTCATCCAGGACCGGCAGAACGCGCGGCTGATGGGCGTGCGGCCGACCGGCAACGGACGCCGCCAGTCCTACGCCCACGTGCCGATGCCGCGCATGACGAACACGATCATGACGGGCGGCGATCATTCCCCCGAGGAGATCATCGCCTCCGTTGACCGCGGGCTCTACGCCGTGAACTTCGGCGGCGGGCAGGTGGACATCACCTCGGGCAAGTTCGTGTTCTCCGCCTCCGAGGCCTATCTGATCGAGAACGGCAGGATCGGCCCCGCGGTGAAGGGCGCGACGCTGATCGGCAACGGGCCCGACGCGCTGACGAAGGTGACGATGGTCGGCAACGATCCCGGCCTCGACCCCGGCATCGGCACCTGCGGCAAGAACGGCCAGGGCGTTCCCGTCGGCGTCGGCCAGCCGACGCTGAAGATGCGCGGGCTGACCGTCGGCGGCACGGCGGTGCGCTGACCCCTCACTTGGTGCGCCGGAAGACGACCGGCCCGCCGGCGAGGGCGAGCATGGATGATCCGTATGTTCCCATGAGGCGGTCTGCCGGCCACGCTCCGGCATGCGGCGCGATGGCGCCGGCCGGGCATGCGGAGACACGCACAGACGATCGGGGCGAGAGACGATCGCGCCCGGCCACACGTGCGGCGGGCCCGGCGCCCGCCGTGGCTTTGAGACTATGGGCCGCGGCCGGGGCTGTCGAGATGCGACGGGAACGTTGCCGCCGCGCTACAACGCGCCTTCGGCGAAGATGCGCGAGACGTCGCCACCCCAGGCTGTCGCGCAGCGGTCGAGCCAGCGATCGGCGAGGGTGTGGCCGGTCGCGGCGATCTCCTCGAGCGGCGCGAGGTAGGTCTCCTCGCCCATGCCGCGCGCCGCGAGGCCGCGGCGGGCGATCGCGACCACCTGCTGCGCGAGCGCCTGCACGGTTCCGTCGCACCACGGCGCGGCGAGGCCGAGGCGCGGGACGTCGCGGTGCAGTGCCTGGAAGTCGCCGCACGGGTGGTCGGTGATCAGCGCGAGCGCCTCCGCCTGGGCGGCGCGATCGTAGAGCAGGCCGGTCCAGAGCGCGGGCAGCGCCATCAGCATCCCGGGCGGCCCCGAGTCGGCGCCCCGCATCTCGAGATAGCGCTTCAGCCGCACCTCGGTGAACGCCGTGGTGATATGGTCGGCGAAGTCGCCCATGGTGGGCAGCTCTCCCGGCAGGCCCGGCAGCCGGCCGGCGAGGAAGTCGCGGAAGGACTGGCCCGCGACGTCGATGTAGCGGCCCTCGCGCACCACGAAGTACATCGGCACGTCGAGCAGGTACTCGACCCAGCGCTCGTAGCCGAAGCCCTTCTCGAACACGAAGGCGGGGATGCCGCAACGATCCGGATCGGTATCGGTCCAGACATTGGCGCGGAAGCTGCGGAAGCCGTTCGGGCGCCCCTCGGTGAAGGGCGAGTTGGCGAACAGCGCGATCGCCACAGGCTGGAGCGCGAGCGAGATGCGGAACTTCTCCACCATGTCCGCCTCGCTCTCGAAGTCGAGGTTCACCTGCACGGTCGAGGTGCGCAGCATCATGTCGAGGCCGAGCGAGCCCTTGAGCGGCATGTAGCGGCGCATGATCACGTAGCGGCTCTTCGGCATCCAGGGCATGTCCTCCCTCCGCGCGAGCGGGTGGAAGCCGTGCGGCAGGAAGCCGAGCCCGAGACGCTCGCCCACCGCTCGCGCGACGGAGAGATGCTCGTCGAGCTCAGCCTTCGTCTCGTGCAGGTCGGCCATCGGCGCGCCGGAGAGCTCGAGCTGGCCCCCCGGCTCGAGCGACACGTTGGCGCGGCCGCGCTTCAGCCCGATCACGTTGCCCTTGTCCGTCACCGGTTCCCAGCCCGTCTCGGCGATGCCGGCGAGCACGGCGCGGATGCCGTCCTCCGCCTCGTAGGAGGGGGGCGAGAGGTCGCGGCGGCGGAACGGGATCTTCTCGTGCTCGGTGCCGATGCGCCAGGCCGCGCGTGGCTTCGCCCCACCCTCGATGTGCTCGACCATCTGCCGGATCGAGGTGATGGGTGTGGCGTCGCCTTCGGAGGGTCCCGACATGCTGGTGCTCGTCTCTGTCGTGCGCGGGCGGTGGGAGGCGGCCGGGGCCGGCCAGGGCGATGTCAGCGGAGATGGGGATCGTGCGGCCCGTTCGCCACCCAGTCCCCGGCGAGGGCCTGGAGGACGGCGAGCGCGGCCACAGCGGCCGTCTCGGCCCTGAGGATTCGGGGCCCGAGCGAGGCCGTCCGACAGAACGGGAGATCGCGGAAACCGTCAAGCTCGCGCTCTCCGAAGCCGCCTTCGGGGCCGACCAGCACCGCCCACGGCCCCGCTTCGGCACCGCGCAGCAGGGCCGCGACCGGCGGCGCCCGCCCCGACTCGTCGGCCACCAGCAGCATCCGGCCCGGGTCCCAGGCGGCGAGAACCGCTGCCAGCGGCGCGGGCTCCGCGATCGCGGGAACGTCGAGCCTGCGGCACTGCTCCGCCGCCTCGGTGGCGATCGCCGCGAGGCGCTGGGCGTTGGTTCGGGCGACCGCGCTGCGGTCGCTCGTCACCGGCACGACGCGGGAGACGCCGAGCTCCGTCGCCTTCTCCACCATCCATTCGAGGGTCTCGCGCCGCAGCACGGGGGCGAGCAGCCAGAGGTCGGGAGCGGGCTCCTGCGGCCGCGTCCTCGCCTCCGGCGCAAGCCTCGCCTCGCCCTTGCCGAGGGCGGCGATCCGCGCGCGCCACTCGCCGTCGCGGCCGTTGAACACGAGCACCGTGTCGCCCGCCGCCCGGCGCATCACCGCGGCGAGATAGTGCGCCTGCGCGGGCGAGAGGCGGACCCTCGCGCCCTCGGCGAGCGGATCGGGAACGAACAGGCGGATCGTGCTCACGCGGTTGCGTCCATGGGCGGAGGGGCCAGAGTATAGCCGCGATGCCGACCGCACATCCCACGCCAGACACCTCCGGCCCCCGCGCGGCAGCGTCCGACATCCGCCCGCACGGCATCGTCACCCTGCTGCCGCCCTCCTGGCGCCCCTACGCGCTGCTCGCGCGGCTCGACCGGCCGATCGGCACCTGGCTGCTGTTCCTTCCCGGGCTCTGGGGCCTCGCGCTCGGCGGGGCGCCCTGGCCCGATGCGTGGCTCGTCGCGCTGTTCGGCACCGGCGCGGTGGTGATGCGCGGCGCCGGCTGCGTCATCAACGACCTCTGGGACCGCGACATCGACCGGCGCGTCGCCCGCACCGCCGGCCGCCCGCTCGCCTCCGGAGCGCTGTCGGTGCGCCAGGCCCTCGCCTTCCTCGTGGCGCTGCTGATGGTCGGGCTCGCGATCCTGCTCCAGCTTCGCCTCGCCGCCATCCTGCTTGGCGTGGCCTCGCTGGCGCTGATCGGGATCTATCCGGCGATGAAGCGCATCACGTGGTGGCCGCAGGCCTTCCTCGGCGTCACCTTCAACTGGGGCGTGCCGATGGGCTACGCGGCGGCGACCGGCGAGGTCTCCGCCGCCGCGCTCGTGCTCTACGCGGCCGCGGTGTTCTGGACGCTCGGCTACGACACGATCTACGCGCACCAGGACCGCGAGGACGATGCGCTCGTCGGCGTGCACTCCACCGCGCGCCTGTTCGGCGAGGCGACGCGGCCGTTCCTCGCCGCCTGCTATGCGGTGACGGTCGCGCTCGCGGCGCTCGCCGGTGCCATGGCGGGGCTCTCGGCCTGGTTCTTCGCGGGGCTCGCGGTCGCGGCGGCGATGCTAGGCCGGCAGGTGGCGCGGCTGTCGATCGACGATGCGGCGCTGTGCGGGCGCCTGTTCCGCGCCAACCGCGATGTCGGGCTCGTGGTCGCGGCCGCGATCGTCGCCGGCCGGGTGGCGTGACGGAGGCGGAGGCCGAGGCCTTCATCCTCGCCCAGACCGCGGCGGGGCGTCCGCCGCTCGTTCCCGAGATCACCCTTCATCTTGCCTCGGCGATCGCGCCGATCTGGCAGGCGACGGAGGCGGCGCTCGCCGAGGCCGGGATCGAGCCGCCCTACTGGGCCTTCGCCTGGCCAGGCGGGCAGGCGCTCGCGCGCCATGTGCTCGACCGTCCCGAGACGGTGCGCGGGCGCAGCGTGCTCGACTTCGCCGCCGGCTGCGGGCTTGCCGCGATCGCCGCGGCGCGGGCCGGCGCGGCGCGCGTGGCGGCAGCCGAGCGCGACACGCTTGCTGCGGTGGCGGCACGCCTCAACGCGGCGGCGAATCACGTCGTTATCAAAACGATCACGGCGGATGTCTGCGCCTCCCCGCCCGGTGCCTGGGACGTGATCCTCGCCGGCGATGTCTGCTACGACGCGCGGATGACGGCGCGCGTGGTGCCCTGGCTCCGCACCGCGGCCGATCAGGGTGCGCTTGTCCTGCTCGCAGACCCCGGCCGCGCCTATCTCCCCCGCGAGGGGCTCGAACCGCTTGCCGCCTACGACGTGGCGGTGACGCGTGAGCTCGAGGACCGCGACGTTCGGCGGACGACGGTCTTCCGCCTCAGCGGCACATGAGCAGCGTCAGCGTCGCGTGCTCGAGCACGTGCCGCGTCACGCCGCCGAGGATGAGCTGGCGCAGCCGCGAGTGGCTGTAGGCGCCCATCACCTGGAGGTCGGCCCCGAACTCGGCCGACGCCGCCAGCAGACCGGCGCCGACCGAGCCGTTCAGCGGCTTGAACTGGGCGCTGTCGGCCTTGATGCCGTGCCAGGCGAGATACTCGAGCAGCCCGGCGGCCTCGGGCCCGCGGCGCTGGTACTCGTCGGCGTAGAGCACGCGCACGGCCTCGGCGCGTTCGAGCCAGGGCAGGGCGCCGGCAACCGCGGCGGCGCTTTCGGCGGTGCCGTTCCAGGCGACGCAGATGCGCGTTCCGAGGCTTGTCGGCGCGGCCTTCGGCGTCACCATCACCGGCCGGCCGCTGTCGAACAGCACCGCGTGCAGCGCGTCCGAGGTGGAGACGTCGTCCCCCGCCTCTGGGTGGGCGATCACCACGATGTCGGAAAGCCGCGCCTGCTGGGCGACGACATCCTCCTCGCGGCCGACAACCGTGCCGAAGCTCGCGGTCATGCGTCCGGCCGAGAAGGCGGCGGCGGGGTCCGACACGGCGGGGATCCCGTGTTCGGCGATGTAGCGGGCGAACATCGCCTGGACGCTCTTGGCGCGCTCCTGGCTCTCGCGCTCGGTCGCGCTCATCATCTCCTCGATCATGGCGCCCGAGAGCCCCTCTCCCGCCAGCGGCGCGACGTCACGCGGGTCGATCCGCACGTGCAGCCCGTGCACGTGCGCCTGCCAGATCCGCGCGGCCATGAACGCGGTGGCGAGCGCGGCCTCGCCCGCAGCGGTGCCGATCACGGGAACCAGGAGCTTGCGGTATGCCATGTGAGCCCCCTGCTCGTTGCGACCCTGTCCAGTGCGACCTTGCCCTCCCGGCGCGAGCCTATCACGGTCGCAGGGCCGCATTCACCACGGCTTCTGCGCGCGGCGCAAGCTCCGCCGCCGTGGCGTCGAGCCTCGCCCAGGCGATCATGCCTGGGTCGCGCGCCGCCGCCTCGCGCGCCACGGAAGCGTCGGCGTCGGAGGCGTCGCCGGTGCGCGCGGCGAGGCGTGCCTCCAGGACAGGAAGCGGCGCCTCCAGCCACAGCCCGACGAAGGCGACGCCGGCGCCACGCGCGACCTGTTCGATGCCGTGTCGTTCCGTCTCCTTCAGGAACACCGCGTCCGCCACCGCCGCGTGGCCCGCGGCGAGCGTCTCGGCAGCCAGCGCGGACAGCTCCCGATAGACCCGGGCAGAGGCCTCTTGCGTGTAGGCCGACGGGTCGAGCCGGTCCTCCGGCGCGACGCCCGCGAGCCGCTTGCGGAGCTCGTCGCTGCGCAGAACGAGCGCGCCGGGGGCGGGGCCGAGGGCTGGCGCGAGGGCGCGCGCGAGCGTGGTCTTTCCCGTTCCCTGCAGGCCGCCGATGGCGACGAGCACCGCCGGAGACGGCCGGAGATAGGCCATCGCCGCCTCGAGCAGCGTCGCACCTGCCGCCTGGTCGCCCATCCGCGCGGTGACGTGCGCGCGCACCATCGCCCGCGTCGAGAGGTAGAGCGGCAGGGCGCCCACCAGAGCGGCATCGCCCGTGCGCGCGACGTAGCGGCAGAGCACGCGGTTGGCGGCCGCCCGCCCGGCGCGGCGGTCGAGGTCCATCAGCAGGAAGGCGAGATCGTAGGCCGTGTCGATGGTCGCGAGCGCCTCGTCGAACTCGAGCGCGTCGAAGGGCACGGGCCTGCCCTGCCAGAGGCAGAGATTGCCGAGATGCAGGTCGCCGTGGCAGCGCCGCACGAAGCCGGCAGAGGCGCGCCGGGCGAAATGGGGGGCGAGCCGGTCGATCGCGGCAGCCGCGTCGCTTTCCCAGGCCGCCACGGCTGCCGGGTCGAGCCCGGCCTCGCGGGCTGCCAGAGCGTTGCCGGCGACCACGCGGGCCATCGCCGCGCCGAGATCCCAGCCTGCCACCGGAGGGAGCGAGGCATGGAAGGCGGCGACCGAGTCGCCGAGCGCGTCCAGCATCCGCCCGTCGAGCCCCCCGCGCGCGGCCACCTCGTCGAGGAAGTCGCCCTCCGGGATGCGCGCCATCCGCACCACCCAGTCGAGCACCTCGCCATCGCCGCCCAGCGCCAGCGTGCCGTCGGCGCGGCGGACCACGGGGACCACGTCGCGGTAGAGGCCCGGGGCGGCGGGGGCGTTCAGCGCGAACTCCCTCCGGCAGTAGGCCTCGCGCGCGGCGAGGCTCGAGAAGTCGAGGAAGGAGAGGCGGACCGGCTTCTTGAGCTTCCAGGCGGTGTCGGGCCCGAGGAACACGCGGCTGATATGCGTCTCGACCGGCGGCGCGCCGGCGAGCGCGGCGAGGAAGGCGACGACCTCCTCCTGGCCGCCATTCGCCTCCGCCGGGCCAGGGGTCGGGTCAGGGATAGAGCATCTCCGTCAGCCATGGCGCGCCGGGCCCCTCGCGCCGGAAGACGATGCGCTCGTGCAGGCGGAAGGGCATGTCGCGCCAGAACTCGATCCGCTCGGGGATCAGCCGGAAGCCCGACCAGAAGGGCGGGCGGGGGATCTCGCCGACAGCGAACTTCAGCCCGAACTCGGCCACCCGCTTCTCGAGCGCGAACCGGCTCTCCAGCGGGCGCGACTGCTTCGAGGCCCAGGCGCCGATGCGGGAGCCGCGCGCGCGCGAGGCGTAGTAGGCATCCGCCTCCTCGGCCGAGACCGGCACCACCGCCCCCTCGACGCGCACGCTCCGCGTCAGCGTCTTCCAGTGGAAGCAGAGCGCGGCGTGCGGGTTCGCGGCGAGCTCTGTGCCCTTTCGGCTCTCGAGGTTGGTGTAGAAGACGAAGCCGCGGGCGTCGACGCCCTTCAGCAGCACCATGCGCGCCGAGGGGCGGCCATCGGGCGTGGCGGTGGCGAGGCACACGGCGTTCGGGTCATTGGGCTCCGAGGTGGCGGCTTCCGCCATCCAGGCCTCGAAGCGGGCGATCGGGTCGTCTGTCGTCACCGTGTCCGGCATGGCGGGTCCTGTCCTGCTGCCCAGCGCACTTTGGCGCGGTCCCCGCCCCTGTCCAGAGCGCGCAGGCGGAAGCCTCTTGCCCGGCGCGCGTCGGGGTGCCACCAAGGCGCCCGCGATGAGACGGGACCCTGACGCATGAACGAGATCCGGGCAGCGGAGAGTGCGACCATCCCGGCCGGCACCCTGATGCAGGGGCGCCGCGGCCTGGTGATGGGGGTCGCGAACGACCGCTCGATCGCCTGGGGCATCGCCGCCGCCTGCGCCGCACAGGGGGCGCGGCTCGCCTTCACCTATCAGGGCGAGGCGCTGCAGAAGCGGGTCGAGCCGCTGGCGGCCTCGGTTGGGTCCGATCTCGTCGTTCCCTGCGACGTGACCGACGAGGCCTCGATGGACGCGACCTTCGCCGCGGTGGCCGAGCGGTGGGGCGGGCTCGACTTCCTCGTCCACGCCATCGCCTGGTCGGACAAGGACGAGCTGAAGGGCCGGTATCTCGACACGACGCGGGACAACTTCCTCCGCTCGCTCGACATCTCCTGCTACAGCTTCACCGCGCTGGCGCAGCGGGCGGTGCCGCTGATGGGCCCCGGCGCGTCGCTGCTGACCCTCACCTATCTCGGCGCCGAGCGCGTCACGCCGCACTACAACGTCATGGGCGTGGCGAAGGCGGCGCTCGAGGCCTCGGTGCGCTACCTTGCGGCCGATCTCGGCGGGCAGGGGATCAGGGTGAACGCGATCTCGGCCGGGCCGATCAAGACGCTTGCGGCCTCCGGAATCGGCGATTTCCGCTACATCCTCAAGTGGAACCAGTACAACGCGCCGCTCAAGCGCAACGTCACCATCGAGGACGTGGGCGGCGCGGGCGTCTACCTGCTCTCCGACCTCGCCTCCGGCGTCACGGGCGAGGTGCACCACGTCGATTGCGGCTACCACGTCGTCGGCATGAAGGCGGTGGACGCGCCGGACATCTCGACGGTCTGACTGTCCGTGGCCTCGCTTTCCGAAGTCCCGCGCGGGCCATCGTATCGCCTTGGCTGGGCCGTCGGTGCGTGGCACTGCGAAGACGCGCGCTCACCCGACGCGCTGGTGCTTCTGGAGGTGGCGGACGGGATGCCGCGGCTCTCGGGTCAGCCCTGGCGCGGGGACCTCACGGACACGATCGGGAACCGCCGCGGGGTGGGATTGATCGATGCGCTGCTCGATCTGGTGTCCCCGGGTGGCGAGGCGTGCCTCGACCTCGTCCTTGCCCTCGATGCGCCGCTTGGCTGGCCGGATGCGCTGGTCGAGCTGCTGGTCATGGGGCTCGCCGCGCCGGTGATCGCGGGGCAGGGCGAGAACCGCTATCTTCTCCGCGGAACGGAGATCGCGCTGGTGCGGCGCGGCTTTCGCGGGCCTCTCTGGGGCGCGCAGGACATGCTCGGCAGCCGGAGCACCAAGGCCCTGCATCTGCTTCGCGCTGCCGGGTTCGAGCGGCACGATGCGGGCGTCTGGCGTCTCGACGCGAACGGCCGGCGCGCTAGCGCCGTCGAGACCCGCCCGGACGTGATCGGCACGGCCCGTCAGCTTCGGGAGACGAAGGCTTCGATCGAGGCGTCGCCGGCGTGGCGAGCGCTGCCCAAGGCCGGCGAAGATGCCGGGAAGGAGATCCGGGACGCGCTTGCCTGCGCCGTGCTCGCGCATTTCTGGGCCGACCGTCCGGCGGCTTGCGAACCGGTCCCTGAGCATGCTTCGCTCGGCGAGGGCTGGATCGTCGTGCCCACCGGCATCGGCGCCTGACGGGGCCGGCGGATGGCCTCGAGCAGCTTCGGCACGCTGTTCCGCTTCACCTCCTTCGGCGAGAGCCACGGGCCGGCGATCGGCTGCGTGGTCGATGGCGTGCCGCCGCGCATCCCGCTCGCCGAGGCCGACATCCAGCCCTGGCTCGACCGCCGCCGCCCCGGCCAGTCGAAGTTCACCACCCAGCGCCAGGAACCCGACCAGGTGCGCATCCTCTCCGGCACCTTCGAGGGGATGACCACCGGCCACCCGGTGATGCTGCTGATCGAGAACCTCGACCAGCGGACGAAGGACTACGGCGAGATCAAGGACCGGTTCCGCCCCGGCCACGCCGACCTGACCTACCATCTCAAGTACGGCATCCGCGACTGGCGCGGCGGCGGCCGGGCCTCCGCCCGCGAGACGGCGGTGCGCGTCGCCGCCGGCGCGATCGCCCGGAAGATCCTCGGGCCTGCCGTGACCATCCGCGGCGCGCTGGTGCAGATGGGCCCGCACCGGGTGGACCGCGCCCGCTGGGACTGGGACGCGGTGGACGACAACCCCTTCTTCTGTCCCGACCGCCAGGCCGCCCAGGCCTGGGAAGGATTTCTGGCCGAGGTGCGCAAGCGCGGGTCATCGACGGGCGCGGTGATCGAGGTGGTGGCGGACGGCGTTCCGCCGGGCCTCGGCGAGCCGGTCTATGCCAAGCTCGATGCCGAGCTCGCCTCCGCCATGATGGGAATCAACGCCGTCAAGGGCGTGGAGATCGGCGAGGGCTTCGCCGCCGCCGCCCTCTCCGGCGAGGAGAACGCCGACGAGATGCGCATGGAGGGCAACCGCGTGCGCTTCCTCGCCAACCATGCGGGCGGCATCCTCGGCGGCATCTCCACGGGCCAGCCCATCGTCGTGCGCTTCGCGGTCAAGCCGACCTCCTCGATCCTCACCCCCGTGCGCGGCGTCGATTCGCAGGGCAACGAGGTCGAGGTGATGACCAGGGGGCGGCACGATCCCTGCGTCGGCATCCGCGCCGTGCCGGTGGGCGAGGCGATGATGGCCTGCGTGCTCGCCGATCACCTGCTCAGACGCCGCGCCCTGACCCCCGACGCGCCGGACGCCGCCATCCTGCCGCGCCCTTGACGCAGATCACGTTGCTTTGATTGTGCGGCGCGGTGCGGCCGCGCGCATTCTTCGCGCTGGGGAAGTGCTTGGCGCTCGTGTCACGCTGACGCCAAGGATCAAAGCCATGCCCAGACCAGCCTCCAGGACTGAGGACGCCGCGAAGTCGGCGCATCGCCTCGTCGCGCTCGTGGGCCGGCAGGCCTGGCGGGCGCGCATGGCGGAGCTTCGCGCGCGCGCCTCTGCGCAGCCGATCGCCGGCCGCGTGGTGGCCGAACGTCATGCCCTCGAACTGGCGATCGACCGTCTCGCCGCGTCCGCCACGGCACCGCGGTCGCGCGCCGAACAGGCCATCCTCTCCCTCGCCTCCGGGCTGGTGGCGCTCGCCGACGGCCTCTCCCCCGCTGGCCGGGAGCGTCTCGCCGCCTCGCTCGCCGCCGCGATCGAAGGCGAGGGCACGCTGGTGCCGCTGTTCCATCTCGTCCGCGTCGCCGCGCTTCATCGGGCCCGCGGCTTCTCCGTCCGCTTCGCCGGGCTTGAGGACGGTGCGACCTATGACCTCGTGATCGAGCGCGACGGGGTGGAGGCGGAGATCGTCTCCGCCGTCGTGTCGGCCGACGAGGGGCGCTGGGTGCACAAGGGCGACTGGTTCGGCCTGGTCGACCGCATGAACCCCGATCTCGAGCGCTGGCTCGCCGCCCATCCCGGCCGGTATCTCCTGAAGCTGACGCTGCCCGAGGGCCTCTCCGGGCCGGAGGGGCAGAGCATGGTGCGGGAGCGGATCAACGCCCTGCTCGCCGAGGACCGCCGCACCGACCATTCCGAGGCGGCCATCCTGCGGCTCGACCCGCTGCTGCTCGCCCGCAACGAGGCCAACCAGGCGGCGCTGATGGAGCGGCTGAAGGCGCAGTTCGGGCCGGAGGCGCATTTCGCGGTGATGGGCGGCGAGCGCTCGGTGTTCGTCATGGCCGCCCGGGCGGGGCGCGAGAACGAGGTGGCAGCGGTGCTCGGGCGTCGGCTCGCCGAGCTTCCGGCGCGGCTCTCCGGCGGCCGGCCGGGCATCCTCGCCGTGTTCATCGAGGACACCGACCGGACGGAGTGGCGGGGCCTGCGCGAGCGGCTCGAGATCGAGGGCGCGACACGCAACTTCCTCACCGCCCCCGAGGCGCGGCCGGTGGTCGCCGTCACCTGCGCGAGCCGGTTCGAGCTGTTCGACATGCCCGCGCCCGACGCGGCGCCGGGAGGCGAACTCCGCTTCCGCAACCCCGCGCATCCGCGGGCGAAGGACGCCGCCCTCGCCCCGGCGGTGATGAACGCGGTCTAGCCATCGGCTTTCCATCGCCTGGTCGGAAATCGGTCACGATCGCCTGGCCACACTCCGCCATCGCCTGTGACGGAGCCCCGACAATGGACGACGCAGCCGAGACCCGACGCTATGAAGCCGTGCAGGCGGAGCTCGACCGCCTGCTGAACGACCCGGAGGTCGATTTCGATCCGGGCCGTGTCTGGGCACTGCTCGCCGAACTCACCGCGCACGACATTCCCGCCGCGGAAGCGGGCGCCTAGAGCGGTTTCCAGATGACTGGAAACCGCTCTGGCCTTGTCTTGCGAGCATCTTCACGCATGCGGCTGTTTCCAGCCGCATGCGATCTGCTCTAGCCGTCAGCCTGCCTTCCGCGCCGCGATCAGGAATTCGCGGTTTCCCTCCGGCCCGGTGATCGGGCTCTCCGTCGTGCCGACCACGCTCCACCCCGCCTGATCGCCGAACCACGCGGCGACGCGCGCCACCACCGCCCGGTGCTGCGCCGGCTCGCGCACGACGCCACCCTTGCCGACCGCGCCGGGTCCCACCTCGAACTGGGGCTTGATCAGGGCCACCGCCCAGGCCCCCGGCGCGCAGAGCGCCAGGGGGGCAGGCAGGATGACGCCGAGCCCGATGAACGAGGCGTCGCAGACGAGCGCGCCGATCGGGTCCGGCACGTGCTCGGCCGTCAGGAACCGGGCGTTCGTCTTCTCATGCACGACGACGCGCGGATCCTGCCTCAGCTTCCAGGCAAGCTGGCCGTGGCCGACATCCACCGCGTGCACCTTGGCCGCGCCATGGGCGAGCAGCACGTCCGTGAAGCCCCCCGTGCTCGCGCCGATGTCGAGGCAGACGAGCCCCTTCGGCGAAAGCCGGAAATGGTCGAGCGCATGGGCGAGCTTCACCCCGCCGCGGCTGACCCAGGGGTGGTCCTGGCCGCGAACCTCGAGCGCCGTGTCCTCCGGGAGCGGGGTCCCGGGCTTGTCGAGCCTTCTCTCGCCCGAGAACACCTTGCCCGCCAGAACGAGCGCCTGCGCCTTGGCGCGGCTCTCGACGAGGCCGCGGTCGATGAGGAGCTGGTCGAGGCGGCGCTTCACGCGCGGAAGTATGCGAGGGCATCCGGATCCGGCGCCACCCCCAGCCCAGGCGCCTCCGGGATCGCCACCGTCCCGCCCTGGAGCGGAACCGGCGGGGTGAGCGCATCGCGCACCGGGTGCGGCGAGCGGTCCATCTCGAGCATCGGCGCGAACCGGGCGACGACGGGAGCCGTGAGCGCCGGCGGGCCGAAGGCCTCGCCCCGGCCGACGGCGCCGTCCTCCGTCTCGATCTCGACCAGCATCGCGCCGCGCTCGCGGTACCACGCCTGGCTGAAGGCGAAGGGCTCGAGCAGCGGCGCCATCAGCACATGCGGCGTGACGCGCCGTATGGCCGTGCCGAGCGGCATCGCGCGCGCTCAGGCGCGGGAGGGCAGGGCCTCGCTCGCCTCGTCCACCCCGAGCGCGCCGAGCGCGGCGGCGGCGATGTGCCTGGCCGTCAGCCCCGCCTGGTCGTACTGCTTCTCGGGCTTGTCGTGGTCGATGTACCGGTCCGGCAGCACGAGGGGGCGGAGCTTCACAGCGCCGTCGAGCAGGCCGGCATGCGCGAGGTCGTGCACCACGAAGCTGCCGAACCCGCCGACCGAGCCTTCCTCGACCGTCACCAGCACCGCGTGGTTGCGCGCGAGGTTGCGCACGAGGTCGGTATCGAGCGGCTTGGCGAAGCGGGCATCGGCCACCGTGGTGGAGAGCCCGCGCGCGGCGAGCGCATCCGCGGCGCGCAGCGCCTCGCCCAGACGCGTGCCGTAGGAGAGGATCGCGACGGTCGAGCCCTCGCGCAGCACGCGCCCACGCCCGATCGGCAGCACTTCGCCCTGCGCCGGCCGGGCGATGCCGGTTCCCTCTCCGCGCGGGTAGCGGAGCGCGATTGGGCCCCCGTCATGCGCCGCAGCCGTCGCGACCATGTGGGCGAGCTCGGCCTCGTCGGCGGCCGCCATCAGCACCATGTTCGGCAGGCAGCCCAGATAGGCGATGTCGAAGCTGCCCGCATGCGTCGCCCCGTCCGCGCCGACGAGGCCCGCGCGGTCCATCGCGAAGCGCACCGGCAGGTTCTGGATGGTGACGTCGTGCACCACCTGGTCGTAGGCGCGCTGGAGGAAGGTGGAGTAGATCGCGACGAAGGGCTTGTACCCCTCCGTCGCCATGCCGGCGGCGAAGGTCACCGCGTGCTGCTCCGCGATGCCGACATCGAAGCAGCGGTCGGGGAAGCGCTTCTGGAACAGGTCGAGCCCGGTTCCGGCCGGCATCGCCGCGGTGACGGCGACGATCTTCGGGTCGCGCTCGGCTTCGGCGATGAGGCTCTCGGCGAACACCTTCGTGTAGGTCGGCGGCCCGGGCGGGGCCTTGGCCTGCTCGCCGGTGACGACGTTGAACTTCGTCACGCCGTGGTATTTGTCGGCGGAGGCCTCGGCCGGCGCGTAGCCCTTGCCCTTCTTGGTCACGACGTGGAGCAGCCACGGCGCCTCGCGGTCGCTGTCGCGGAGGTGGCGCAGCACGGGCAGCAGGTGATCGAGGTTGTGCCCGTCGATCGGGCCGACATAGTAGAAGCCGAGCTCCTCGAACAGCGTGCCGCCGGTGAGCAGCCCGCGCGCATACTCCTCCGCGAGCCGCGCGGCGCGGCCCATCGGCGCCGGCAGGCGCTTGGAGACCTGCGCGGCCATCTGCCGCAGGTTCACGTAGCTGCGCGAGGTGAAGAGCCGCGAGAGATAGGAGCTCATCGCGCCGACCGGGGGCGCGATCGACATGTCGTTGTCGTTCAGGATGACGATCAGCTTCGACTTCATCGCGCCGGCGTTGTTCATGGCCTCGTAGGCCATGCCGGCGCTCATCGCGCCGTCGCCGATCACGCAGATGACGTGGTTGTCGCGGCCCTCGAGGTCGCGCGCCACCGCCATGCCGAGGCCGGCCGAGATGGAGGTGGAGGAGTGGGCGGCGCCGAAGGGGTCGTACTCGCTCTCCGACCGGCGGGTGAAGCCCGAGAGGCCACCGCCCTGGCGGAGCGTGCGGATGCGGTCGCGCCGGCCAGTCAGGATCTTGTGCGGATAGGCCTGGTGGCCGACGTCCCAGATCAGCCGGTCGTGCGGGGTGTCGAACACGGCATGGACCGCGACGGTGAGCTCGATCACGCCGAGCGAGGCGCCGAGATGGCCGCCCGTGATCGAGACGGCCTCGATCGTCTCCTGGCGGAGCTCATCGGCGAGCTGGGCGAGCTGGCCGGACGAGAGGTTGCGGAGATCGGCCGGGATCCGGACACGATCGAGCAGCGGCTTGGGGGCTGACTGGTATGTCATGGCAGGTTGACGCTCATCTGTCATGTTTGGTTTACAGTGCCCCACTACATCCGTCTTGTCACGACAAACCCGACGAGGTCCCTCAGCGTGTCCGCCGAGGAGCCGAACGGGTCGAGATGGCCCACCGCCTGGTCGGCCAGCATGCGCGCCTGCGCACGCGCCCGCTCGAGGCCGAGCAGGGAGACCAGCGTGGCCTTGCCGGCGGCAGCGTCCTTCCGGGGCGTCTTGCCGAGCTCCTCCGGCGTCCCGGTCTCGTCCAAGATGTCGTCCGCGATCTGGAAGGCAAGGCCGAGGTCGCGCCCGTAGCCGGAGAGCGCATGGCGGAGCGGGGCGGCCGCCTTGCCGAGGATGGCACCGGCCTCGCAGCACCAGGTCATCAGCCGGGCCGTCTTCAGCATCTGCAGCCGCGTCACCTCGGCCTCGGTCAGCGCATGCGCCTCGGCGAGGAGGTCGATCATCTGGCCCCCCGCCATGCCGCGCGCCCCGGCGGCCTGGCCGAGCGAGGAGATCAGCTCGCACCGCACGGCAGGGTCGGGGTGGGTGTCGGGCTCGGCCAGCACCTCGAAGGCGCGGGCCTGCAGCGCGTCGCCGGCGAGGATCGCCGTCGCCTCGTCGAAGGCCTTGTGGCAGGAGGGCTTGCCGCGGCGGAGGTCGTCGTCGTCCATCGCCGGCAGGTCGTCATGCACCAGGCTGTAGGCGTGCAGCATCTCGACCGCGGCTGCCACCCGGTCGGCCGCGCGCGGGGCGACATGGAACAGCGCCGCCGACTGCATCACGAGGAAGGCGCGCAGACGCTTGCCGCCGCCGAGGCAGGCGTAGCGCATCGCCTCGTAGAGGCGGCCCTGCGCCTCGTCTCCGTTCGGCAGCAGCCGGTCGAGCGCGGCCTCGGCCCGCTCCGCCGCCTCCGCCAGGGCCGGGGCGAGCCGGCCATCCACCACCATCAGCGCCATCAGGCCTCGCCCGTCTCGAAGGGGGTGGTGCCGGTGGCGGCGCCGCCGCGGGCGACGATCGCCTGCACCTTCGCCTCTGCCTCGGCGAGCTTGTCCTCGCAGTGCTTGCGCAGCGCCGCGCCGCGCTCATAGGCGGCGATCGCGTCCTCGAGCCTGCCCTGGCCGCCCTCGAGCTGCTTCACGATCCCCTCGAGCTCGGCGAGCGCCTCCTCGAAGGAGAGCTTCGCCACCTCCGTCGCGCCATCCTCGGCGGAACGGGAACGCCGTCCATCGGCCATGCGGATACTCCTGCAGCCAGGAACGCACTCTAGGGAAACGGGTGTGGCGAGCCAATGGCGGGCGGTTGCACGGGCGGGGTGCGGCGGGCGATGATCCATGCCCGGGACAGTGAAGAGGAGGTCGCGATGGCTCGGCCCGCCCCCATCCTGCTCGCCGCCCTCGCGCTCGCGCTTCCCACGGCGCCCTCCGCGCAGGCTCCCCCCTACACGCCGGGCCCTCACAACATCGCCTTCCCGGCCGGCTTCGAGCGGGACTTCATCCGCTACGCGACCGTCGACAAGCCCGACCGGAAGATCGTGCGGTTCCTCTACGTCAACCGCGAGGCGTTCGAGGCGGCCCGGCCCGGAGAGCCGCTTCCCTACGGCACCGTGATCGTGATGGCCGACAAGCGCGCCCGGCTCGACGCCGCCGGGGCCCCGCTCATCGACCTCGACGGCCGGCTCATCACCGAGCCCGACGACATCGTGGTGGCCGTGCAGCAGAAGGAGCGCGGCTGGGGCGAGGGCTACCCGCCCGAGCGGCGCAACGGCGAGTGGGAATACGCCTCCTTCACCCCGGCCGGGGAGCGGCGCGACATCCGCCTCGACGGCTGCTTCTCCTGCCACCTCCAGGCCCGGTCGGCAGAGGACTACGCCTTCCAGTTCTGGGACTATGTGCAGGCGCGGCGACGGTAGACTGGGCCGGACGCGCCACCATCTCCTGCCGGGAGCCTGAGGAGGGCCGATGACCACCTATGCCGTTGCCGAAAGCCGCGCGCTCTTCATCCCCGAGAAGCGCGCGCCGGTGGCCGAGCGCGCCACCTTCCGCATCGCCTCGGACTTCGCTCCCTCGGGCGACCAGCCGGCGGCGATCGCGGCGCTGACCGAGGGGGTGGAGGCGGGCGAGCGCGACCAGGTGCTGCTCGGCGTCACCGGCTCGGGGAAAACCTTCACCATGGCGCACGTGATCGCCAACACCGGACGGCCGGCGCTGATCCTCGCGCCGAACAAGACGCTCGCGGCCCAGCTCTACGGCGAGATGAAGAGCTTCTTTCCCGACAACGCCGTCGAGTACTTCGTCTCCTACTACGACTACTACCAGCCGGAAGCCTATGTTCCGCGCACCGACACCTACATCGAGAAGGACGCGCAGATCAACGAGCAGATCGACCGGATGCGTCATGCCGCGACGCGCGCTCTGCTCGAGCGGCCGGACGTGATCATCGTCGCCTCCGTCTCCTGCATCTACGGCATCGGCTCGGTCGAGACCTACTCGAAGATGGTGGTCAGGCTCACGGTCGGCGAGACGATCGACCGCGAGCGGCTGCTCAAGGCGCTGGTCGAGCTCCAGTACCGCCGAAACGACATGGCCTTCGCGCGCGGCAGCTTCCGCGTGCGCGGAGACGGCGTCGAGATCTTCCCCGCCCACTACGAGGACCGCGCCTGGCGCCTCAGCCTGTTCGGCGACGAGGTGGAGAGCATCGTCGAGTTCGACCCGCTGACGGGCGAGAAGTCCGCCGCCCTCGAGAGCGTGACGATCTACGCCAACAGCCACTACGTGACGCCGCGGCCCACCCTCCAGCAGGCGGGCGCCCGCATCCGCGCCGAGCTCAAGGAGCGGCTCGAGGAGCTCCGCTCCCAGGGCAAGCTCTTGGAGGCCGAGCGGCTCGAGCAGCGCACCCAGTTCGACCTCGAGATGATGGAGACGACCGGGAGCTGCCGCGGCATCGAGAACTACAGCCGCTACCTCTCCGGCCGGAACCCGGGAGAGCCGCCGCCGACCCTGTTCGAGTACCTGCCCTCCAACGCGCTCCTGTTCGTCGACGAGAGCCATGTCACGGTGCCGCAGGTGGGCGGCATGTTCCGCGGCGACTTCAACCGCAAGCAGGTTCTCTCCGAGTTCGGCTTCCGCCTGCCCTCCTGCACCGACAACCGGCCGCTCAAGTTCGAGGAGTGGGACGCGATGCGGCCGCAGACGATCTTCGTCTCGGCAACGCCGGGGCCGTGGGAGATGGAGCGCACCGGCGGCGTGTTCGTCGAGCAGGTGATCCGCCCCACCGGGCTCGTCGACCCGGTCACCATCATCCGGCCCGTCGAGAGCCAGGTCGACGACCTGCTCGCCGAGATCCGCGACGTCGCCGCGAAGGGCATGCGCACGCTGGTGACGGTGCTGACCAAGAAGATGGCCGAGCATCTCGCTGAGTATCTGGGCGACGCCGGCATCCGGGTGCGCTATCTCCATTCCGACATCGACACGCTCGAGCGCATCGAGATCATCCGCGACCTCCGCCTCGGCGCCTTCGACGTGCTCGTCGGCATCAACCTGCTGCGCGAGGGGCTCGACATCCCCGAGTGCGGGCTCGTCGCGATCCTCGATGCCGACCGTGAGGGGTTCCTGCGCTCGACGACGTCCCTGATCCAGACGATCGGGCGGGCTGCGCGCAACGTCGACGGCCGCGTGATCCTCTACGCCGACGCGATGACCGACAGCCTCAAGCGGGCGCTCGAGGAGACCGAGCGGCGCCGCGCCAAGCAGATCGCCTGGAACGCCGCGCACGGCATCACGCCTGCCTCGGTGAAGAAGCAGATCGCCGACATCGTCTCCTCCGTGTTCGAGCAGGACTACGTGACGGTCGCCCCCGTCGAGGGCGGCGGCCCGGCGGAGCTCGTCGGCAAGGACCTGCGCAAGACCATCGCGACGCTCGAGAAGGAGATGCGCGAGGCGGCGGCGAACCTCGAGTTCGAGACGGCCGCGCGGCTGCGCGACGAGATCAGGCGGCTGGAGGCGAAGGAGCTCGGCCTCGACGCGCCCGGCATGCCGAAGCGCGCGGCCGAGGAGTGGAAGCCGAAGCCCATGGGCCCCGGCGGCGGCGGGTACGACCCGAGGAAGCGCGGGCGGGGCCGGAAGCGTTAGCCTGCCGGAAGCGGACTCCGCCTCGGCTTGGGCCAGGGGTGCAGCGTTCAGTGTCCGCGCGGCCCCGCCCTCGCCTTGGCTGCTCTCCCACGGACGGAAGAGCGGGAAGCCAGAGGCCTAGACCCGCATCAGGGCCCGCACATGCACCGCGGCCGAGGCGGCCAGCGCCTCGAGGTCGTAGCCGCCCTCGAGAAGGCTCACCACGCGGCCCTTGCAGGCGCGGCCGGCGAGCTCCACCAGCGCCTGGCTGAGCCAGGAGAAATCCGCCGTCGAGACGTTGAGCGAGGCCAGCGGGTCGCGCCGGTGCGCGTCGAATCCCGCCGAGATGATCAGGAGGTCCGGCCCGAACGCCTCGACCGCCGGGATGATCACGTCCCCCCACGCGGCGCGGAACTCGGGGCCCCCCGACATCGGCTCGAGCGCGACGTTCAGCACGTTGTCCGCCACCCCCTTCTCGTGCGGGTAGCCGGTGCCGGGAAAGAGCGGCATCTCGTGGCTGGAGGCGTAGAAGAAATCGGAGTCGCCCTCGAGGATCGCCTGCGTGCCGTTGCCGTGGTGCACGTCGAAATCCACCACCGCCACGCGCCTCGCCCCCCACCTCGCCCGCGCCCGGTGGGCGGCGACGGCGGCGTTCGAGAACAGGCAGAACCCCATCGGGCGGGCCGCCTCGGCATGGTGACCGGGCG
>Ga0272446_1002768_pt1 | contig 23250 bp, 20 predicted proteins | sample YNPCB0061_FD_194587 | JGI IMG/M metagenome (GOLD analysis project Ga0272446, IMG submission 194587) | Hot spring microbial mat communities from Yellowstone National Park, WY, United States - YNP-CB-006-1 | ecosystem: Environmental > Aquatic > Thermal springs > Hot (42-90C) > Sediment | place... | reverse complement strand
TGTTAACTTCAATGCCCAACTCACCCATCAGCTTCTTCAGTTCGGCGCAGTCGTGCTGGTTATGGAAGCCCAGCGTAGAGATGCCGATAATATTGACCGATGGCTTCTCCGTTTTTTCTGTTGCCAAATCGCCCTTCTTGCGGGCCTTTTCGATGTAGAACTGGACAATCTGCTGCAGGGTGCGATCAGCCGCCTGCAACTCGTTCACCCGGTAATGGTTAACATCAGCCAGCAGAACATCGCCCTTGGCTTCCATCTGAGCCCGCTCCACAAAGTTCTGCAGATCTTCCTGCAGAATGCTGGAGGTGCAGGTGGGCGTCAGCACAATCAAATCTGGTCTTTCTTCCTTGTCTTTACGGGTGATGTTTTCCACCACCTTTTCCTGAGAACCCCGCGCCAAAACGTTGCGGTCCACAATACTGGCTGTGACCGGCGTGAAGTCTCGTTCCCGCTCTAGCATGGAGCGCATGACATTGAAATAGTCATCGCCTAATGGGGCATGCATAATCGCGTGGACATTTTTAAAGGAACTGGCAATGCGAAGGGTGCCAATATGGGCGGGACCCGCATACATCCAGTAAGCCAATTTCATACAGTGTCTCCCTTAAGGTTGTGTTGGCGAAGACTGATTGGGCTCGAACGGGCTAAGACTGTAGATTCCAGAGTTCTGTTGATCGATTCTCTCAAAGTGTAGGCCGGTTGTGAGCAAGGGCTATTTTGCCTCACAGCCACTTTTTGGCTATCCGCGATCGCCAAAGGCCTTCTTCCACAGGGCTTTCCGCCTCTGCAAACAGCGCCAGGCAGATCGCGAACTGCAATGTTTTTTAATGCTTCGCAAACTCTGTTAAAGCCAATCCCAGGTTATACAACAGTCCTCAATCAATCATGAGAGCGAGCCGTAGTTGTGAGAGATTTTCCGTAGGAAAATCTCTCACGATCCAGATAGGATTGCGATGGCATCCGGTCAGAAGGGTTCACAGGCTGCGGTGTAAGAGAGTTGAATCTCACCAACCCCAAAACCATATCGGGTATAGGCAGTCTGAACACCGTCCCCTAAACAAATGCGCTCATCATAGAATCCTTCATGTCCGCCGCCGTAATAACCAGGAACGGGCTTATAGCTGGATGGACGATAGCCGAAAATATAGTCGAAAAAGTTGAATGCAGCTTGCCAGTCGTACTGAAAGGCTTGCCAGGCCGTATCCTCGACAGGAATACCGGAACCCGACGCAGGAGCCAAAATAATCCACTGCGCCTTGCCATCCACAAACAGAATTTTGAATTGAGCATTAGCTGGCAAACTGGGCAGCACCTGACGGATTCCAGCATTGGAGTAGGTGCGCATTGTCCAGGTTTTGTTGCCCTGCCAACTGCGGGTCTCAACCAGATAAGGGCCAAAATAGCGTTCAATTGTTTCAAAGGATTGGTTGAGCACATACCGTCCTGCTTGGGCCGGAGCCGATAAAATGCCCCAGGCCACCGACAGTCCTACGCCCACTGCTAGCATTCGACCCAGCAGCGATGTAGAAGTGGCTGCTGGGCCACCAGCCTGATTGGCCACCAGCTTTGATGGTCTTCCTTCTGGGCGCCAAGCGTCCTGCATCCGGGGGGGGTTGGCTGGTGCCCTGTCCTGGTTTTCGGGTTGAAGCAGATTGCGGGATTGAGTCATCATCACATTCAGGTCAAAAAAAGAGGGCAAGACTTCAGTCTTACCCTGCCATAATCCTTAGTCAATCAAACAGTTCATTGGAATGAGCCAATTGGTGCGCCATCGGCCTTAGGGAGCCAGAGCGTTCCCCCGCATCAGACTACCGATGGTCTTCGCCGTGATCTTGAGTTGGACCAGGGGGTTGGCTGGAACAACGGTCTTATAGAGGTAGCTGTCAAAGGTCAGACGCTGCACATCCAGGTCTGAACACATTTCAACAAATGCCTCACGAGCCGCATCCGAGCGATAGAAAACCCGTTGGAGCAGATCCAGCACCAGATAGGTCATGCCGTACTGCTTATCCCAACGCTTGATATACAGCTTCAGATCTGCCTCGGTTGGCAGCCGCTGTCCGCCGTTGGTAGTCTCAACGAGGGTTTCCGCACACATGCGGGCAGACTTGGCCGCAAAGTAAATCCCTTCACCAGAGGACTTGGTGACCGTTCCAGCAGCATCCCCCACTAGGGCCACCCGACCCACAACCCGACGGGGTCTGGGATGTTCTGGAATGGGGTGGGCTTCGACGCGAATAATTTTGCCGCCCCGTAGCTTTTCCGCTGCCCGAGCCCGAATACCAGCCTGCAATTGCTTGATGCGGGCCTGGTTGGGTTTCATAGTGCCCGTGCCAACAGCCACATGGTCGTATTTGGGGAAAACCCAGGCGTAAAAGTCGGGCGACACATCGTCACCGACATACATTTCCGCCAGATCTTCGTAATAGAGCATCTTGTCTTCCGGTAGGCGGATGCGCTCCTGGAAGGCGATCGCGTAATTGTAATCGCCTGCGTCAATGGCTTTAGCCACCCGGGAATTGGCCCCATCCGCCCCAATCACCACATCAACCTGCAAGGTTTTGTTTTCCCCTGCAATGGAGCCATTGGAATGATCGGCATAGTGGAGTACGTAAGGATCCCGGTCATTGGCAGGCAGGTCCAGCTTGTGGACCGTCCCATTAATTACCGTAGCTCCCAGCTTTTCAGCCCGATTCCGCAGGAAGCCATCCAGCACTTCCCGACGGCACATGCCAATATATTCGTCAGCTTTCAGAGTGCCGCCAATGTTGACCTCGACATTTGAGGGCGAGATCATTTTCATCTTGCGGACACGGCGGTCAATAATTTCGGGAGGCAAATCAAATTCGCTCACCATGCAGAGCGGAATCGCGCCGCCACAGGGCTTGACATTATCTAATTTGCGTTCAAAGAGATAGGTCTCAATACCTGCCTTGGCCAGAACTTCGGCAGCAGACGACCCCGCCGGACCTCCACCAACAACAGCAACCCGTATTGCCACAGGTTTTCTCCTAAATCGCTAGCAGCTACGAAAGGCATCCTATCACGGAGGTTTTGCACAACTGCCGCTCACCAGCGGGGATCCGACAAAGTTGAAACACAGCTTAATAAACTGGCAACACAGCGTTACAAATTCTAGGCTTTTATCGGGTCTGGTGCCCTGCTCTGGCATGGCAGCCGGAGTTTATTCCATATTCAATAACCGTTGAGCATCCCGATAATAGGTGGACCAGTAGCGGGGATCTGGCCGAGATTTCCAACCCGCCCGGTTGACCTGTAGGGACAAAATGGGGGCGATGACATTGTCCTTTTGCGCTACCACCACCACGTTGACATCGGAGATCAGAATATCCCGGTCAAAGCTCCGTTGGCTGGCGGCTCTGGCAGCTGATTCAGCCCGACTGAGCAAGGTTTTAAAAGTTTCTCCGCCCAGGACATCCAGCGTAATATCCACTTTGCTGGTGTAGGCCTGCACCGCAGGCGGCGCGATCGCGGTCGTGACGCACCAGCCACCTGTGAGCAGCAATAGTCCGGCCAGACTAGTAGCGGCCAGAGAACGGCGAGACTGAGGCAGCCGGTCCTTTGTCGCCAACAGGTTACAGAGAAAGGGGAAAGGGTGGGCAGGCATGGGTATCCTCCTTAAGTAGCAAATGACCGGATGGTGCATACGATTTATAGCCGATTTTGCCCCGGTCTACACCTGACCTTGTGAGGTCCATCGGACGATCTGCCGACCACTGGTCATCCAGGATATAGCGATCCGATCAGGATTGTGAAAGGTTGCCGCAGGAAATCCTTCTCACAAAGCCCTTTCACCATCCAGTCGTTCACAAGTCATCTAGGATTGCTATAGCTGCCCCTAAAGCTTGATGTCCGGAGCCCGGTTATTTAGCAGCTCTTACTTGACCGCCCCTTTGACTGCCGCCAGGGGCGCTCCCAGCCAACCCAGAAAGTTCTGTTCCTGCTCATGGGAGGGAGTCTCCACTGGCACCAACTGATACCGGGATGGTCTTGGTTCTGCCAGGATGACTGAACGAATCCGTAGTTCGTCCTGGTGGAAGAAGGCAATTTGAATCGTATCACCGGGGTGGTAGTCTCGCAGGCGATCGCCCAACTGATCAGCCTGCACCCGAATGCCATCCACGGCCAGCAGGTCATCACCAGGGTCAATTCCAGCCGCCTGAGCTGGAGAACCTACTTCCACCTGTTTAATCCGTTCATGACCGGCTTCTGTCTTTACGGTCAAACCCAGGAAGGGCGGCAGGTCTTCTGTTCGTTCCGGCTGCAAGGTCAGGCCAAAGGGATGCAAGCAATCATCGAATGGCAACTCCTCCGTCTGATGCAGGTAGCGTTCGAAAAAGTCTCCCAGATCCCCGTCTGCGACAGCGCTGATCACCTGCTCCAGTTGCTCCGGGGTAAAGCCGACTTCTGGTTGGCCAAACTGTCGCCACATTTGGCGCATCACATCATCCAGCGATCGCCGGTTGTTATGGTGCTGGCGAATCAACAGGTCTAAGAGCAGAGACACCATCTCCCCTTTCAGGTAGTAGGAGATCTGGGAATTGGGACTGTTGGCATCGGGCCGGTAAAGCTTAATCCAGGCGTCAAAGCTGGATTCGCTCAGGGGCTGCACCTGTCGTCCTGGTGTGGTCAAAAAGCGGGTGATCTCTTTACTGAGGGCATTCAAGTAAGCCCGGACATCATAGATCCCCGCCCGATAGGGAATCACCAGATCGTAGTAACTGGTGGCGCCTTCGCTAAACCAGAGGGAGGGCGTATAGTTTTCCTGCTCGTAGTCAAAAACCTCCAGCGCTTTAGGCCGAATCCGCTTCACATTCCACAGATGGAAAAATTCATGGGCCACCAGTTGCAGGAAGCGATCGTATTTCTCCTTGTTACGAAAACCAAACCGCTGATAAATCAGGGAGCAACAGGCTTTGTGCTCCAGACCGCCAAACCCCTGGCCAGCCAGATGTAGCAGAAACAGGTAGCGATCGTAGGGCAAGCCCTCAAATAGGGCGGCTTCTACCTGAATGATTTTCTGAATATCCGTAATCACCTGGGCTGGGTCTAAATTGCCAGTGCCCCAAACAGCCAATTCATGGGGCTTACCCAGCACCTCAAAGGGATAAACCGCCTGCCGCCCAATTTCAAAGGGGCTATCGACCAGGGTGTCGAAATCAACAGCCTCAAAGGTGTTAGGTCGATCTGGCACTGGGGGCAAAACCGTACTCACCTGCCAGTCTGGTTCCGGCGGAACAATGGTGACTTGAATCGGCACCGATTGATGGCCCGGTAGATAAAAGAATAAGGCAGCCCCATTGAAATACCCGTGGCTGCCGTCTAGATGATTGGTCCGAACTGATAAATCGTTAGCAAAGATGCGGTACTGGATCAGCACTACCGTCTGTTCCGGTACATCAATCTGCCAGTGGTTCTTGCCCAGTTTGCGCCAGGACAACCCCTTCCCCGTCTCCGTGCAGGCCGAAAAATCTTGCAGATGACGAGCGTACTCCCGCACCAGATAGGAACCGGGCGTCCAGACGGGCATCTTCAAGTCTAAGTGACTAGATTGGGAACTGGGCCAGCCCTGCACCCGCAACATCACTTCAAACAAATGGGACTGTGGCTCCGGCATGGACACCTGATACTGCAACTGGAGCAAGTTAGGGGGGGCGATCGCACCGCCTGCTGCAACCATTGACGGCTGGCTGAAATCCACCGCACCCACTGACTCCGTAGCTGATAATCCAAACGCTTCCTGATTCATGCTGTCATCCTGCAATCCCATCACTCGACTCCTCACTTGAGCCGACGCCACCGATCGCTGCGGCAACCTTTCTACGCCTTACCAGCCAGATGGGCCAGTTGTTTCATGTTGAGTAAATCAATCACATGATTGACCGGATCAACCTTGACCCATCCTTTGCTCTCCAGCTTTTCCATAATCTTGCCAGTCTCCTCTACCCCAATATCCGACACTTCGGCCAGATCCTTAGCTGGAATGTTGTAGATCTCAATCCCATTAGCCGACTCATGCCCATAGTTCTCGCCCAAGGAGACCAGGGTATAGGCCAGTTTGACGGCTGGAGGTTGGTGCCGGAGCTGAAACCGAATATTGGTCTGGCGCAGGCGACGGACCATTAATTGCAACATCCGGTGATGCAATTGGGGATCTTTAAATAGGGTTTGGATAAACCGTTGGGCTGAAATGCTGAGCAGCTTAACTGGGGAAAGGGCAATCACATCGGTTGAACGGGGTGACTCATCCAGAATCGCCATTTCGCCGAAGAAGTCTCCCCGACCCAAAATGGCCAGGGTTAATCCATCGTCGCCAGCCAATCGTCGGACTCGAACCCAACCAGAAACAATGAAGTAGACTGCATTTCCCCAGGAATCTTCCATCAAAACCGTGCGGTTTGCCGGATATTCATGCTCAACAGCAACAGAAAGCAGCCATTCCAGGGTTTCTGGATTGGCCGCGGCTAAGAGTGGAAACAGCTCACTAAAGGCTTCGGGTTGCATGAAAACTTGTCTAAAGACCTATCAGGACAGTAATGAAGGGTTGTTGAGAGTCAGCAGGGTGAATTAAGGGCTGCCCTCCATTCACCTGAAACGGATAACCAGCAGATTGCCAGCAAGAAAAAACCAGATGCGTCACCAACCTCATCATTGCCAGTTCTGTCAAAAATACTAGCAAGCTTTTTGGGGTCGCGATCGCCTGCTCGGCGGAACCCAATCCTGCCTTCATAGAACCCCGACAATTGAGGAATTCTACGGATTGGTTGGTAACAAATGACGGCACCGGGTGAAGGCCCCTGATTCACACTACCTCCTGCTGCACCTGCTGCACCGCCTGCTGCAATTTCGGTAAAAAGGTTGTCATATAGTGGGGCCAGCCAATGACAATGGGCTGTTTGTGGGTCAAGGTTTCCGTATACAAGGCTGATGGGGAAAAATCGATTTGCTGACCCTGCAAGTCGCAGCAAATCAGACCCGCCGCCCGAGCTAACGCCAGCGGGCCAGTCGTATCCCACAGCTTCACCCGTCCGTTGAAGTACAGATAAAGGGCCGCCCGTCCTAACACCACTTCCATCACCTTGAGACCGAAACTGCCCAGCGAGTAAAAATGCGCATCGGGAATTTGCTGGGCGATCGCCGCCCCATAACGGGCATAATCCCGGGTGCCAATCACAATCGGGCAACGGTTCACGAATGAGTCCGGTGCAGCCAGAGCCACCGGCTGGCCTGGTTGATCGGCGATCGCCTGAAACACCCCCCAGGATTGGCCGCCATAATAGACCCGGTCATAGGCCGGAGCATAAATCCAACCGGCGATCGGTTCATAATCCTGTAACAAACCCACCATGACCGCATAGTCCCGCTTGCGATGAATAAAATCCTCCGTTCCATCTAGCGGATCAATACACCACAGTCGGGGATAGGCCGCCTGAAACCGAGATCGGGACTGAACATTCTCCTCACTAATCACCCCATCTTCTGGAAAGAGAATCGAAAACGCATGTCCTAGTTGGTGATCCAGACTGGCATCAATATTAGTGACATAATCCTCCGGTCCTTTCTCAAACACATCAAAGTCTTTATCCGCCATGCGCTCAGCCTGCTGACCACAATCCCGCAGCACCTGCCGAATTTGTTGTTCCTGATCCAACGAAATAGGAGACATAAAAAATTCAAGAAAGAACCCGCGACCCACCTTCAGCATACAGCGCCCAGATCGCTTATCCGATATGCCCATCCAACTCAAGCAAGGCACGAAATGCAAGGGTCGCCCACAGTAAACCAATAAAAAACGGGCTAACCGGGGAGAGGTTAACCCGCTAGTTTGGGAACGCTTGGAGAATTTATTTTTGCAGAACCAGCTTCACGTTAGCATTTTGCAGCCCAGGACGCTTAACCTCAGCCAGCGTCTTGTTAACCGCATACTTCTGATTGATGGAGTTGATCAGCTCAGTCTGATTGTGCTTCTTGGCAACACCCCACAGATCTGCAATCAGATCAAAGGTACCATCAGCATTCCGAGACCAACCCAGATCATATTCGCCATCCAGAACAGCAACCAGGTCTGCACGAACACGCTGGCCGTTATAACCGCGAACATCTGCTTCCGTCTTAACCGAAATACCCAGATCGCGCAGAGAAGCCTTCAGGATCTCAGCATCGGTAATCTTGGTCCGCAGAGTGCTAAAGTGAGACATTTGGGTTTCCTCCTGTGGAGACTTGAGAACAACGTTTTCGAAAGTGAAGGTCAGAACGTGAGGTTTCGTTATGGGATATAGCTTAACGCTCACAATTCGAACCTGGGACCGAAACTGCTAGCTGGAAGGCTAGCCATTTCCCCTGTTGGGAGCAGGAGAAAGCTTTAGAACTCCAATCGCTGATATTCAGCGACCGAAGCTGCGGCAGGTCGAGCCCGCTGTCTGGCCCAATCACGCAGGGCCGTGACCTGCTCTGTCATCGTCTTGGAAAGGGGCAGAGTCGACTTGATCGCCGCAATAATGTCTAACTGGGTGAATTCCCGTTCCTGGGCAAAGGCCTCATACATGGCTGCAATCAGGGCTTGCTCAATCTCTGCCCCCGAGAAACCTTCACAAACATTTGCTAGCTGATCTAGATCAAACCGAGAAATATCCGTCCGCCGCTTCAAGAGATGAATCATAAAAATTTCTTTGCGCTCCTCCGTAGTCGGCAAGTCTACAAAGAAGATTTCATCAAACCGTCCCTTGCGCAGAAACTCTCCTGGCAACCGTTCCACCCGGTTAGCGGTGGCCATGACAAAAACCGGAGAGGTCTTTTCCTGCATCCAAGTTAGGAATGAGCCAAAAATCCGACTAGAGGTGCCGCCATCCGAATCGGCTGAGCCAGCACTCCCCGCAAACGCTTTGTCCAACTCATCAATGAACAGAATCGCGGGAGAAATTGATTCAGCAGTCTTCAGCGCGTTACGCAGATTGGCTTCCGATCGCCCCACCATTGATCCGTCATAGACCCGCCCCATATCCAATCTCAGCAAAGGCAGACCCCAGAGGCGGGCAGTGGTCTTGGCAATCAGGGACTTGCCACAACCAGGAACTCCCAAAATCAACATTCCCTTTGGCTGGGGCAATCCATATTCGCGAGCCCGCTCTGTGAAAGCATTGGAGCGCTGCCGGAGCCAGTGCTTCAGCTCATCCAGACCGCCCACGGAATTGAGGGTTTCATCCTCTTCTACATATTCCAGAATGCCGTTGCGCCGAATCAGCTGTTTCTTCTCAGACAACACCACATCCACTTCTTCTTCCGTCAGCCGACCGGCAGTCACATAAGCCTTACGATAAACTTTCTCTGCCTCGTCCCAGGTGAGCCCCAGAGCCGCCTTCAACAACTTTTCTCTGGCGTCCGTGGTGATCCGGCGGGCCCGATTCTGCTCCAACTGATTGGTCAGAACGTTATTCAGTTCGGCCATGTCGGGCATGGGGAAATCCAGAACTGCCACCTCCTTTTCCAGCTCAATCGGAATTTGCTGGAAGGGAGACATTAGAATAATGGTTTTTTGGGTTCCCTTGAAGCTAGCGATCGCATCCCGCAACCAGCGAGTCACAGCCGGAGAATCGATAAACGGGTGCAAATCCTTGAAGACAAAGATTCCAGGTTCTCGCTGTCGGGTCACCCACTCAATGGCTGCTTCCGGTGAAACCGTATTGTGCTGAGTAATGCTGCGAGGCTGTCCGAACTCAATAATTCCGTGAGTTACAGTCCAGATGAACACGCGACGCTGGGGCTTATTTTGCGCGATCGCTGCAATCGTCTGTTCAGCCCGCTCTTCCTCCGAAGTAACCAGATAAATGAGCGGATACTGGGCTTGAATTAAAATACTAAGCTCTTCTTGCATAGGATCGCCCCACTAAAACACCGCGGACGAGAAATATCCCGTAAACCTGACCGAATGCGAACGCTATCAGCCGTGACCGACGAACCAAACCACCAAGATTCAGACCTTAGCAGGGAACCAACTCTCCCTCGCCTTGTGAGTTGGCGCTAGCAGCAATGCCAGCTTGCTTAACTGTCTCTACCGAAAGGGTATCTTCGACTAGAACGCCCGACTTCTCCTGAAGGGAAGTCATTACTCCCTGACGTAACACCACAGACGTTGAACATTCTGGACAGCTATAGACTCGATGGGTATGACCGTAGGACTCAACTTGTTCCACGACCTCAGGATGTTCAAGATAGAAGCCAATCGCCCTCTGGGCAATATCCGTCATTGTCTCGGCATCCACTGCTGCTCGAATCTTTAACTGGCGGTGCAGATCGGGTGGCAGATATAGGGTAACTTTTTGCTTCTCTTGCATAGAACTCTCAGTTTTCGTACCCGGGTATGCATGCCAGAATATCGACAGCTCAATCAACTGTCAAGCCATCAAGCCAGCTTGACGTCAATATTGTTACTTTTCTTAACATTGAACCCATGGGTGTAGGGCTGCGTTGGTTGGCTGAACAGGTTGGTAATCTCCGCTTTTCATGGCACCACAAGTCGCTGGCAGAAGAGCTGGGAGTAACCGAAAAGAGGGGTTGGAATGATGATGCAGGCACTAGCTCAACGCTGTTCGGCAAGGGAAGCAACAGGCCCAGGACGCAGTTCCAGACATCCTGTCTGGATGGTAGGCTTCCTCCTCGCTGGTGGGTTGCTCTGGGGATGCCAGCCCCCCGCTGAGGATGGGTCGAACTGGGCCGTTTACCGGAACAGTCGCTTTGGCTTTCAGTTCGCCTACCCGGCGGCTTGGGTTCCGGCCCCCCGGCCCAGCAATCGGGACGGTCAGGCATTTCACCCGCCGCAGAATCCAGACATTGAGTTGCGGGGCTGGGCCAGCAAGCAACTCACCAACGATGGCCAATTTTTTAGTCCGAATCCCGGTACAACCCCACCTATCCCCAACTTTGAAACCAATCAGGGCCGGTTGGGGGAACTCACCGTTAACCTGGGGCCAGAAACCAGTAGCCTGATGCTAACCCTGGTCCAACAGGGGGTGGAGTATCACTTGCAGGGCCGATCGCCCAGTCGACAGTTTGCGACCTACTATCAGACGTTCTACACCGCTGCCCAGCGATATCAACTGCCTGAGGGTGACCAATTACCCCAGCAACACTGATCCGCCTGGTCACCCCCTTGACCGGATCGGACCATCTGACAGCCTATCCGGTTTACTTGGCATACAATTTGAGTAGCACGGGTGAGTGAAAGCTCAGGTCATGCCAATCCCATCCTCCCAGCATCCCAGGCGAGCAGCCGGCCTAGAGCGGTTACAGGCTACCCCCGTCAAAAACCGTCCGGCTGTAGCCAAACATCCGCCAGGAAAACGACGCCAGGAATGGTCGCCGCTGATGGTTTCAGTTGGCTTTTGTGGTATTGCTCTACTCATTACAGTCATGGCTCTGTCTAGCTTGCTCAACCCGGAGTTGGCGGCACAGAAACCACGCACAGACACCACCGTTCATCCCCGTTCTAGGCCGACTGTTGCAGTCCAGGAACGACAAGGCATTCCCCTTTGGGTGTTTGGGGCGATCGCCCTGACCTGTGGCTGTGGCTCGTTGCTGGTTTCCCGCCCCTTCCTCCCGCCCCAATCCGGCCTGCGGCAAAAACAGTTCCGCCACCGCCGTCCCGCCAAGGCCCTGCCAGCCCCTACCGTCACCAGTAGGGCCACCCCACCTGCTCCTATCTCGGACTTTTACCATCCCAGCCTGCCAGCAACACCATCGCCCAACGCTGCCGAGCCGTCGGTATCGCCTGTTCCCCCCCCTCTTCCCGGCCATCGACCAACCCATCAACCCTCAACCAGACGGCGATCTCAGCGACCTGCAAGGCCACAGTTAGCCAAACCGGATGGAGTCCCGTCGGCATCCGTCACCATTGTGTCAGCCAATACCCGGCATCCCTTAGACGGCGGTATGGAACCGCTGGCCGAAGCCTTCGATCTGCGCAAACGGCGATCGTTGTCTTCCTGGATCAAACAGGACGATGGTCTACTGTAGGGCCAGGACAGCCTGCCAATCAGCGATCGCGGCCTCTGTCCAGAGCCAATTCTGGGCCAGAGAATCGGGCAAAAACTGCACTGGTTCTTCCGTCAACACCACCTGCCGCAGGCGAATCGCCTCAGAGAGTAACTCTGCTTTCCGAGTCGGTGGCTGATCCTCGGCCAACTTCATGGACATCATCGCTAACCCGGCATAGGCCGTCAGAACCGCGGGCGATCGTTTTGAGTGGTCCAGTCCGGCAACCGCATCCGGCGTTGCCTGAGGCTCCGTTTGCCGCAAGGTTGTCAGCCAGGACTGCTTCGCCCGCATGAGTCGGCCTTCTGCGTAATAGGCAAACCCCAGCGCCGTGTTGTGTAAGGGGGTTGGCTGTTGCCGGACTGCCAGTTCCCAATAACGACGGGCATCATCCAGACTGTAGTTGCTGTTGCCGCTTTTGACAAACTGCCAGGCCAGTCGCCCCATCAGAAAGTTAATCGTAGGATCATTGGCCTGTTTGCCCAGCGCCGAAGTCAAAATCGCCGCAGCTTGTTGCAAGGCGCCCCGATCCAAAAGTGTTTCAATCGGCACTTTGGCAGCCGCCACATCCCCCTGGTTCAACTGCTCAATGGCCAAGGCAGCCACCACCCCTGTACTGATATGTTGCAAGTCCGTCGACTGGGGAGCCGGTCCAGACAGGGAAGTCGGGGGAATTCGCAGGGAAGACCCGTTGAACTGCTGGAAAAGCGCCAACCCTCCCAGCAAGGCAGTCAGACCCAGCAGGCCTGCCCCACCCCACAACAACACTTTCTGAGCTGTTTTACTGGCCAACCAGTGCTGCTGGGTGGGAGCCGGAACCGTCGCTGGGGGCACTGTTGCTGGGGAACCAGTCAAGCTGCCGGTCGAACTGGCTGGCAAAGGAGGAGCCCCGTCGGTTGTCCCTGGATATGCCGTTGCTAACGAGTCCACTCCCACCAACGGTGCAACGGATCCGGAGCCCCCCGTCTGACGATGCAGCGCCTGGGCTAAGTTCTGGTGGACTTCAGTCAGCCCGGGCGACAATTGCAAGGCCTGGTGATAGGCCGCGATCGCTTCTGAAACATTGCCCTGGTGGTAATAAGCCAGACCCAAATGGTTGTATACATGAGCCAACTGGGGATTGATTCGCAGGGCTTGCTGATAGGCCACAATGGCCTCGGCCAGATAGCCTTGCTGATACAAGGCCCAACCCAGGTTGTGATAGGCATCTGCGTTATAAGGATTCAGCTGAATGGCCTCATTTGAAGCGGCGATCGCATCCGTCAGTTTGCCCGTATCGGCCAGCAGACTTTCCAGCTCAGAATACATTTGCACCGCCTGATCCGTCCCCGGTGGCTGGACCACCGCCACCGACCCAGCAGGTTTGACAGCATTGGCAGGCTGCTCCAAACCAGCCAGGGCAGTTCCCGCCAAAGCCGCAGACGACAGCGCCGTCGCCGTTGCAGGTGGGTAGGACGATGGCCGCTGCACATCCACGGGGTCAGTTGGCCGTTTGAAGCCAGGCGACTGCTCCGGAGATAGGCCGTTTGTGGTCACCGCTGGCGACGGTTCCACCGCTTTGTCAGAAGGCACAATTCCTAGGGACAGTTGCTGCACCAGATGGGCCACCGCTGCCATATCATCTTCCAGCAACGGATCTTCAAACTCCAGCTCCTCTGGATCCACCCAAAATTCTTCCTCCAGTACTGGCGGTTGCTCTACCACTGGCTCCGGTTCCGGGGTATAGGGTTCCAGAACCGTCTGCATCTCGCTGACATCCCAGTCCAGCGTACTGAATTCTGATTCCTGCGGCTTCAAACAACCGTCAAACTCCGGATTCAGATAAAGAATGGGCAGCGCCCAGTAAAACTGATGGGAGCCATAGGAGGACAGCAGCCCCTGGCGGGCCCGGTTCAGGCTCAAATCGATGGGATAAGCTTGCTTCAGGTTGCGGTAGAACAGGCGGCTGAGTGTCAGTGCCACATCATCCGGAATCCGTTCCGCCATCGCCAGAACGGCCGGAGTTCCCCGGCGGACCAGGGCTTCTGCCAAATTGCCATCATTGGCAGTGTCATCGCTGGGCACCGCTGCTGTATAGACCCCCCGACAGGAATTAAACACCGCCAGCCGAATGCCATTGTTCACCAACAATCCAGCCAGGTCATCACCACTGAGGGTTTCAGTCAGCCCAGTTTGATTGCTGACCAGAGACAGACTGCCACCGGCGGGACCCGGATTGCTATGTCCGGCATAGTGTAGGATATGATAGTGCTGATGTTCTAGTGCATGGGTCAACTGGGCTCGCCCCGGCTGTTCCAGGATAGTCAATTCAACATCTGGAAAGGGTTGACTTTGACTACCATTGCCCAAGCTGCGGTGCAGTTCTTCCTGAAGATGCAGTACTTCCTGCTTCAATGACAGCGCTGCCTGATCGGTGGGAGCCGCCAACACCATGAGAATTTTCAAGGGTTGGTCGGTTTCCAGCAGAGTAATCTGCTGGGGCGTAGCAGGAGAAATCAGGTTGGAAAGGCCCGAGTGATAGCGGGAAAAAACCACATCGGTGCCGGTTGTCAGCGGGCGATCGCCATTATGCAGGACTTCCCAAGGCAGACGGGGCAACCGCCGGTCCTTCAGGCCCAACCGCAAGCGCAGAACCTCATGTCGATGTTTGGCAATCCCCTGAGCCGTCATCCAACTGTCCCGGATGGTGCCCTGGAAAAGCGCGTTGTAGAGCTGCTGGCCCAGGGTCACCAGGCTGTCAGAGGGCAACCGATCCAATTTTGGCAGAGCTGTCTGGCCCAGGGCTCCAGCCAGAGTAGAAAGACTGTCTCCCCGGAGCAGTTCCTGCAAGGGGTCATTCATCAACCGACTGGCCTGGGCTAACCAGTCCGTCACAGACCAGGACACCTGCTCCTCTGCAAGAGGGACACCTGGTGCTACTCGTTCAGTCCGCACCAGATATTCATCCCCCCCAACTGGTGTTACGGAGATATGAAATTCCTGGGTCACAGCGATTCTCCAAGAAGACTACACCCTCTTCAGTCGCATCTAGCTGGGGCGATTGACCGTCCGGCTAGGAACTGCCAAGACTGACAAGTTCCATGTTCAATCAGGTCACACTTGCGCGAATCTCGCCATTTTAACTATATGCAACACCTTGCCGGTCCAATCCGGCAAAAATGTTCAGTCTGGTATGAACTAAACCAATCCTCTTCTTTCAGTGTGCCTTGTTCTCTCAGAAGCAGCACGACTGAATCGAGTTCCAATCTTTACAAAACCTTAATCACTTCCCGATGGGCTCGTTATAGATTCAGATACTAGGAATCCCAGCCGGATTCCGCAAATTCAACAGGGAACGATCGCTAGAGTGGAACAGGTTGGTCTAATCATTACATGGAGCCTCTTTCAAGGCGTGGCAGGATTGGCCAAGTCATTGAAACTTCAAATAACGGACTGACGATTTACAGACTCTTTGATCAACCAGACCAGAACCATCCGGATCTGAAACCATCTCCTTGGTAACAGGGAATGGTAGATGCACCCTGATTTTTCCCTCGGCCCATTTTGGTGGGACGGGGGATTTTTTTATACCCACTGCCCTGGTGAGATTTCCCAACAGACCAGCCAGATCAATCACCCAGGGTTCCACCCTAGAATACTAGGAGTAGACCGAATATACCTGCAGGGTGGAACCATGCAGGACACGGATGCAATGCCTGAACTAAAAGCAGAGAATTCGTTGGAAAAAGGGGACCCTATGGATCGAGCGGTGATTAAATTCTCTTCAGAGGATTGTGGAATCTGCCATAAGATGTCGTTTTACGACCAGAAGGTTGCGGAAGAACTGGGTCTATCGTTTGTTGATGTCAAAATGCAAGACACAGCAACCTATCGCAAATATCGCAAGATTCTGCTGGCCCAATATCCCGACAAAGAAGGCATGGGATGGCCGACCTACCTGGTTTGCGACCAACCCGAAGGGGACTTCAAGATTCTGGGAGAGGTGAAGGGGGGATATCCTAAAGGGGAATTTCGCAGCCGCTTGCAGGCAGTTTTAGCAGCCGCTGGCAGTTAAGAGACGCCACCCATTCAGTGTCGTTATTCAGCACCACCACCCAACGTTGCGCCGGTTAAAGATGTTCAAACTGCTGGATCTGCAGAACTGGGCCAATCATGGCAAAGCTCATGATGTCTTCCCGGATCTGCCCCTGGACCTTGACCCGCAGCCCTGCCCGCTGCAATTCTAGCGGTGGCTGGTGCAGTTCGTAGGTTTCACCCGTTGGACTGACCAGGGCCCAGGTGCCGGGACCAAAGCCCTTGCGTTCAATCACTCCCTCCAATGTCAGACTCATACAGTCCTCACCTCCGAACGAACCACAAACCGAGCCAGCACCAGGCAGAGCAAGGCATTGAGGCCCAAAAATCCACGGGCGATCGCCCCCTGACCTAACCACAGCATCTGGGGCATCCAAATCGCACTAATCGCCAGACAAACGGCCATGCCAATGCTGGTGCCAATGGCAAACCATTTCCAGTGGCGGTGTCCCAGCAACAACAGCAATAGAAACAGGGGAATGGCAACACTGGCGGTTACTGGATGCAGCCCTCCCCCCTGGATGGCACTACCCATTTCAGGAATCGAACTACCCAGCAGTCGGAAAGGCCATTGGGGTGCATCGAATAAATACATTGGCTTCAGGAAGAATAGGCCTGAGCTGCCAGCGACCAAGCCGATGGAAAGGGGCCAGCTCCAAGTGAAGGGAAAGAAGTTCCGCAGAAACCAGGCCAGGAGATAGGATCCCAGCACCATCGCCAGCTTGGGCCAGAGGGCCACCAGCCCGCCATCAACCCAGAAGCGAGGATTGAGATAGCCATTGTCCCGGAGCCAACGGAAGAAGTCATTAAACGTGATCTTGCCGCGCAATGCCAGCTTGACAGCCCCATCAGCATTGAGTTTGCCAGCTCCATAATGATTAAGGGGGTCATCCGGCACGGGAATGACAGACTGTTTGAGAACTGCCGCCACTTCGTCCGGGTTCTGGATGCCCGTTGCTTTAACCAGGGCGGCCACACCCGCCACATGGGGAGCAGCCATGCTGGTGCCCTGGTAGTACTCAAAAATGGACTCGCCGGTGTCTGGATTCAGAGTGTTCTGCAGAATTCCACCTGTCTTATTGCTATCCGTTGAGCCACCAGGCGCAGCAATATCCACTCCGGCTCCAAAGTTGGAGTAGGGAGCTTTGGAGCCACTGGCATCCAGGGCGGCAACCCCCAATACATGGGGATAACGGGCTGGATAGGCAGCCGAGTTCTGATTGGCATTACCGGCTGCTGCGACGATCAACACTCCCTTGCTATGAGCATAGTCGATCGCCTCCCGCAGCACCTGACTTTCACCGCCGCCGCCCAGACTCAGGTTAATCACCGCGGCCTCATGATCGGCGGCAAAGCGAATCGCCTCGGCGATGTCGGCAACGGTACCGCCACCGGAGGAAGAGAGAACCTTTAGAGGCATGAGGGAAGCTTCGTAGGCAATCCCTGCTACCCCAAAGCCATTATTGGTGGACTGGGCAATGGTGCCTGCAACATGGGTGCCGTGGCCGTTATCGTCCTTCGCATCTTCGCGATCGTTGACAAAATCGTAGCCAGGAACCAGTTTGGTGTCCTTGAGATCCGGAACGACCGTGATGCCGGTATCAATCACTGCCACTGTGATGCCACTGCCGCGCGTTTCATCCCAGGCTGATTCAACATTGATACTGCGCAGGTTCCACTGTTTGTCATAGTCCGGATCATTGGGAGTCTTAAAGGCCGTATAGACGTAGTTCGGCTCAATAGACTCGGTATACTTCCGCAGATCAGACTGCCGTAATCTCTTTAAGACCGCCTGATTGCCTTTGACCACGAACAGGTGATCATCCAGGGAATAAATACTGTTTAACCGGGGGGCCAGCTTAAACTGCTGGACCAGTTTCTCGACCTGATTCTGGATCTGGGCAGCTCCAATATCTTCTCGAAAGTCCAGCAGGATGGAATCGTAGGTTCCCTGCGTGGCCAGACCGCTGTAGTTTGACAATGCCCAAAATAAGCCAACAAAGAAAAGGAGGCCCAGCAGCAGTTTTTTCATAGCTAGTTCCAGGGTCAAAGCTGCTTACCACCATAGCTTAGCCTTCCGACAACTGTGCATGGTAATTGCCAGAGAGATGGTAAAGAATGATGAGGAGAGGCCAAGCGGATGGATCGAATCCAACCATCGGCTTTTCTGAAGCCTCTTAATTTAGTGTCACTGGGTCAGTTTTATGGAACGGGGTTTGCTCTGGCTGCCACTGCTGGGTCTGTTTAGCTGGTTAGCCTGGTCAGGTTGGCAGGAATATCAGAAGGTCGAGTCCTACCAACTGTGGGCCAGGCAGTTTGAACGGGCCAAATACGATATTTTTGCGGTGCTGGGCCAACAGGCGGACCAACTGACCTGGGGCAAGCCAACCCCCAAGGGGCCGGTCAACCTGGAAACGTTTTCGCTGCAACAGGTGCGGTCGATTCAGCTACGGGTCAATGGACAACTGGCCGATCTGACAGCGCCTCCAGCCAAAGGTCGGGCAGAGTTGGAATTCGTCTGTGGCGATCGCCCCTCTGTCATCGCCATTCCGTTTACCGAGCCAGCCTTAGCCGCCCAGTGGGGTCTGTTTTTACAGCAGCACCAGCAATCTTCTGTTACGGGCGACTCCAGCGGTTGAGATTGGGTTTAAAGTAGGGCATCCACCGCAACCATTGGCAGGAAGGTAGCCCGGTATGACCCACCGCTACAGCCGTTCCGGCGCTAACCGGACAGCCACCCCGGTTCCCCAGTCCGGCCAATTGCCCGTGGCTAACCGTTCCAACCGGCAGCAAACGGAACCTGCGCCCGATCGAATCCGTCTCGGTCAGGTTCTGGGGGCGGCCCTGGCGATCGCGATCGCGGCAGGCGGACTGGTCGGCAGTAGTTGGCTCGCCTTCAGACTGATCGTCAATCCCCAAGCGCTGATCTGGGTCAACCGATTTTTGCCGGGCTGGATCCCATTATCGGTGTCCGGGCTGGAACCGCCCCAAACCCTAGCAGCGATCCAGCAGGCCATCACCCAAAGTGGCCAAATTCCAGCCGAACCCTTGTCCCTCGGGCGAAATGTCAGCATTGCCGATCGCCAAATCTCCGTCAGCGATATTCTCTTGCCGGTCCTGGCCCGCACCCCCAACTGCCAGACCAACTGCGATCGCATCGTCGAGTTACGGGTGTATCAGACTGCCCCCCATGCCCAACCGGCAAACCGTCAGGAGTTTTATCAACTGGTCACCCGACTCACCGTCAAGGGACCGGACGAATCGTTTGTCGTAGCGCCTATCGTCGATGCCAGCACGGCCAACCAGGGATCGGCTCGCCGCCAACCCCTGACCAGCCTGAAACTCCTGGAGAATAGCCCCCAGGGCGGGGTCTGGTTGAACCTGACCGGACATTGGGTGCGGGGAGAAGGAGCCATCACCTATGGTCAAATCCTGCACTACAATCCCGCCCAGTTCTACCTGGGGGTGATGGTGAACTGGACCAGTCCGGCCGGTGAAGAACCCATTTGGAAAGAAGTTACTGGCGGCAGTCCGCCGGAACTGCTGGTGAACCAGAGCCAGGGAATGGAACCGCAGTATCAGATCTATCAGCTCCTGCCCATAGCCTTTCGGCTCGACCCGCTTGAGTTACAGCCCATTTCCCTGATGGAACCCGCCATCCACACCCCGGCCTACCGGCAGGCGTTGTTGTTGGCCCGTAATGGTCTGTGGTCTACGGCGGAGCAATGGTTGCAGTCTCTCAAGCGACGCACGCGCCAGTGGCCGGCCCAGGCCCAAGCCCAACTGGATCTGGTGCGCTGGCATGCTCAGTTGACCCACAACCAGGCCAAACAGTCCTGGGCCAGTCCCAGTCAGGCAGTTCTGGCCAACCTGATTGATGGTCGGTGGCAGAAAGCTCTGCAGGTGTTTGCGGTCAAACCGGAAAACAGCCTGGAAAGTATTTCGCTCCTGAGGGCGGATACGGGCCGACTGCAAAACCGGCTGGAGACCTTTCTGCGCCTGAATCCAGCCGATCAGGCGGCTAAAACCTGGCAGGCTTTGCTGCTGGCCGCCCAACGAGATCGCCCCACCGCCCTGGCCTGGCTCAAAAAACAACCCAAAACCAGTGCGGCCGACATCAACCAGATTGATGGCTGGTTGCAACGGTTGCAGCCGCCAGCCAATGAATCGGATCCATCTGTAGAGGTTGCCGCTGGCCAGATCATGGGTGTGGCCCAGGTTCTGCCCCAAATCCAAGCAGCAGATTGGCTCCAACCGGCATCGGGGACGGCGTTAAAACTGGCGCCAGGACAAAGCTGGTATCGCATTCAGGTGGCCGGATGGCAGAACGGCAAACGGTGGCGGCTAGCCAGTACTGGCCTGGGGTTGCCCGCCAACCTGTCTGGAGCGCAACTGTGGCAGCAATTAGGTCTGGATCAGGATACATCGATTCAAATTACCTACTGGTTGGCCGATGGGGAACAGTTTTCCCTGTCCGCGACCCCCCAAGCTGTGCGGTGGCAGGGCGGCCAGTTGGAGCTACTGGTCATGGGCGATCGCTTGCCTGCTAACCTGAGACTCGTCAATCGTCCCCGTCCCCTGGCCCTGACTGAATCAGCCTGGCAATGGGTTAGCTCAGACACCCAACCCCTGAGTCAGGCGTTGCAGCAACAACCAGAGACCGCCGATCGGGCGATCGCCGCGCTGGGGCAAACTCTGCAGCAAGCTGGCCTGGTGCCCAACCGTCAGGCTGTCAGCCCAGAAACCCTGGAATCGCTGGGAATTGGTAACTGGCCAGTACAGACGGTGTCTCTCAGGTCTGCTCAGTCCGCTGATATTGTCCTGACACTGACACCGGCAATGATGAAGGATTTGGCCAAGGTCAGTCATTCTGCCACTGGGCGATCGCCCCAGTCCCAATCGCGCACCCTGATTCTTTCTCCAGCCGGAGAGATCCTCTACAACGAGTTCGGGGCAAATACGGCCAATCTCTTTCTGGCGATCGCCGACCTGGGCGAAGCAGCACCCGTCCTCGTTGTCAACACCCCCACCACTTACACCTTCCTGCGCTGGTCTGCTAAACACCACCAGTTTCGGTAAGCCGCCGTTCCAAACCCAACAACCAGTTCGGTCTTGCCGTCAGTTTCTGCCGGATCCAAACTGCACCAACCTAGGCCCGGTTCAACCAGTCCTGAAAGCGAATCTTGCAGGAGACATACAGCGGTAATTGATAATGTTCCAGCAACACCCAGGCCACCATCAGCAAGTGACAACCCAGGGTGAGACCGATCCAGACCGGCGGAAACCAGAGCCAACTGCTATCAGGCAGGGGTGGAAAGAGGTAGGACGAGATACCAATTAAGGAAGCAGGAAGCACAACCAGAACGACGCCAACGAACCAGATCAACAAACTAACATCCAGATCGATTAGGGTAGCGGGCTGCCAGTTGCGGCCATTCCATCGCCAGAGCATGGGCTGGGTGCTGTCCTCCACCCGAATTGTCTGTTCCGCCAAATTGGCCGAAAAGATATGGCGACAAAAATTGCAGGCAAAGGCATCCATCAACGTCAAGGCCGACAATTGACCATGGCGACAAACCGGACAGACATAGGTGTCGTCATAGCCCAGCGCACGTCTGTGGGCGGAAGGAGAGGATAGTTTGGCGGAATTCAATTCCTTATTTGGATCCATGACCTAGCTAACTGCGGCAGAATCATCCGAGGCGATCCGTTACCGACGGGCGCTCTGAGACTTTCGAACCACCCACCGGTTTCATCACCTCTCTACCATTCTGCTGCAAAACCACAACTGGATGACTGCCGGACCCTGCAATTACCCGCTTAATCTGCACCTGACCATTGACTAGATAGTCTCCCACAGCGGCATAGCGGCTGCTAGTGGCATCCGGCTCCTTGACAATTACATTCCATTTGTTGCCCACCTGAATTGCGCCGGTAATCTCAATCGCATCGGCCAAGGCAGTGGGAGAAAACGGCTTAATCGGCGGAGGGGCTGTCCGGTCGGCTGGAAATTGGGGCAAGGCCGCCGAGGATTGAACTGGGATTGTCGGCAATGGACTTAGCGATATAGGCGGCAGGTTGGCCGGCAACACTGAAATTGGCCGAGTTGCCGGTTCAACTGAAGTGCTGGTACTGGCCTTGGTAAGTTTGAGAGGAGGGGTTTCCAGCAAGGCAAAGGGGTCAGGGCGACCGGCTGGAATGGTTGGAACTCGGACTTGGGTATTGGTCGGTTGAATCAATCCCGGCAAGGCAGAAACCTGCACTGTTGTAGCCGGACTCACCACTGGATTGGGAAACGTCTGCGGAGTACCAGCATTTACCACTGCAGCGGGTGCAGGCGAAGTTTGATTCGTAGGAGCTTGTGTTTGCTGATTGGTGGGGCTATTCGAACAACTGACCAGGAACATTGTCACCCCAGTCCCGGCTAACCATACTCGCCGTTTCATGACCGACTACTCCTCAGCGTTGTTTAACCTCTGCCCCAGGATAGCTTCTCTTTCAGGAAGTGAAGCACTTTTATTGTTAGCGTCAGACCAGCGGATGATTTCCTAACCAGTCGCACATTTGTCTAGAAAAGCAACATTAATCCCAACTCATCATCTATCAGGAGAATCACATCAGATAGCTCCCAGAGGCGATCGCGGATCTGGCTGGCCGGAAAAGCAAAACAGCACAGAAGAACCTCTTCCATGCTGTTGCGGTCGATTTATGTCAGATCGTTAGCGACAGTAGACGGCGTTATTGTTTGGTGGTCGCTGCGAACTCTCGGAAGCTCTGATAGCCCTTTTCAGGATGATACAGATGGCACTGCTGTAGAATGGACCGCATCATCGCCCAGGAAAAACGACATTCGTAGAGATAGTCTCCCCAGTTTTGCCGCAGGCTGTCGTGGGCCATCCGCAGGTTGTACGAGGGAATGGCGGTTGATAGGTGATGGGGCACATGGACATTGATGTGGTGGCAGAGAAACTCAACGCCCAAGGGATAGTCACAGTGGACAGTGCCAGACAACTGAGCCATTGCTTCATTCCAGTTATCCGGCTCCTGAAAGACAATGTCAGGGGCGGTATGGTGCACCAGGGTAAAGGTGCTCATCCAGAAATGGAAGACCAACCAGGGCAGCAGCCA
>Ga0272446_1002767_pt1 | contig 23253 bp, 20 predicted proteins | sample YNPCB0061_FD_194587 | JGI IMG/M metagenome (GOLD analysis project Ga0272446, IMG submission 194587) | Hot spring microbial mat communities from Yellowstone National Park, WY, United States - YNP-CB-006-1 | ecosystem: Environmental > Aquatic > Thermal springs > Hot (42-90C) > Sediment | place... | reverse complement strand
TGAAGGGAAACTCCCTGACTCCGTGTCTTCGTGGTGAAACAAAGTCGCGCTACGGCAAACTGCGTAACATCAATTATTAACTCACCTTACGCAAAACGTCCCGAAGGCTCACGTAAATCAGGCTTGGATTTTGCCCAAACCTTCGGGACGGTGCGTAACATCAATTATTAAGGTGTTTGACAAGTTGCGATAAGCAATTGGGTCTTAATGCCCTGACGGGCATTTTTTGATTCTGACCGCAATCAGCGCGGTGTTTGAATTTGTGTTATTGACATAATCGGTCTTAATGCCCTGACGGGCATTTTTTGATTCTGACCAACCCTTGCAAGCCTGTACTTGCTGGCTAACGCATAGGTCTTAATGCCCTGACGGGCATTTTTTGATTCTGACATGGGCTAAAAGTCGAAAGTGGCTCGGTGAGCGTATGTCTTAATGCCCTGACGGGCATTTTTTGATTCTGACGGTACAAAGACGGCTGGGGCGTCCACGTGACCTATTAGTCTTAATGCCCTGACGGGCATTTTTTGATTCTGACTGATGAGAGGGGATTTGCTAATGAATACACTATGACTCGTCTTAATGCCCTGACGGGCATTTTTTGATTCTGACGGTCCAGCAACCCCAACAGCAGGCGAGCGAGTAAGAGGGTCTTAATGCCCTGACGGGCATTTTTTGATTCTGACGCAAGCCGCGCTTATATTGCTCGCTGGAATGCAAGCAGGTCTTAATGCCCTGACGGGCATTTTTTGATTCTGACCATTATGATCGGGATGGCAAGTCCTATTACTCGGTTGTGTCTTAATGCCCTGACGGGCATTTTTTGATTCTGACAATCTTAGTACAGTTTATTGTATCCAAACAAGAACGCGTCTTAATGCCCTGACGGGCATTTTTTGATTCTGACTAATCCCGCCCAGCATCTGCCCATCAGCGAGAGTTGAGTCTTAATGCCCTGACAGGCATTTTTTGATTCTGACGAGCGCTGCCGCATCGAAACTTGGGAGCAAAGGGGGACAAGGTCTTAATGCCCTGACGGGCATTTTTTGATTCTGACTACTACATCGACGCCGCCTACGATGACAGAAACGGGTCTTAATGCCCTGACGGGCATTTTTTGATTCTGACGTACTTGCTGGCTAACGCATAGCCGGCAAGCCTAATCGGTCTTAATGCCCTGACGGGCATTTTTTGATTCTGACCAACCACATTAATCTAATCCATATAATCCATAGTTGGGGTCTTAATGCCCTGACGGGCATTTTTTGATTCTGACCCAACGCCGCGACCGCTATTCAAAACGCGTACAATGCGTCTTAATGCCCTGACGGGCATTTTTTGATTCTGACGCGAGCCTCTACCTGCTGGCAAAAGCATAGCCGGCAGGGTCTTAATGCCCTGACGGGCATTTTTTGATTCTGACTTACGAATTGCGTGATTATGCCGAAAGTCTCGAAGGGGGTCTTAATGCCCTGACGGGCATTTTTTGATTCTGACTCGACAAGGATCGGTTTGCCTTTGATTGTGTCGAGGTCTTAATGCCCTGACGGGCATTTTTTGATTCTGACAAACTTGCCGGATGAATCATTTTTATACGTTGGGGAAGGGTCTTAATGCCCTGACGGGCATTTTTTGATTCTGACGTGCAAAGTTTAACTGGAAACAGAGGGCAAATTATTGCGTCTTAATGCCCTGACGGGCATTTTTTGATTCTGACCCTGCTGGCGGGGCTAACTGTAACGTTGATTCTTTTCGGTCTTAATGCCCTGACGGGCATTTTTTGATTCTGACATAGTTACCACTTCGCAAAGAGAGGTTGATTACGTAATGGTCTTAATGCCCTGACGGGCATTTTTTGATTCTGACTACCGCGACCCAGTTGGCGGCGCATCGTATATTAAGTCTTAATGCCCTGACGGGCATTTTTTGATTCTGACACTTTTCGTAGTGGCACTTTTGACTTCTATCGGGGCAGGGTCTTAATGCCCTGACGGGCATTTTTTGATTCTGACCCGATTTCCTGAAGCATTTGCTTCAGGTTGACGGTTTGTCTTAATGCCCTGACGGGCATTTTTTGATTCTGACAATTACCTACTGGTACAAGACCGGAGAAACTTATCTTTTGTCTTAATGCCCTGACGGGCATTTTTTGATTCTGACTAAAAATGAAATTCCTAGCATTCAAATCGCTTTACAATAAGTCTTAATGCCCTGACGGGCATTTTTTGATTCTGACTTATCCGTGCGCTATCCCAACGGGTTCAATAATCGTCTTAATGCCCTGACGGGCATTTTTTGATTCTGACTTTTGGCAATTTCTTCATCTGTATATGGCTCACATAAGTCTTAATGCCCTGACGGGCATTTTTTGATTCTGACCCTTCCAATTTCCATGAACACGGCTTTCAAAATCGTGAAGAAAATAATCGTATAGTTCATATTTTATCATAACCTCCTGCAAAAAAATAAAAGCATAGTCCAGAAAAATAAAAACAGCCACAAACCTGCATACCCCCCCCACCGGAATCGCCGAAAAACGTCCCAAAAAGCAGGGGGTACGCAAAACAGTCAAACGAACATCGCAGATGGGGGCGGAGTAACCCTACCCTGTCCCTCACAGCGTACCTTGCCGCGGCAGGTGACGCACAGGGAATAAATGCGCAGGCTGTCTTCGGTTTCGTTTATCACCTTTTTAATTTTTTGGAGCAGTTTTTCCAGTTCTGCCTCGTTCAGGTATGCCTCAAAAACCGAATCCTGCACGCGCTCGCCCACCGCCTCCATCGCCTTTGCCACCTTCGCCAGGCGCTTGGGGTCGGCAATGTCATACGTCAACAGGTAAAAACTGCGCTCCGCCATCAATCTCCAATCTCTAATCTACAATCTCCAATCTACAATCTCCAATCTACAATCTACAATCTACAATCTACAATCACCTGAACCCCATGCCGCGAAAATTCGGCTCTCCGCTTTGGATGCATGCCGCCACCTGGCGCGCCTGCTCGATGAGACACTGCCGCAAGGGGAACTGCAGTCCGCGCAGGGGATGGGTGAACTTCATCTCCATGCGGTTTTCGTATGCCTGTAAGAACCGGCGCTGACCGCCCGCCCCCAAGATGATGGGGCGCTCTGGCGGGCCGGGGGTGAAATCGTCGGTCGTCAGTTGACCCCCGTTCAGGCACCACAGGACGATTCCATCCACCACCGGGCGGAACTCCTCCATCAGATCGAGCCCCAGCGCCGGGCGGTTATAAGCCACCTCGTGCAGGAACCCGGCATACGGGTCCAGCCCGACCGTTTGGACGGCGCTGGAACAGGCTTCAGCCAGCAGGGTGTATCCGAACGAAAGCAGCACGTTGACGGGGTCACGGGGCGGGCGGCGGTTGCGGTCATCGAACTTCCACTTCGGGTCGAAGAGACGCCGCAAGCCCTTGAAATAAGCCGCCGTAGCCGCCCCTTCCACGCCCAAGAGCGAAGAAATGGCTGTTTTGCGCTCCACCTCGTCCAACGCCTGTGCCAGGCTGGCAATGCTGGACTCGATTTCAGCATCGCCGCGCTCGCGGTTGTGACGCTGGAGCAAAGCGCGCTGATGCTGGAGTTTGGCGCGCACGAAGCATTTTGCCATCTCCAACCCAAAAGCCGGGTCGCCGCTGCGGGCATATTGCGCCCGGCGCAGCGGGACGTGCGGGGTCACCTGTCCCACCAGCCGCCCGCGATACTCGCCGCGCTGGCTGAGGAACACCACCTCGGTATTCTGCCCCAGAAAGGCGTCTATAGCGGGTGTGGTCAGCCCCACGTTGCCGAAAATCACAACCTGCTCAACTTGGGCAAGAGGCACACTGAGCAGGATTTCCGATTGGCGATTTTCGATTGGCGGTTGGGCATCGGGCGAAAGGTCGCGCTCTACCTGCACGCGGCGGTTGCGGATGCGGATTTTGGTCTGTTGTTCAACGAGATATAAGGCTGGCATGAAACCCTCCTTCAGCGTTGTTAAGGTTCTAGGATTGGAGATTGGAGATTGGAGATTGGAGATTGCAGATTGTAGATTGTAGATTGGAGATTGTAGATTGGAGATTGGAGATTGTAGATTGCAGATTGCAGATTTAGGATTTGTGGCGCAGGTTATGGGTGACGGTTTTGCGGGAGGAGACAAAAATGGCGGTCAACTCATCCGCCTCTTTGCGCAAGTCGGTCAGGCGTTCTTTGGGCAGCAAACCGCTTTCTTCGATGAGTTCGAGCCAAAACGCGCTTTCATCTGCCTCCTCAATGACGATTTGCAATTTGGCGGAAAACTCCGCCTGCGAACGCGCCCGGCACGCGGCGCGATAATTCGCCGCCACCGAAGTCGCCGAACGCAACAACTGTTTCCCAATCGCATCGCCCATATAGGTTTTGGGCAGCGCCTGACACGAGCGCAACACCTGCAGCGCAAAATCCTTCGTCCGCTTTTTCAATACCTCAGCGTCCATTTCAGCCTCCTTGCATCATCAATCTCCAATCATCAATCTTCAATCATCAATCTTCAATCATCAATCTTCAATCTTCAATCTTCAATCTTCAATCTTCAATCTTCAATCTCCCCTGCCCCAGTCCGTAACTCGTGCCGCTGCCCAAGCCGGCAAAGAGCGCAAAGGCCGCCAGGGTATGAATCTGCCCCAGCCAGAAACGGTCGAAGTTCGTGGCGGTAAAGGTGATCTCTCCCACCGCGCCAATGCGCAGCCCGCCTTCCTTGAGCGGCACCGGTCGGCTTTCCAGGTCAAAGCGGCTGACCGCCAGGCACTCCTCGGCATAGCGCCGCAGTTCGGGCGCAAACCCCAGCGGCGCAAAGGCATTCCACTTTTCGATGAGACTGTTGAAGACCAGCGAAGCCGTAGGCAAGGGATGAGAAAGCCCGCCGCTTTTGAAGACAACCGGACTGGTGAGCTGGAACGACACCCGGCGCGGAATCTCGATTCCGGGCAAAAACCGGCTGCCCAGCGCGGCGAACGAATCGCTCCCCGCCCAGGGCTGGCTGCTGTCAAATTGGGCTGACTCCACCCGAAAGGGCAGGCGGTCCACTTCCAGCGTCGTTCCCGGCGCGGTTTGGGCGAATCCCAGCAAGAGGGCGGTCAGGTTCGCGCGGAGCGAAGTCCAGCGCAGGGTATAGGTTTGGGCGGGCAGCGGCGCGCCGCTCTGGCGGTCGAAGCGTCCCATCAAAGTAGAAGCCGTGTAAGGGCGCAGGGATGATTCGTCGTGCAGCTGGGCAGACAGGACAGCGTCGTGTTCGCGAACGGTATCCAGCAAGGCGGCTTGCGAGGCGCGTCCCCACCAGCGCGGAAACTCGGCGCGGGAAGGTGGAATTTCGAGAGGGGAGAGGGTAAGAACGAGGGAAAGTAAGTCCATTGTAGATTGGAGATTGTAGATTGTAGATTGTAGATTGGAGATTGTAGATTGTAGATTGGAGATTGTAGATTGGAGATTGTAGATTGGAGATTGTAGATTGTAGATTGTAGATTGGAGATTGTAGATTGGAGATTGTAGATTGTAGATTGTAGATTGGAGATTGTAGATTGTAGATTGGAGATTGTAGATTGGAGATTGTAGATTGTAGATTGGAGATTGTAGATTGTAGATTGGAGATTGTAGATTGCAGATTGCAGATTGTAGATTAGGTTTTGTTGCGCAGGTTGCGGGTGACGGTTTTGCGGGAGGAGACAAAAATGGCGGTCAACTCATCCGCCTCTTTGCGCAAGTCGGTCAGGCGTTCTTTGGGCAGCAAACCGCTCTCTTCGATGAGTTCGAGCCAAAACGCGCTTTCGTCTGTCTCTTCGATGACGATTTGCAATTTGGCGGAAAACTCCGCCTGCGAGCGCGCCCGGCACGCGGCGCGATAGTTTGCCCCGACCGAAGTTGCCGAACGCAGCAACTGTTTTCCAACCACATCGCCCATATAGTTTTTGGGCAGCGCCTGACACAAGCGCAACACCCGCAGCGCAAAATCCTTCGTCCGCTTTTTCAATACCTCAGCGTCCATTTCAGCCTCCTTGAATCATCAATCATCAATCATCAATCTAAAATCTAAAATGCCTCGCATCATCGCGCACCGCCTGCAAATTGATGACCTCAGCCACCTCAAAGCGCGGCGGGAGGGCGCCCTCGACCGGCTTCAGGCGCAGGATGGGCGGAAAATATCCCATGCGCCCGTGCAATTCCGCCAGAGCAAGGGCGGCGATGTAGTTATAGGACGGCAAATTGACGATAATCGGCGCGGTCTGCCACTCTTCAGGGGTAAATGTCACTGTCTTCAGAATCTCGCGCAGCTGCGGCAGGAACGGCTGGTCGTGATTGAAGTGGATGGGCAGGGCAATGATTTGCTCAATGCTGCCCTTCGTCAGCGCCTCAATTTGCGCTTTTTGCTCATCGGTGAGGGGGTGAGAGAAGTTCAATAAAATCATTTTGGATTTCCGATTTGCGATTTTAGATTTGCGATTTGGGATTGGCGATTTTAGATTGGCGATTTTAGATTGGCGATTTTAGATTGGCGATTGGAGATTGGCGATTGGAGATTGAGGATTGTGGGACGAAGTTCATTTTGCGGCTGAAGGCTGAGGGCCGAGGGGGATGTTCGGCGCGGGGCGCCCAACCAGGCGCTGGTAAATCTGGTTGACCAACCTTTGCGCAGCAACGGGCGGCAGGGGTTTTGCGTGCTGATATTCGGGCAGGGTAATGACGGTAACGCCGCGCCTGGCTGCCAGCCCCTGGGCGCGTCCATACAAACGCGGGGCGGCTACGATCATAAATTGCGCGGTATATGTTCCCAGGTAGGCTTGTTCACCCGCCATCTTCAACTGGTCTAAGCCGCGCTTGCCGCTCTCACCGCCGCCCAGTTTCACTTCCGCAATGCCAACCTGATTATCCACGCGAAAGACCAGGTCAATTTCAATCTGGTCCTCCACGCCTGCCGGGCGGACGCCTGCCAGCACATCGAAACCGTGCTGTGTGAGCGCCTGGTAAACCGCTTTCTCAAACAGCCCGCCTTCCGACAGGTTGCCGCGTTCGTCTGTGCTGAAGCCGCGTTCCTCGAAACCAGGCAAATGCGCCTTCAGGTATTCCCCGGCAGTGATGAGCGTGGGCATGGCAGGTGATTCGCGCAGTTGCGGCAGTCCGTTTTGGAATTGATAGCGGTACAGCAGGCTGTGATGCTTCTCGCTTTCCACATACATAAATTCGGCCTCTTTTTGCACAGCCAGAGCATAGGCTGCCAGCGCCATCATCTTCGTGCCGCTGGTCAGGTTGAATTGAACGGTCTCTTCGTTTGCCAGCCGTTCTTGCAGCCTGGCAAGGATTTTAGGGAAGTCATACGCATCCACGAGCAGGTCTTCGCGCAAATCCTCGTGACCGCCAATCAGACGGCGCAGCAGACGCGCGCGTTCTTTGGTCTTGCTGGTGTAAACGAGCAAATTTCGCGCCGGGTTCAGGTAGCGGATGGGCAGCAGGTTGGGGATGGGCTGTTCGCCGATGAGGGAGAGTAACATGGAGATTGAGGATTGAAGATTTGAGATTGAAGATTGATGATTGGTGATTGGTGATTAGGTCAGGTTCCACAAGGCAGCTATTTGATTGATTTCATCTACCACCATTTTTGCTTGCTTGACAATCTCATCTGCGGATTGCGAATCTTTACGAAAGCCGCTGTGCAAAACATCATTACGCAGGTTCGTAAGTTGGCAAGGTTCACTGCTCCACAAGCGGCCAAATCGTTTATGGTGTGTCCAGGACTTCCATTTTTCACGGTATGGCGATTGCGCCACCACAACGCCATTTTCTTTAATTTCACCACCTCGGCTAAGCAAAAATTCCATTTTCTCGCGCTCATCTCTATTCCACATATCCACCTGAAACTCAGCGCACAATAAAGAAACCACCCACTCACGTGCCATTGAAAGGGTATGAACAAACTGTTGTTTTTCGAAATACCAGTTAATCATCCGCAACTGGACACGCAGATGTTCCCAAACATCATCGGTGGGCGTCAGTCCGAATTGAGCGTAGGCTATTTCCAAAGGCTGGGCAACCACGCCAAACGGTTTGGGCAGAGCATCAGCTGCAGATTTGAGATGATGAGAAATTTCATGCGATGCGTAGGCAACATCGCGCGGGCGCAACAACTGGAGACCTAAAGCAATATTACCTACGTTTGCCGCCAAAGGTTGAAGCGCAGGTTGTCCGCGTTTGTTCACTTGTTCGGCAAGGTAACGCGCATTGCCCGTATACAAGAATTCATTGACAGCCGAAAGCCAATCAAACATAGAGACAAATTCGGAAAGTTCGATCACCGGCGCAGGTTTGTTTGTCTCTTTGTTGCCCAGTTCAAACGCTCCATAATAGATGGCTTCAATCGTCACATTTCGCGCTGATTTGAGAAAAGCCGCAAAAATGAACACCAGGAACGGAATAGAACGCAAGCCATGTGTGATGTCAAAAATGACCGTATCACCATCATTGACACATTCCAGAATTTTATCGAACCAACCCCACATTTCCTGAACATCTTTGCCGGGGTCAATATCTACCGGCTGGATGCGTTTATCGTTTAATTTTTCCAATTCTGGATAAGATTTCTCTCTGGCTTCTTTGGTCACAAAGACATACATCTCATCAAAAGACGCGAATTGGCATAACGCTTCAGCAAACACTTTTCCGGGATAGGTTTTTCCACCGTATTGATAGTCAGTTGCCTTTGGGGTCGTACCTAAAAACGTAATCACTTTGCGGCTCATTGCGCCTCCAAATCTACAATCTACAATCTACAATCTGCAATCTACAATCTACAATTTGCAATCTACAATCGAAAATCGTCAATCACTCTATCTCCACCAGCACCCAGCCGAACGGAGCAATTGGTTTGGCTTCGTCCTTTTTGCCGCTCATTGCCACCCGCCGCGAGGAAGGGAAGGGGTCGCCGGGCTGTCGTTTGCTGCGCTTCCCGGCTTTATCCAGATGAAATTCGCTCACCAGTCGTTCGAACAGGAATTCATCCTGCTGGAGGTGCGTCCAGAAGGTTTTGCCATCCCAGCCTGCGCCCCACCCGATTTGCAAGAAAGCCTGACGCGGCGAAAGGTTTACATTGAGCATCTGACGGTAGAAAGCGGCAATCCGTTCGGCAGAGGGTGCCGGGGGCTCAACGTTTTCAAACCAGACCGCCAATCGTTCCAGGCGCGCCCGGCTGTGTTTTTGGGCACGAGGCAGCAGTTCATCCAGCCAGCGTTTGCGGTCGCCAAAACCCAGTCGAGCAGCCATCGGCTTGAACAGGTCATCGTCAATTTTGAGCGAACCGCGAAATTCCACTTCCCCGACCAGCGCTTCCAAACCAATCGGCGATTGCGCTGCGCCCTGAGTCAGAACCTGCGCTTTGAGCGCCACGAGGCCCTCGCCAGGCTGTTGAGGCCCGTGCAGGTCAGAAACTTGCAGGGCGCGCAACAGGTCATTGTTGGGGTCACGGCCAAAGATTTTCTTTTCCAGCGGATTGCCCGCCCAACTGCGGCTGCGACCGATGTCATCACGTCGTGGACGCGGCAGGCGCAACTCGTTCCAGCCTGTCCAGGCCAGCGCGGTACGGAAAGCGCCTTTGAGTGAAGAGCCGGGAATATAGGGCCGGTCGTGCGGGTCTTTGATAAAGGGTTTCATCCGCGCATCGGCTTTTTCGGAGGGCGGTTGGCCACGCAAAACGTAGCGGAAGAGTTTCGGGTTTTGCAGGTCTTTTTCGGTCAGCAAACTGCCGGGCAGGGGATAATGACCGCGTCCATCAGGCTTCAATTGCTGTTCTTTGGACTGCAAAACGGCGTCTTCATCGAAAATCCAGGTCTGGCCGTTATAAAGAACAAAATCAAATCCCAACCGCCACTCGTCCCCTGTGCCGATATGTACCGGCGAGAGCGTGCGCAGGGTCAGTTTATAAGTGGTCATGCGTCACCTCCGTAGCCAACGGCCACCGTCAAGCCGGAACGGTAAACAGGGTGTTGAATGGGATACTCCTCCCTGGTTTTATAGCGCGGGCGCACATCCTCCACCCGTCCAAAAGGCGGTTGGAGCCCGGCTGGCAGGCTAAACGTGGCACCTTCCTGGATGAGATTGAGGGCGCGGCGGCGCTGTCCGCTTTTTTGCGGCGAATCGAGCCAGCCAACCACCGTTTGCACCTTCCATGCGGAGCGTTCTCCAGAGAAGGCGGGCATCTCCTCGCGGCGCGGCAAATAGCGGCTGAGCGAAGTCCACATTCTTCGAGGGTCGGGCAGTTCCAGAATACCCTTCTGTTCGAACTTGCCTTTTCCGTAACCTGCGCTGCGTTCCGCGCCGACGCCTGCCTCGCCCAAGTCGCGCAATAGTTGGGTAAACAGGGCTTTCTCCGCCGCCGGGTCGAGCCACTGTACGCCGAACCACAGCCCGCAGCCAGGCGCAAAGTGAACAGTGCCAGTGTGGTACAGAGTGCTGGCGTTGGTAGCGCGTTCCACCGTCACGCGCGGGCGTTTTTCAATCACCCACATTCTAAAAGGCTCGCCTTTTTGCAGCGGAGGCGGTAATTTTTGATTTTCCTTGCCGGTCAGCCAGATTTTGCCGCCATGAATTTCAGCATGAGCGGGGTGAATATCCAGCAAGGATTTGCCTGCGAGCAGTTGGCGGTAGAGATTCTCCGAGACGAACTGCACTTTCTTCAAGTCTTTGGCTTTCACATCTTGCGGCAAGGGGCGGCCATCCGGCAGTTGCGCCGCCAGGGGGACGGGGAAGAAGCGCACTTCGCCCGCAAAGGGGAAGAGCGAGGTCAACAGGAAGGGCGGCGAGCCATCCAGAAAAGGCTTCAGCCAGTCTTGCACCGCCTGTTCGCCTTTCAAAGCCGCCAGACGCGCCACCAGCGCAGCAAACAGACTATCGGACGACCAGAAAGGGCGGGTTTCTTCCTGTCCCAATCCCTGCTCGCCAAAGTGAAAGGTCGAGCCGGTGAGACTCCAGGTTTCGAGGTTCATAGCGCCCTCATGCGGTAACAGGAATTTGCTCTTTGAGCCAGTTTACAATCTTGGGTAATTCTTTGGCGAGTTCCTGCACGCTCTCGAACGGCTGTTCACGGTAGAAAATTTCCTGGCTGTAATCCTTTCCATTGCGAACATAGAGCCGGATACCTTCGAATTTCACCTTGCCCGAGCCGCGCGAGCCTGCCCCGCCGATGTAATCATCCTCCACCAGTTGCAAGGCATCGGTAACGACTTTGAGCCGCTCGAAATCCGCCGCTTCATACACGCCGAACACCAGTTCTGCCGGGCCAAAGACTGCCCCCGCCGGAACGCGCTCCAGCGTGCGCGGCGTGGCGGCGCTGGTCACGCGGTCAATGGCGACTTCGGTTTTGAGTTCGCCATAGAGCAGGTCTGTGCGAGCATCGGTCAATGCCTTGGCGCTGTCACCGGTTAATTCAGCATCACGCACCACCAGGCGGGTGTGATTGTTGTAATCCTTTTCCGCAGGCACACCAAAGACCGTGCAAACCTTGCAGCCGCCATTTTTTTCGAACTCGGCTTTTGTTTTGCAGGTGTGAATGGCCACTTGCCCAATAGGACAATTTTGCGGCAGGCCAAGCAATTTTTCCATTTGCGAGCGCATCTTGCCGCGCAGACTGGAGCCGGGGATGTAAGGCCGCTTGGTGAGCGGGTTGCGGATGACGGCTTTGTCCAGCCCGCCGATTTCCAAATCGGTATTCGAGCCGCCGATGTGTATGCCGGTGAGGGCTTTGATATTGGTCTCAATGAAAACACGACCGTAGAGTTGAATTTGCTTATCCATGATAGCCTCCTGATGTGCTAATTGCGCCCGCCCTTGGCGCGGTGATAGGCGAGAACGGCTTCGAACAGGTTCATGAACCGCTTGAAACGTTCGTCTTTTTCCTGGTTATCTTTGCCTTTCGCAACTTCGTCAATCGCCTCGGTCAGGACTTCTTTGAGCCGCTGCACCTGCGGAATACGTGCGGTCTGGTAATCCATCTTGGGTTTGAGCATCACCAGGCGGCGCAGCGCTTTGTCGTAGTTACGCTCTGCAGGCTTTTTCACGCCCTCAGCGTCCCACAGCGCCTCGATTTTGCGCACCTCTGTGAAGATGTTGCGAATTTGCCCGCGCGTCAACTGGTTTTTCACCAATTGCTCTGCTGTGGTTTGGGCAAATGTGACAAGTTGCTCTCCGGTCGGGTCGTTCGTCATGATTGTTTGAATGTTACTCATGGTCAACCTCCTGTTGATAGGATTATGGGTGTTCGGTTATTGGCTTCACGTAGTTGATTGAGAAAAGTCAATACCTGCGCGGTTATAGGAATTTCTCTACGCTGGTTAATATGTCTCAAGATTTTTTCCTCCTCTCCGGTGAGAAATTCGAATGCGAACCAGGCAGCGCAAAAGGATTGAAAGTACCAAGAGAGATAACGATACTCTCGCAGTTTGTCAGTACGACAGACGAAGCCGATATACTCGTTCCACTTACGCAATTTCTCACGCATTTGGTCTTTATCGAAGGTCAACGTTTGCCAGTTCTCCTGCCAGGCAACTTCTTGCAATGCTTTTTGCGCATCTTCCATTTCGTCCCAAATTTCATTGACTGTGCCTATTTTGTGCCGTTTATGTTCTTCTGTATAGAGATATACTGTAATCTTTTGCAGATAGATGGCAGTTGGAAGCGGCGAATCCGTATCAGCGACTTCCTCTTTAGGGGAATCTGGCATCTGCTCGTTCGGTACTTGCACGAAGCCCGTTTCGCCTTCGGCTGTCAATTCTTCTGTTGAAATAGCCATGCCAGCAATTTCGGCAGGTTGCTCGCTTGATGGCTGGTAGGCTTCTGCCGAAGCAATTGTTTGCCGGACAGGCATTTTATCGCTATCAGCCAACAATGCTGTTGAACGACCTTGCCAGGCTTCTAGAAAAGCGTCGATTGCTCTGGGTTTGCGCAAGACTTCAAACATTTCAGGTTCAGCCTGCAAGAAGTCTATAATTTCCTGCCACTTACCGATGGTATTTTCAGTTTCTTGCGCAATGAGTCTTTGTCGAATAAGTTCTTGGATTTGGTCATTGGAGAGTCTGGCGATTTGGATTTGTTTGTAGGTTGCTTCATTCAACGCATAAGGGCGAGATGAAAGCACCACTTGAACATTTTTCGGCAATTGTCCAAGCCAGGTTTTGAGTTTCGCAGCAAATTCATCGAAATTGACAATCTCATCCATGCCATCCAACAGAAGCGCCCATCGCGATCCGGGGATGCGCCAGTAATGCTCTAAAGTCTTGTCATCAGGCACGCTTCCAAGCATGGACTTGAGTATTTCTCTCTCAAAAACCTGCACGTTCTCGAAAGCCTTTCGCAGTTCCACCTTGATTGGCACGAGCGCAGCGGGAACGACTTCCAAATCTTCGGCAACCGAGTAGAATTTATCACCTTTTGAATCGCCAAAGAAGTCGCGAATACCTTCTATGTTCACTCGCCGCGCCAATTCCCATACCAGCGCGTTCATCACGGTTGTTTTGCCTTCTCCTGAACCGCCAACCAATGCGATAACCTGTTCTCTCGCCTCCAATGCGTCAAGGATGACATCAAAGACCGGCTTTTTGGTTGTATTATCATAAAGCGGGAAAGTTTGTAGTCTCTGAGCGAAGGCTTCGCTCTCGAATTTCGCATGCTGAACAATGCTTTGCCAGTCCTGCCGCGTTAGATAAGCGATTTTGCAGGCTGGGAGCAAGAACTCCACTTCTTCGGGCGGGACTTTGATAGTTGATGAACCTAACCGGACGAATACATCACCCTTATAGCATTGTTCAGGTACATAGTTTCGTTTCAAGCAATATGGTTTGCTGCCATCTTGGGGAGCGATTTCAAGGTATGAGACAAATTTGCCGTCATACTCTCCATACCGTAGGCCAAAAGCAGGTAAGGGTTCAATCCAGTCTCTGGCAAGATCAGTGTAAATTTTCTCTACGCCATCGGTTTGCAGATCATGGACAGAGACTTGCGGATTATCCCATCCCTTTGGCTTATTTCTGCCTGGATACTGTCTTTTAACATCCAAAACAATCCGCTTGCCCGTCTTTTCGTCATTTCCAATGCCAAATACTATCCAACAACGCTTACCTGTGCGCCTGGCAACATTTGCAAATGCAATCAAGTGCCGAAAGAAGTTGAACTGTTTTGCTTCATCGTCAACTTTCAAGACCTCGCTCTTGAAGTCCAAGCGAGGGCCTTCAGGCCAACGAGCAAGCCAGGTAGCAAATCTTTCGCCGTTGAACTCAGGATGATTTATCTCACTCATCTTTCTTCTTCCGCGTCTCCAACTGCGCCCAGCGGGCGGCAGCGCCCCACATCTCCAGATTTTGGAAGAACTCCAGTTTTTCACGCAATCTGGCAATTCTTGCCTGCAAAGCCGGGTTGTTCTTCTGACGTTCCTCCAGGCGCTTCAGGTGATAAGCGCCCATCCATTGCCAGCGCCCCCACACCGGGCGGCCTTTTTCAGCAATCGCGTCTGCTTCCATCTTCGCCAGGGTGCGCAGGGTTTGGAGAATGCTCTTCGGACCGCCGCGCTCATCTTGCGATTCGCCTTTCAGCAAAGTGGTCAGTTCATTTTTGTGTCCTGCCAGGGTACGGAAATCTGTCCACTTCCACGCCTTGCCGAGAAAAGCAAAGGAATTTCTGCCGTTGCCTTTTGCCAGGTGTTCGGCTTCTGCGGCATCTTCGGCAGCCTGGTAGATGGGGTACTTGCCGTCAATGAAAGCCATACCGCCTGAAATGTGCATGCCAGGGTGAGCGGTATAGGCGGCAAAGTCGTCCGCAATTCTTTGCGCCAGGGCGGGCATTTTGTCCCAGGGCGCAATCAGGAACAGGTCATCGCCGCCGGAATAGACGGTATAGACCAGGTTGCGCCAGGCTTTATCCTCCACAATGCGCTTCAGCCAGCCCTCGAAGAACAGACTGATTTGCGAACTGAGCGCCGCCATGCGCGAGAGCGAGAACGAGTCGCCCAGCCCGTCTTTGAAGAGGGTACCAAGATTATCCACATCCATGAGCAAAACGCCCAGACGTTGAAAATCACTCTCACAAAGCACATTCAAGTGCATAAATGTCATTGGCTGACCCACGCGAGCTTTTTCTTTGTTCTGCACATTACCTAATCGCTTGTTGATTTTGTCCGCTTCGGATTGGTCAAGCACCACAGGCAATTGGTTGGCAGTGTAGCGTAGCCAGCGCGGCGTTGGGCGGGGAGTTTGCGGCCACTGATCATCTTGAGGGTCATCCAGCGCCCACAAAACCACCCGTTGACCGGTCTCGACCTTGACCTGCTCCCCCGCCTGCTTCAGGAATTGCACCTCCATACCAAACCGCTGCAGGATTTCAAGCGCAGTATCGGCTTTGTTAACGCTGGCAGCGGGTTCGCTGAATTTCAGCGCCAGGAAGCGGGCTGCGGGCAGGTCTTTGCCAATCGTTTCGGCAAATGACCGGCAAAGCGGACAAATTCTCGATTGCCCTTCCCATTCATCCCACTCTTCTGCGCCGCGGCTGTCATCGCCACAAACCGAGCAAGTTTCATTCGGATTACCGCCATATTCAGGCACGTCGAAAACCAGCGGATACAGGTCTTCGCCCAATTCGGAATAGCGGCGGTTCTTGGCTCGGGTGAGTTCGTCATGCATCTTCTGCCAGTGTTCCTGCAATTTACCTGCCCGAAAACCACTGGCAGGAACGGCAGCCTGTCCCAGCACCAGGTAAAGTTGCGTACCGTGCTGTTGATACAAAATTTTGCCGATTTCCGCCTGGATTTCGCCCAGTTTTTCTCTGGCGCTGAGCGGCGCAAGCAGGTAAAAATGTCCGCCGCCGGAGTAAATCACGCTGGTATAAGGCAACCCCAGTCGGCGCAGCACGAAGCGCAGCACGGCTTCGGTTAGCAATTGCAGGTAGAACGAACGCCCGCGCAACATTTTGGCTGCGCCTTTGGATGAAATGGTGTAAATAAAATCCTGCACGCCCGAAATATCACCGCCCACCAGAAGGGCGACTTCGGTCTCGTCCGTTTCGGGGTTTTGGGCAATGCGGCGCAGGTCATCTTCGGGTAAGTCCGCCAGGCAGGCGGCCAGGGCGGCGGTCATGCGGCTGTGGTCGTAGAGCGAGACATCCGGGCGGGTGCGGTAATAGGCCGAAGGCATACACCACCCGTAGTGCTGGAGCAGGGCAAGCATGGCTTCCAGGTAGGTTTCCAGATCGGTGATGGGCTTGAGCGCTTCGGCTTCGTTTTTGAAATCCGTCCACAGACTCTCGTAAATGCCCCACACCTGCGCATCCGGCAACGCCGCGCCGGGGAAAACGGTATCCTTCTGCAAAGCCAACTTTTTGAGCGGGAAGAAACGCCATTGAGCCTTTTCGTTTTTCCAGGACACATCCTCGGCTTCGATGACGCTGAAAATGGAAAGCAACTGACGCGGCTGGGCGGCGCGGTCATCGTCGCCCTCGGGCGGGTCAGCGCGTTCACCCGCCGAAAGCACATCCGCCGCTTTCACTACCCAATCGAGATGCCTCTGCGGCACATGATGGTTGGCAGCAGCCAGACGCACATCATCGCCGAAAGGCAGAACATCTTTCAAGAAATCTGCCGTCAGCATGGCGTGATAATGCCCATACATTTGGGCAGCATCTTTACCTTCCAAACTGCCCATCTCCGCGCCTCTCTGCGCGAACTTGCCCACATCATGCAGCAACCCTGCCAGTGCAGCTTGAAAAACAAGGGATTTCTTTTTGTCTTCTTCCATGCACATCCTCCTCGAAATCAAACAACTGACGACCCTTGCGCCCCATCTACCGGCGCAATCAAAGTATAGACTTTTTGGAGAAAATCGTCATCCGTTTTTTCCCTGAATCCCTCCCGACCAGTGATAAAACGCGGCCAGCAGGCGCACCAACTGGGCCTGGTTGACATCCGCCACCTGCCAGTGTTCGGCGGCTTTGCGGTAGGCGCTGCGCAGGTGACTTTCCACCGTGCGCGGCGAAAGCGACAGGCGCCCGGCGATTTCGGCCTGGCTCAGCCCGTCGCGCCCCAGCAGGTCGAGCACCTCGCGCTCGGCGGCGCTCACCTTGGTCAGCAAAAAGATGCGCGCCGCGTCCCACTGCTCGCGCAGGCGCAGTTCACTCAGTTTTTGTGCAGCAGCGAATGGATCGTCCACAGTCCGAAGCACATCAAAGACCGGCGATAATCGCCCCCACGTAATAACTGGTATAGAAATAAGCCGTGTCCACTCCCCTTCGCTCGCATGTAAATTCCCCGACGCCTCCAGCGCCGGGTGAGAAGCCAAATACCAGAGACGGTCCTCATCGTCGAACAACATTTGTGCCGTTGCCATCCCAGCCACGGTCAGCGTGCGCCTGCCCCCTGCAATCAGCATGTGAACTTTCTTGTCTTCCAATTTTGCTTTTCGTACCTGTGAATACATGGTACGAAAGGCAATTTGTACTTCCTGCGATGAGGTGATATCTGCCAGTGCGTTCCCACCATCCTGCAATTCGACGGCATGAAATTGAACGTTTGGATGGGAGCGGGGGAGATCCGCCTGGATTTTGTCGAGAGCAATTTTAGTTTCGGGGCGTGTTTTAGAGGCGTGAATGAGAATAAGAGAAGCCGGGCTTTCTCCCATTGTTTGCAAACAATCCAACGCCAGTGTGGCGAGTTGAGGTTTGCTTCCCAATGTTGCGATGAGGATGCTTTGACTCATGAACCTCCAGGAACGGCAAATCACGCAAAAAGAAAGTTTGAGAGTGCTTGTGAATTATAAATAGTCCCAGCCGTTTAGACCGGAGGCAAAAGCGAATTTCCAAAAGTGTAAAGTTCATTGCGCTCCCTGATTGGTTGTCGAGAATTCCATCCCCAAATAAACCCAAGCCGATTAAGATTAATGAACAAGACCCGCCGCTTCTACCCTAACCTGAGTTCGGGATAGACCGTTGAAAGACCCCAAAGGTTTTACAGAGCCGATTTTGGCGGCAAAACCGACCCCTTCGATACGCTCAGGGCAAGCCTCAGGGTGTTTGTTCTGCTTATCCCGAACTGACGTTACTCCAATTTTCCGACTGCCTTCTCCACCTCGTCCAAAATTTCCCCCGATTTCACCAACTCCTTCATCCTGTTGTGATCGTTGTATAGCGGACGGTCAATATCCAGATGCGCCACGTGCCTGCGGATGACCTCCCGCGCTTTCTGTGTGCCGCGCCCTGGCTTGAACTCGCGGAAATCGAGCGCCTGCGCCGCTGCCATGAATTCGATGCCGATGACCCCATACGCATTATCCAGAATCTGCCCGTTCTTGATAGCGGTGTTCATCCCCATCGAAACGAAGTCCTCCTGGTCTGCCGCGGCGGGGATGGATTGAATGCTGGCAGGCGCGGAAAGGATTCGCTGTTCCACGATCAAATGGTCGGCGGTGTATTGGCTGAGCATCATCCCAGAGTAGAAACCAGGCTCATGGGCGAGGAAATCCGGCAGCCCCTGAGAAAGAGCCGGGTTTGTCAGACGGTTCATGCGCCGCTCCGAAAGCACGCACACCATCGTAATCGCCGCGCCCGCCATATCCATCGGCAGGGCAACGGGAGTCCCCTGAAAGTTTGCTCCGGTCAGAGTCAATTTCAACTCCGGCACAAAGATCGGGTTATCGCCCACCCCGTTCAGTTCGATCTCGACCTGCGAGCGCGCATACGCAATCGCATCGCGCGCCGCGCCAATGACCTGCGGCGTGGAACGCATCGAGTAGGCGTCTTGCACTTTCGTCTTCATTTTGCCTGTCGTGAGGTCGGAGCCTTCGATGACCTTCATGATATTTTTTGCTGACGTAATTGCCCCCGCGAAGCCGCGCAATTCATGCAGTTTGGTGTTATAGGGTTTAAGATTGCCAAGCAATGCCTCAATGGACATCGCCGCCGCAATCTCTGCCTGTTTGAGCAGACGTTCCATGTCGTAAATATGCAGCGCAGACATGGCGGTCAGCAGATTCGAACCGTTGATAGCGGCAAGCCCGTCGCGCGCCTGCAAGCCGGGGACCGCAATCCCCGCCCGCCGCATCGCTTCGTGACCTGGAAGCCGCTCGCCGTTGAACCAGGCTTCCCCTTCGCCCATGAGCAGCAGCGCTGCTTGCGCCATCGGAGCCAGGTCGCCGCTCGCGCCTACCGACCCCTTCTGACAAACAACCGGTGTGACGCCTTTGTTCAGCATCTCCACCAGTGTCAGGGTGATTTCGGGTCGGCAGCCTGAATTCCCGTGCGCATGAACGTTGATGCGGCTTGCCAGCGCCGCGCGGACATATTCGATGGGCGCCGGTTCGCCGATGCCTGCCGCGTGGTTGTAGATCAGATATTTCTGAAACTCCCTTACCTGTTCATCCGAAAGTATATGCTCCGAAAACTCGCCGATGCCGGTATTTGTGCCGTACATGATTTCTTTGGCGGCAAGTTTCTCCTCCAGCATGGCGCGGCAGATTTTGATGCGTTCCAGCGCTTCGGGGGCAAGTTCCACTTTTTCGTTATTTCGCGCAATCGCAACGAGTTTTTCGATGGTGAGAGACGATCCGTTGAGAGTGATGGGCATGGGTTACTCCTTGAGAGAATTAGACTTCCGAAGTCTCTGAGACTTCGGAAGTCTGGGATTCGGTTAATCTTCAAATGCTTCCAAATACTTTCTCACATCATCAGGCAAGTAACGTGTCTTGACATAGTGCATGACAAGTTTCTGATACTCGACAGGTGAACCAAAGTGTTCTTGAATGAAATCACGATCCACTAAAGCGCCATCCCGTTGACCAAGCCATTCGAGATAGTTTGAGTATATCCAATCTTCGGGCAAAGCGGCGAGTCCGTCTTTTACAGGATTGGCGTGAATGTAGACACATAAATTGAGCAAATGGGAATAGGCTTGAATGGGCTTGGCTTGGAATTGTCCCTGAAACAGCGCGCCGACGCGGGAAAAACGTTTGTTGACGGCTTTGGTGTAAGAAATCAGAAACTTTTGCATCGCGCGGGAGACTTGCCGTGAGATTTCATTTCCTGAGACTTCTGAGACTTCCGAAGTCTTTAAGACTTCGGAAGTCTGTTTGAAAGCCTGTACCCTCGCCAAAATATGATAATGCGTCAGCATCAGGCAATAGGCGACAATTTTAACAACAGGAACAAGATACTTCTTCAACCCGCATAGAAAATAAAGATAGTTATCCGGCTCAAAGAAAACCGCCAGTCGATTGTTCCCGCGATTATAAAAGTGGTAATACACATCTGGCACGAAGGGAGTTGCTCTCCGCGGCATGCTTTCCCTCCTAGACTTCCGAAGTCTGCCAGACTTCGGAAGTCTGTATCCTGAGAGACGATCCGTCGAGAGTGATGGGCATGGGTTACTCCTTGAGACTAATTGACAGCCCGCTTGACAATTGCCTTGTTAATCTCTTTCATCAAGGGTTTCATTCTTCCTGTTTTTACAAACAGGCGGTGAATGGACGCGATCACCCCGCTGTGTTTGCTTGTATCCACTTTTTCCTTTAACAACAGGGCACTTGCCGCGTAGAACGCCGCGTAATATGCGCGCGAGGCGGCAATGTCGAAATATTCCCTTTCGATCATGTCTTTTGCGGCTTGGATGGAAGTCTTCGCCCGCTGTATATTGGAGGTGATCTCATCGGCATGTTCCATGTTCATACTGCAATTCCCTCCCGTTTTGCGTTTCGATACAGTGAGATTTTTCCCGCTTCGTAGTCGGCGATCGAAACAGGCTTGGCTGAAATCAGCCGTTCCGATTCGAGTTGGATCGGGTACAGGACATCCACAAGCCGCCACAGTTCCGTGAAATAATCCACAGGAGGAGTAAGCAATACAAGCAGATCTATATCGCTGGCTGGAGCGGATTCTTTACGCGCCATGGAGCCGTATAAAATGAGCCCTTTAAGCCGCTCCCCATAGATTCGAGCAAGCGTTTTCTTGCATTTTAGGAGAATGCGGTTTTTAGAGAGCGACGCCCCGCGCCCGGTCCGTGTTTTATAAACGGAGCGCGTCTCGCTGGTTTTGCTTATTCGGCCTGGATTATTTTTTTTCACGGGCATGACTGTTTCCTTGCGAGTATTATACACTTGCCCCGCAGGGGAGGGCTTCTCTCACAATCGCGCCGCTACGTAGCGCAAGTCTCTGACTTGCGCGGACAAGTGGGAGACTTGTCCTACAATCACCCTGATTCAAGTATTCGCGGACGGTCTGTCGGCAAAAAATCAACCTTGCGCTGCAATACGAATGATCGCCCTGCCGATCTCCCTGCACAAGCAGACGCTAATATCATTGTAATTCATTCCGAATCTAAAAACGGATATACTCGACATATAAGAATAATGCTCATCATAAGGACCCCTCATGTCCCCTCCCACCCTCCTCATCGGCGAACGCGACCCCTTCATGCGCCGCGCCCTTGAACAAACTTTAAGAGACCACTTCGATCTGCGTTTCGCCGACGGGGGCGATGACCTGGTGGAACTGGCGCGTCAGCAGCCGCCCGACCTGGTCATCACCGAAGCGATTCTGCCGCGCCGCGACGGGTTGCAAGCTTGCCGCGACCTGAAAAGCGACCCCGCCACCCGCCACATCCCCATTCTGTGCTTCACCTTCCTGCTCATCGAAGAGCGCGCCCGGCTGGCAGGCGCCGACGCCTTTCTGCTCAAGCCCCTGCGCGAGGAAGTTCTTACCGAGACCATTCATCAGTTGTTGGAAACTGCTCGCCCTCACCCCGGCCCTCTCCCAAAGGGAGAGGGAGACTCTCACCCTGACAACTCCCTTCCCCCCTCGGGGGAAGGGCAGGGGATGAGGGCAAAGAAAGAGTAACCCTATGGAACGCATTCCCACCCACATCCCCGGTTTGGATGAAATCCTCAATGGCGGCTTGCCTGCCCACAGCACGTTCCTCGTCAGCGGCGGACCCGGCAGCGGCAAGACGGTGCTTGCCAGCCAGATCATCTACCGCAGCGCCTCGCCGCAGAGCAAAGCCATCTTCATCAGCACCGTCTCCGAGCCGCTGGGGCGCATCCTGCGCTACACCCAGGAATTCGAGTTCTTCGACCCCAGCCTGCCCGGCGAAGCCATCCTCTACGAAGACATCGGTCCCGACCTGCTGGAAGGCAACGGCGCGCGCGCCGTGGGGCGCATCGAAGAACTCTTGTTACAGCACCGCCCTGCCTTTCTGGTCATTGACAGCGTGCGCGCCCTGAGCGCCCTGAGCGAATCGCCCGCCGCCTCGCGCCGCACACTCTTCCGACTGGCGGCGCTGCTCACCGCCCTGCCCTGCACCGCGTTTCTGGTGGGCGAATATCAGGCGCACGAATACGCCACCACCGTCGAAGCCTCCATCGTGGACGGAGTGATTCTGCTCGACCGCCGCGACGAGAGCCTGCGCGACCAGCGCACCCTGCGCGTGAACAAACTGCGCGGCAGCGACTACATCCCCGGCGAACACACCTTCCGCATCTCCCGCAGCGGAATCACCCTCTTCCCCCGCTTCACGACTCCGCCCGCGCCTGCCTCCTACACCCCCAGCCGCGCCTACTCCCCCACCGGCATCCCCGGCCTGGATGACGACATGCTGCCCGGCGGCTTGCCGCGCGGCGCAACCACCCTGCTGGTGGGCGACCCCGGCGTCGGCAAGACCGTCACCGCGCTGCACTTCCTGCTCAACGGCGCAAAGCAGGGCGAAGCGGGCGCCTACATCTCCTTCCAGGAAGACCCCAACCAGTTGAAGCAAATCGCCCGCAACTTTGGTTTCGATGTCGACTCCCTCACCGCCAGCGGCAAACTGAGCCTGCTCTACGCCTCACCGGTGGAACTGGACATAGACGAACACGCCCAAACCATGCTGGCAGCCATCCAGAACATCGGCGCGCGCCGCGTGGTGATCGACTCCATCGGCGACCTGGAAGCCGGCGCGCACGGCAACGCCGAGCGGTACTTCAACTTCGTCTATTCGCTGGCGCAGTGGTTCAAGAACAAGGGCATCACCGCGCTGCTGACCGGCGAGATGGGCGGACTCTTCGGCTCGGAACTGACCCTGACCGGGCGCGGCGTCTCGCACATTGCCGACGCCATCCTGCTGCTGCGCTACACCGAACTGGACGGCGAAATCCGCCGAGCGTTCACCGTGCTGGCGGCGCGCGGCAGCGAGCATAGCAAACAGGTGCGCGAGTACCTCATCTCCGAAAAGGAAGGTCCGCGCATCGGCGC
>Ga0272446_1002766_pt1 | contig 23262 bp, 23 predicted proteins | sample YNPCB0061_FD_194587 | JGI IMG/M metagenome (GOLD analysis project Ga0272446, IMG submission 194587) | Hot spring microbial mat communities from Yellowstone National Park, WY, United States - YNP-CB-006-1 | ecosystem: Environmental > Aquatic > Thermal springs > Hot (42-90C) > Sediment | place... | reverse complement strand
ACTGAAACCAGTTCGCCCTTAGGCTGATTTGGAGATGCAGGGGTCTTATCCGGGCCTGTTGGCCCTATTGCGCGATTTGGTGGGCAGTCTCAGCCAGGAAGCCCTGCTCACGGAGGCTTTGGAAGGGGCTTTGCGCTTGATTCCGGGGGCTCAGGCCGGTTCGACTTTGCTGCGTGAAGGAAGCGCATACCGTTTTGTGGCTATGCGGGGGCACAACATTGCCTTGCCCAGGTATTCCCTGAGCTTGCAAGACGAGCTGCGCTGGTACGGGGGCAGTTTGCAGGAGGCCTTGTCGGCCCGCCCCAAAATAACTCAGGCTAAGGTTGAGCTCAGTGGTTTATCGCAGCAGGATCGCCAGTCCCTACAGGGCGTTAACTGGGCGCTGAACATTCCGATACCCTTGGGGGATAAGGTAGAGGCCTGGCTAAGCCTGGATCGCCTCGAGGCCACCCCCTTTCCGGCAGAAGCCTTGCCGCTGGCCCAGGAGCTCGGGCTAAGCCTGGGTGTGGTGTTGCAAACGCTCAAAGAGCGAAGAATAACCCAGGCCCGCCTCGAGCGGGAAGAAGGCCTGGCCCGTGTGCTGGGGGTGCTGTCCACCTTTCGCGAGGCTGACGCACTCTGGAATTCGCTGCCTAATCTGATTCTAGAAATTTTAGGGGGGAAGCGCGCCCTAGCTTTGCGCCGCGAAGGGGATCAGCTACGGGTATGTGCTGCTGTGAACTGGGAAGCAGCGGCCTTATCGGTGCCTCGAGGGAACGGGGCTGCCTGGCTGGCCCTGGAGGAGCGTCGGGTGCAGATGGCGGGCCTTGATGATCCTCGGCTGTACCTAAATATTTCGGGTGCCCCTGAGGAGTACGCGGCTTTAGTTCCCCTTCTGGATGCCCACGGCGAGGGCTTTGGGGTGGTGGTGGCCTGCGCCCAGGCCTCTTTTGAACTGGACGATGCGTCGGTGTTGGAGGCCTTTGGCCGTGGGGTGGGGCAGGTACTGGCCCGCCTGGAAGCCCAAGCAGGCCAGCAGCGTGAACTGGCCCGTTTGCAAAGCCTTGCCCTGGCCAGTCAGTGCCTTACAGCAGCGCAAACTACCGAGGAGTTGCTGCAGCTCACAGTTAAGGAAGCCCTGGGGCAGACCAGGGCTTCAACCAGCCTGGTAACGCTCTATCGGCCCAAAGATGACGTGCTCGAGGTGGTGGCGGCGGCGGGCTTTGCCGCCGAGAGGGCAGCCGGTACCCGGCACAAGCGGGGCCAGGGGCTGGCCTGGCGGGTGCTGGAGCAGCGCAGCCCACTGTACCTGCCCGACGTTTCCCGCGAGCCCAGCGCTGTGTTTACCTCGGGCAATCGGGCCCGGGCGGCCTACCTGGGAGTGCCGATGGGTGACCCCGAGGGCCAGATGGTGGGGGTGCTGTCGGTGGACACAGCAGGGATGGGCGGGGAGATACAGCCGCAGGATCGCTATGCCCTGGAGGCACTGGCTCGGGTGGCTGGGGTGATGTTTTCACGCCTGAAAGCCCTCGAGCGGGCCAAACGGGAGACCGAGCGCTACCGCAGACTGGTGCTGATGTCTGCCGACCTCGAGACCCTGGACGAGCCTGTCAGTATGGCCCAGCGGGCCCTGGAGACGCTTATTGACCTTACGGGGCTTTCGGCTGGTGGCTTTTACCGATTGGAGCTCAAAGATACCAGCAAAGGCAGCGGTTTAATGCAGCTTGTTCGAGGGCATGAGCGGGACAAAGAGGGCCGCTTGCAGCACTTAGCCAGCCTGCCGGTGTCGTTGGGGAGCGGGTTCATGGGCAAGGCCCTGGCTACTGGCAAAGTCCAGTATATTGAGGACTACCAAACCTGGGATGGGGCCTGGCCTACGCTGTTGGCTTATAGACTGAGAACCCTGCTCACCGCGCCTTTGTTTGTGCAGGGGGCGCCTTACGGAGCCCTTACGCTGGCCAGCTTTGACCATAAGGCCTACATATCAGAAGAACACCTGGCTTTATTAGAGGCAGTTGCGCGGCGGCTCGAGCGAGCCCTGGAGCGGGTGGCGCACCTCGAGGAAATCACCCGTACCCGCGAGGATGCGCTGCGGGCTTTGGGGCTGGGTCTGGAGCTGCGCGATCTGGAGACCAGTGGTCATACCGACCGGGTGGTGGCCCTGACCGAAGCCCTGGGGCAGCGCCTGGGCTTTCCCGACCTCGAGGGGCTGCGCATGGGGGCCTACCTGCACGACCTGGGTAAGCTGGCCATTCCCGACTCCATTTTGCTCAAACCCGGAACCCTTACTGATGCTGAGTGGCGCATCATGCAAAGCCACTGCGATATCGGCTTTGGCATGCTGGAAAACCTGGGCTTTTTGTCCCAGACGGCCCGTAATATCGTGCGCTACCACCACGAGCGGGTGGACGGATCGGGCTATCCTTTTGGCCTGAAGGGCGACGAGATTCCCCTCGAGGCCCGTCTTTTTGCGGTGATAGATGTTTACGATGCGCTGGTTCACTCCCGCCCTTACAAGGCCGCCTGGAGCCACCAGGAAGCCTTGCGCGAGCTGCGCAGGCAGGCCGGCCAGACCCTGGATGCCCCCATCGTGCAGGCGTTTCTCGAGGTGATAACCAGCCGGGTTAGAAAGTGATCGGGCAGATGCGGCACGGGTCAGGCGTTTTTAATAACTTTGATTCGTTCTTTTTCTGGGGCCCCCGCCTGAAGCGCGGGTAGCAACAGCCAGAAAAACGATGGTACTCCGAGCTGCCCCTAACGGAACGATTCAGACGGGGTTCATATAACCTCATCCGAAGCGCTCTAAAAGCCGACTGACTGTAAACTTCCTGCCGATGCTTTGGGGGGAGATTTTTTCGTCGAACGGAAAACATAGAAGTGCTATACTTTGTCGGTTGACGCGGCCCGACCGCTTTTAGAGGAGGACAAAGTTGCAACGACTGGTAACTTCGGAATCGGTGACGGAAGGCCACCCCGACAAACTGGCCGACCGCATCTCGGATGCGGTGCTGGATGCGATTCTGGCAGAGGATGCCAAGGCCCGGGTGGCCTGCGAAACCCTGGTGACCACGGGCCTGGTGATGGTGGCGGGCGAGATTACCACCGATAGTTATGTGGACATTCCCCGCTTGGTGCGCCAGACCGTGCTCGAGGTGGGCTATACCCGGGCCAAATACGGTTTCGATGGCGACACCTGTGCGGTGCTGACCGCCATAGACGAGCAGTCGCCGGATATTGCAGGCGGGGTCAACGAGTCGTGGGAGTGGCGGGTGCTGGGTTCTAAAGACAAGTTCGACCAGGTGGGTGCAGGCGACCAGGGCCTGATGTTTGGCTACGCCACCGACGAAACCCCCGAACTGATGCCGCTGCCCATCTCGCTGGCCCATCGCCTGACCCGCCGCCTGGCCGAAGCCCGCAAGACTGGGGAAATTCCCTACCTGCGCCCCGACGGCAAAGCCCAGGTTACGGTGGTCTACGAGGGGCAGAAACCCCTGTATGTGGGCACTGCTCTGGTCTCCACCCAGCACTCCGAAGAGGCCGAGGCTGACCAGATTCACCACGACATCCGCACCAAGGTAATCGAGAAGGCCATCCCCGAGCAGTACCTGAGCAAGGAAACCCAGTACCTGGTTAATCCCTCGGGTAAGTTTGTAATTGGGGGGCCGCATGGCGATACCGGTCTGACCGGGCGCAAAATTATCGTAGATACCTATGGCGGGGCTGTACCGCACGGCGGAGGGGCCTTTAGCGGTAAAGACCCCACCAAAGTAGACCGCTCGGCGGCCTACTATGCCCGCTACATCGCCAAGAACATCGTGGCGGCGGGCCTGGCCAAGCGGGCCCTGATCGAGCTGGCCTATGCCATCGGCAAGGCTCGTCCGGTGGGGATGCGGGTTGAAACCTTTGGCACCGGTGTTGTGTCCGACGAAAAAATTACCGAGGCAGCCCAGAAAGTATTCGACGCCCGCCCCAGGGCCATCATCGAGAACCTGAACCTAGAGCGCCCCATCTACACCCCCACCTCGGCCTATGGACACTTTGGCCGGGAGGGTTTCCCCTGGGAGAACACCGACAAGGTCGAGGAGCTGCGCAAGCTACTGCCGTAGTGCCCTGTAATACCAGATTCGGTTAGTTCGTCGCCGAACGGTGACGAACTAACCCGACCGAAGGGAGTGCTCTAGGATTCAAAAAGATAGCCTCTTAGCGCTTTTTGTTTGAAGATTATCTTTTTGAATCCGGTATAACCGCTCTGGACGGCCTGCAGGCCGTCCTTTTTGATTTGACCCTGGAATGCAAATAGTGTATACTGTATACACTTTATGACCCATTTCCAGCGACCCCACTCGGTGCGGGAGGCGGCCTATGCTCACCTGCGGGGGGCCATTCTGGCGGGTTCCTTACTGCCGGGGGCACGCATTTCCGAGCCGGGGCTGGCGCAGGAGCTCGGCATTAGCCGCACGCCTGTGCGCGAGGCCTTGCAGCGCCTGGCCCAGGAAGGGCTGGTGGAACTGCTGCCGGGCAAGGGGGCGCGGGTGCGGGTGCTCTCGGCGGAGGAGGTGCGCGAGGTCTACGATGTGCGGGCCTTGATCGAGGGCGAAGCAGCAGCTTTGGCGGCACAAAACGCCACGGAGGCCGAACTGAACCGGCTGGAAAAGCTACTGCTGGAGCTGGATGCCCTGCCCGCTGAGGCCTATGCCCAGCAGATGCAGGTAGACTTCGACTTTCACACCGCCCTGGTCGAGGCCGCCCACAACAAAACCCTGGCCCGCATCTACGCCGATTTGCGCTCGAGCCTGACCCTCATCCGCTCGTTTCAGCAAACCCTCTCGCAGCACCCCAGAACCCGCCAGCAGCACCAGGCCATTCTGGCGGCCCTAAAGGCCCATGACCCCGCCCGTGCTGCCGAGGCCGCGCGAACCCACGTGCGCTATTTCCGCGACCTGGTCATGCAGAGCCTCCAGGTGCAGGTCTGGCAGTAAAGGAGCTCACATGGACTTCAATCAAAGCTACCGCTCGTTTGTGCTGGCCATAGCCCAGAACCCCCGCATCAAAAATCTGGTGCTTAGCCGTGGACGCAATTTCGCCCGCCGCTTCATTGCCGGCGATACCTTAGAAGAAGCCCTGCGGGTGGTGGAAGTTTTGGAGCGCGATAAGGTGCATGCCATCCTGGACTTACTGGGGGAGATGGTTACTTCTGAGGCCGAGGCCCGCAAGTTTCAAAGCGAACTAATTCGGCTGGTACAAGCTTTTGGGGCCCTTCCGTACCCCCGCTATGTGGCCATTAAGCTCACCCAGCTAGGCTTGGATCTCTCCGAGGACCTGGCCTACTCCCTTATGCACGAGATTCTGAGCGAGGCCCAGAAAGTGGACTGCTTTGTGCGGATCGACATGGAAGACAGCCCCCGGGTAGATGCAACCCTGCGGGTCTACCGGCGCTTGCACCAGGCCGGTTTTGAAAACGTGGGGGTGGTGCTGCAAAGCTACCTCAAACGCACTGAACAGGACCTGCAAAGCCTGATACCGCTCAAAACGCCGGTGCGTATCGTGAAGGGTGCTTACAAAGAGCCGCCCGAGGTGGCCTTTCAGGACAAGCGCATCATTGATGGGCAGTTTTTGCTGCTGTGCAAGAAGGCCCTGGAAAACGGCCTCTACACCGCGATTGCCAGCCACGACCCCCAGATCATCCAGGAGATGAAGCGTTGGACGGCGCAGATGGGTATCGGGCCCGACCGCTTCGAGTTTCAGCTTTTGTACGGGGTGCGCCGCGACGAGCAAAAAAAGCTGGCTGCCGAGGGCTATACCGTGCGGGCCTATGTGCCCTACGGCACCGACTGGTATCCCTACTTTTCGCGCCGTATTGCCGAGCGGCCCGAGAACCTCTTATTCGTGGCGCGCAGCCTGATTCAAGGGTAGGTATGGCGACGCTCGATTTGCACCTTCTGGAAGGCACCTATGCGGTCTGCCAGCTCGAGGCCACCGCACAGGTTCCGGCCTGGGCTGAAGGCGAGGGTTTTCTAAGCATCAGCCGTGCCAGCGACGAGTTGACGATAGTCTGCCCCCAAAAGCGGGTGCCCCCTGGGGTCAAAGCTGAGCGCGACTGGCGCTGTTTTCGCCTGCTTGGCCCCTTCGACTTTGCCCTCACCGGCATCCTGGCTGCGGTGCTAAACCCGCTGGCCCAGGCGGGTGTGGGTGTTTTTGCTGTTTCGACCTACAATACTGACTACGTGTTGATCAAATCTGAGCGCCTAAATCAGGGAATAATGGCCCTGAGCCAGGCTGGACATCGAGTACACGTTGCACAGAAGTGACTTGCCGAAAGGAGCAGTTATGACCACAGAACCCTACCGCCCCGAACCCATCGAAACCTTCCAGAGCCCAGAAGCCTTTGAAGCCATGCGTAAAGCCCTGGCCGAGGTGCGGGCCCAGTTTGGCCGCCACTACCCCCTCATCATTGGGGGTGAGAAAGTGCATACCCAGGCCAGTATCACCTCCACCAACCCCTCCAACCCAGCAGAGGTGGTGGGGGTGAGCGCCAAGGCCGGGATTGCCGAGGCCGACGCCGCCCTGGACGCGGCCTGGCGGGCTTTCAAGACCTGGCGGGACTGGCCCCAGGAGCACCGCAGCCGGGTTTTGCTGAAGGCCGCCCAGATTATGAAACGCCGCCAGCGGGAGCTCGAGGCCTGGCTGGTCTACGAGATCGGCAAGAACTGGGTGGAGGCCGCCGCCGACGTGGCCGAGGCCATCGACTTTATCCGCTACTACGCCCTCTCGGCCCTCAAGTACAAAGACGGAGCCCCGGTGGTGCCCTATCCGGGCGAGGACAACGAGGCCTTTTACATCCCGCTGGGGGTGGGGGTGGTGATTGCCCCCTGGAACTTCCCCCTGGCCATCCTGACCGGCATGACCGTGGCCCCCATCGCGGTGGGCAACTGCGTGGTCTCCAAGCCTGCCGAAGATACCGTGGTGATAGCGGCCAAGCTCTTCGAGATTCTGGAGGAGGCGGGTCTTCCACCGGGGGTGGCCAACTTTTTGCCGGGGTCAGGCAGCGAGGTGGGGGCCTACCTGGTGCAGCACCCCCGCACCCGGTTTATCAACTTTACCGGCTCCCTCGAGGTTGGCCTGCAGATTAACGAAAGCGCCGCCCGCCTCTCGCCCGGACAGATCTGGCTCAAGCGGGTGTTCCTGGAGCTGGGCGGCAAAGACGGCCTGATTGTGGACGAAACCGCTGATATTGCTGCGGCGGCGCAGGCCACCGTGCAGAGTGCGTTTGGTTTCCAGGGGCAAAAGTGCTCGGCGGCCTCGAGGCTGATTGTGGTAGACGGGGTACACGACCTGCTGATGGAGCAGGTGCTCAAGCGCGCCGAAAGCCTGATTGTGGGGCCAGCCGAGGAAAACCCCGACATGGGGCCGGTGGCCAGCGCCCAGCAAGAAAAAACCGTGCTGTCCTATATCGAGATTGGGCAGCAGGAGGCCCGGCTGGTGCTGGGCGGACGCAAGCTCGAGGGCGGTGGCTACTTCATCGCACCTACCGTGTTCGAAAACGTATCCCCCGATGCCCGCATCGCTCAGGAAGAGATTTTTGGCCCGGTGCTCTCGGTGATCTGCGTGCCCGACTTCGACACCGCCCTGGAAGTGGCCAACGGCACCCGCTATGGCCTAACCGGTGGGGTTTTCTCGCGCAAGCGCGAGCGCCTCGAGCGGGCCCGGCGCGAGTTCCACGTGGGCAACCTCTACTTCAACCGCAAGATTACCGGGGCCCTGGTGGGGGTGCAGCCCTTCGGCGGCTTCAACCTCTCGGGCACCGATACCAAGGCCGGGGGGCCCGACTACCTGCTTAACTTCTTGCAGATGAAGAGCGTTACGGAGCGGTTTTAGGCTGCGCTGAACCCGCGCTCGTCTTACTGTCCCCAACCCATGGCCCGTAGCCCTACCCGGGCCAGCAGCCGGTTTTGCAGGTTGTGAAGGTCGCGCACGGTTTCTTCGCGCTCGTTGGGATGAAGCACCGGCAGATTGAGCAGATCTCCGGCCACCTTGCCCAGGGCAAACCAGATCTCCACCTCTTCTGCGGTCATGCCATAGCTCAGCAAGCGCCGCCGCTGTTCTGCGATTGTTCTCGAGGGCATGGGAATCACCTCGAGGGCTATTTTAGAAACCAGGGCGTTATGTAGGCGTTACCCTGGCGGACAAGGTTAGAACTCTTGGTCTACCTCGTGCAGCCGTTTGGCCCATAGGCTTGTGGGCTGATGGTGTTCCCGCACAATCTGGGCCACCTGGGGCTCGAGGATGCGCATGGCGCCGTATTCGGGGTGATGCAGGCGAATCTGCCAGGCCCCCCGCCAGCCTTTGTCCAGGGGCTCGATGGGCACATCCAGGCTGATAAGCCCGGTTAGGATGCGCTCGAGGGGGCGGTAGGGACGCAGGGCTTTACCACTGTCGTGCAGCAGTGCTGCCCGCACAGCAAAGCTGGGGGCGTCGGGGTAGCGCTCCAGCAGCCGTTTGGCCACCCGCACAGCGTGCTCGCGATCCCGCACATCCATGGCCTTGTACAGATGGGCCTCCTCGATGCTGAGTTCGGCCAGGGCCCAGGCGTCGTCCGGCTTGGCCTGGGCTGGAACAAAGGCTTTATACAGACGCTTTAGACGCAGCCACACCAATTTATCCTACGCATTTCTGCGTTTTTTATGTCAAATCCCGTCATTTGTCTGACTGCACTGCCCTAAGGTAACGTAATGGCGGGAGGAATTATGAACCTACGTGCTCTAATTGCAGAGTTTCTGGGAGTGTTCGCTTTGTGCTTTGTGGGGATTGGGGCCATTGCGGCCACCCAAGGTGACGATCTGATGGCAATTGCCTTGGCCCATGGCCTGGCCATTGGTTTGTCGGTGGTGGCCTTGGGGGCTATCTCGGGCGGGCACTTCAACCCTGCGGTCACCTTTGCCATGCTCATCACCGGCCGCATTACCCCTATGGGTGCAGCGGGCTACTGGGGGGCCCAGTTTTTGGGCGGGCTGGTGGCCGCCTTCTTTATCGGCGCGCTGTACGGCGGTAATGCTGTGGCCGAGGGAACCCCGCTTCCCGGCGCAAACCACACCGCCATCCAGGCCCTCATGATGGAGATCTTCCTGACCTTCTTTTTGGTTTCGGTTATTTTTGGCGCGGCGGTTTTCAACAACTTTAGCTATGCGGGCCTGGCCATTGGTCTGGCCATCACGATGGATATCCTGGCCGGGGGCGCCATATCGGGCGCAGCCATGAACCCGGCCCGCGCCCTGGGACCGGCCATCATCGGCGGTGAGTGGACGTCGCACTGGGTCTACTGGGTTGGCCCGCTGGTCGGGGCTGGATTGGCGGCTTTGCTCTACGACTTTTTGTACAGCAAGAAAGTGGAAAGCTAGAGCGCTCTTCGCAATTGTTGAGCTGCTCAGAACTTGATGGCTTTGTCCTACACAGTACAGTTGCCTTCCGGATAGAAGGCAACGTCTGTGAAGAGTGCGATAGAGGGCTTCTCGCAAGGGCACCGCTCGCCTGGGGGCATCTCCTCCAGGCGAACTTTTCTATCCGACTTCGGCCAGGGCTTTGGCTCGCCTTAGGATGGCATCGAACATGGCAGCGGTCAGCCTGCCGGTGTTGGTGTTTTGGCGGCTCACGTGGTAGGAGCAGAGCAAGACCCGTTCGCCTAGAGGGTACTCGAGGCCGTGGGCAAAGGGATACTTGGACTTGCGCAGGCCGTGGTAGTCCAGCAGCGCATGATGCGCGATCTGGCCCAGGGCCAGGTAGACCTTGAGGTGGGGCAGCAAAGCCAGCTCTTGTTTTGTCCAATGGGCGCAGGCCTGGAGCTCGAGGGGGGTAGGTTTATTTTCCGGTGGGGCGCAGCGCACGGCGGCGCTGATGTAAACGCCCCGTAGCACCAAGCCGTCGCCTTTGTGGCTCGAGGTCGGCTGGCTGGAGAGTCCGGCGCGGTACAGGGCCGGGTACAGGAAGTCGCCCGAGGCATCGCCGGTAAAAGGTCGCCCGGTGCGGTTGGAGCCGTGGGCGCCGGGGGCCAGCCCGAAAATCAGAATTCGTGCGTCGGGATCGCCAAAGCCGGGCACGGGTCTGGCCCAGTAGGTGGTGCTGCGGTAGGCTGCGCGTTTTTCCCGTCCGACCTGTTCGCGCCAGGCCACCAGCCTTGGGCAGGCCCGGCAGGCAGCAATCTGGGAGTGGAGAACCTCGAGTTTCATACGCCTACTATTACACCCTTACGCCCTTTTATACCCTGGGGTCTTTATCGGGAGCTTTGGGTGCCAGGCCGAACATCACTATCTGTACCAAGTTCAGACGTGGCCGTTTTGTTGCGCCGTCTGACCTTCTCACCTGCGCGACCTGTACAATCGGCTATCTTGTTCTCCTTTGTCTTGTTCAAAACTTCTGGAGGTTGGTTCACGTGCAAAATGTTTCTACTGTAGCCCTACCGCGCATTATCCAAGGTGGGATGGGTGTGTCTGTTTCCAACTGGCGCCTGGCCAAAACGGTTTCGCTGCTGGGTCAGCTTGGGGTTGTTTCGGGTACCGCTATGGACACCGTAATGGTGCGGCGGTTGCAGGATGGCGACCCCGGTGGCCTGGTACGCCGTGCGCTGGCGGCTTTTCCGGTTCAACACTGGGTTAAGCCTGTGCTGGACAAATACTTTCGGCCCGAGGGTCGGCAGGGCCAGCCTTACCTGCGTATTCCCATGCCCAGCCGCTTGGGCGATACAGCCTCACAAATTATGCACGTGCTGGGGGGTTATGTAGAGGTATTTTTGGCCAAGGAAGGGCATTCGGGCCTGATTGGCATCAACCTTCTGACCAAGCTGCAAATTCCCACCATGGGCACGCTGTATGGGGCCATGCTGGCCGGGGTAGATTACGTCTTGATGGGGGCCGGCATTCCCCGTGAAATTCCCGAGGTGCTCGACAGGCTGGCCGCGGGTGAAACCGCCTCGCTCAAAATAGACGTAACCGGCTGGACGGGCACCGAAGCCCCCCGGCTTCACTTCGATCCCCGCGAGGTGCTGGGGGGCGTCCAGGCGCTTAAGCGCCCCAACTTTTTGCCCATCATCGCCTCCAACTCGCTGGCTACCTTGCTGGCCCGCAAGGTAACCGGCACCATCCAGGGCTTTGTCATCGAGGGCCCCACCGCAGGCGGACACAACGCCCCGCCCCGGGGCACCCCGGTGTTTGATGGGCGCGGGCAGCCGGTCTACGGCGAGCGGGATGTGGTGGACCTCGAGCAGATCAAGGCCCTGGGCCTGCCGTTCTGGCTTGCGGGGGGTACGGGTTCACCCGAGGCCCTGCAAGAAGCCCTCGCGCAGGGAGCAGCCGGCATTCAGGTAGGAACCCTGTTTGCTTATAGCCAGGAGTCAGGCTTCGAGGCCGATCTCAAGCGGGGCATCCTCGAGCGGGCTGCCCGTGGGGCCGTGAAGGTTTTTACCGACCCCAAAGCCTCGCCGACCGGCTTTCCTTTCAAGGTGGCCGAGGTGGAGGGTACGCTCTCAGAGCCGGAGGTTTATCGCCGCCGGACGCGGGTCTGCGACCTGGGCTATCTGCGCGAAGCCTACCAGACGCCCGAAGGGAAAATTGGCTTCCGCTGCGCTTCCGAACCCATCGAGCAGTACCTGGCAAAGGGGGGTGAACTGGCCAACACCGAGGGCCGCAAGTGCTTGTGCAATGCCCTTCTGGCAGCGGTGGGGCAGGGCCAGGTGCAGAAGAACGGCGACCTCGAGCTGCCGCTGGTGACGAGCGGGGACGACCTCGAGCGCATCGGTCGCTTTGTGGCTCGGTTTGGCACCCAGTACAGCGCCCGGGACGTGGTGGCCTACTTACTGGGAGAAGCGCCTGTGCCCCGGACAGAAGCCCAGCCCATGATGGCAAACGGCTAACCCGCCAAGCACCGCCTGCATCCGCCGACAATCCTGGTGCAGCACCCTAGCAGCCTGGCCGCTGGGGTGTGAATCTTTTGAAGAAAAACCGTAAATAGGCCTACCTTTTGCCAAGCGATTAGCCTTCAAACTCGAGGAGTAGTTTATTTTCTGAAGTTGGGTCGGCAAGGCTGCTGGTGTGAGAGGTGGGTTGTGGGGTTTCAGTTTCCGCTGTTGCTTTGGCTGCTGCTCCTGATACCGCTCTTGGTATGGGTTTATTGGCGCAGGGTGCAGCGTGGAGATGCCAGTGCCCATGTGCTTTATCCCAACTTGGCGCAATTGGCTGGTATCGCGGAGCCGCGCTGGAAGCGGCACCTGAGTGCTTTGTTGTATGGCTTGGCCCTGGTGTTGGCCATTGTGGCACTGGCCCGCCCCCAAGCCACTATACCGGCTCCCGATAACATGGCTACGGTGATCGTGACCCTAGACATCAGTCTGTCTATGCGAGCCCAGGATGTCGAACCGAGCCGCATCGAAGTGGCGAAGCGCGAGGCACAGAACTTTGTGCGAGCACTACCCGACAGCGCCAAGGTGGGGCTGGTGAGCTTTGCCGGCTACGCCACTCTGGAAGTCGAGCCTACCACCGACCACCAACGGGTGATAGACCAGATTGAGCTGTTGCAGTTGGCCCGGCGGACGGCCATTGGGGATGGCTTGCTAGAGAGCCTCAAGGCCATTCCCAAGGATGATCAAGGTAAGCCCTTGGGGCCCTCCACGGTGGTTTTGCTTTCGGATGGACGAACCAACAGCGGTGTAGACCCGCTCGAGGTCACCCCCTTTGTTAAGGACATGGGGGTGGTTGTGCATACCATTGGGCTGGGCCGCCGCAGCAACCCCAACGACCCCGACCCCCAGTGGGGGAGCTACTGGATGCAGTTTGACGAAGAAACCCTGCGGGCTATCGCCGATTCCACCGGAGGCCAGTACTACGCCGCCGAGTCTGCCGAAGCCTTGCGGCAAGCCTACCGCAACCTGGGCCGGGTGGTGGGCTGGAAGCCCCAGCGCACTGAGGTTAGTGGTGTGTTTGGCCTGGCCGCTGGGCTTTTGTTGGCCTCGAGCCTGCTGATATCGAACCTGCGCCGCCGGGTAATCTAGAGCACTCTGCATACTCCTTGAGCCCCCACCAGTAGTATTACTGCGTCCTGCACAGGACAGGCCACGCCTGTGAAGAGTGCGATTTATGCCTGCTGGGCAGGGGGGCAATAAAAGGCCAAAGCGGTAGACTTAGGCGTGTGGTTTACCAAGAAGCAGTGGAATGGTTGTTTGCCCAAAGCCGGGCCGGGGCTCCCAGGGGTCTGGCGCGGATTCGTGCACTGCTGCAACGCCTGGGCCAGCCGGAAGCTGCTTTTCCTGCTGTTCACGTGATTGGCACCAATGGCAAGGGCAGTGTGGTGGCCTATCTGGCGGCGGCTTTTAGGGCTGCCGGGGAACCTTACGGGGCCACCATCAGCCCGCACCTGCTGGATTTCCGCGAGCGCATCTGTACCCACCAGGGCCCGATTCCCGAGGCTGAGGTGGTGCGCTTTGTGGAGTGGGCGCAGCAGCAGCGATGGCAAGAACCTGTAGCCTTCTTCGACCTCACCACCGCGCTGGCTTTTCACCACTTTGCCGCGGTTGGGGTGCGCGTGGCTGCGGTTGAGGCAGGGGTGGGTGGTGCGCTGGATGCGACCAACGCCCTGCCCGACGTTCGCGTGACGGTCATTACCAACATCGGTGAAGACCACCTGGAAACCCTGGGGGGTTCGCTCGAGGGGGTCGCCAAGGACAAAGGGGGGGCCATCCGAACCGGGGTACCGGTAGTAACAGGGGCCGAGGGGGTTGGACTGGCGGTTATTCGCGCCATCGCCGCCGAGCGGGGGGCGCCTTTGTATGTGCTGTCCGAAGGTAGCCCTATTTTCGATTTACCTGCCCAGCCCTCGCTGCGGGGCCGCTTTCAGTTACAGAACGCCCGTCTGGCAGCGGCAGCTCTGCGCCTGCTGGGTTATGGCGAGCCGGTTTTATCCACGGGTTTATCCACAGCCGTCCATCCGGGCCGCATGCAGCACCTGACCTACCAGAACACCCCTGTGGTGCTCGATGGAGCCCACAACCCACCCGCCGTCCGGGCGCTGGTAGAAGAGTTTGAAGAATTTCATCTGGTGTTTGGCGCTTTCCCCCGCAAGGACTACCACACCATGCTGCAAACCCTGCTCCCCAAGGCCAGAAGCGTACGGTATACCTATGCCGCCAGGGGTGCCCTGCGGGCAGAGGAACTTCTGCAAGAACACCCCGCGCCCTACTTCGAACATCCGCTCGAGGCCCTGCATCACGCTGTTGGAGCAGCCCAGCAGGACGGCGCTTTAGTCCTGGTCACAGGCTCTTTGTACCTGGTAGGGGAGATGCTGCGGCAGCTCCAGGCGCAGCATCTGGCCAGCCCAAAGAAGGTAGGCTGAAAAGCCAGCCGGGCCACCTGCTCGCGGGCCACCTCGGCCAGCTCGGTGTGCCCATAGCCCACATTCACGTTCCAAAGCCCGGCGAAGCCGTCAATGTACCACCAGTCCTGGCTATCGCGCACTTTAGAGCCCTTGCCCTCGACCAGCACCAGCGGGCCGCTTTGCTTGTGGCGGTGCAGGTTGGTGGCGGGGTGCAGGTGATGGGCCATGTCCAGCTCGATGAGGCGCTCGGTGTTCCAGGTAAGGGTGTTCATAATGCCCCAGATTTTACTTCCTAGCCAAAGAGGTAGGCCATGAGCGGGATGCTTGTGCTTTCCCCCCAACAGTGCACGGGGGCGGGGTGGCGAAGTAGCCGATGACCTGTCGCGTAGTATGCTGGCCTTTGTGACGGCCGATACCAGGCGCGAAATACTCAAAATTGCCCTGCCGGTGAGCCTCGAGTCCACCGTTCAACTAAGCCTGGGCTTTATCAACCAGGTCATCGTGGGAGTCTTGGGCACGGCCACGATTGCGGCGGTGGGGCTGGCCAACAATGTGCTGTTTATCGGCATCCTCTGCCTCAACACCCTGGGTGCGGGGTGCGCCATTCTGGCCAGCCGGGCCAGGGGCCGGGGGGACGAAGCCGCGGTGCGGCGCATCGTGAGTTTTTTCACTGGGTTTGCTTCGGTTTTGGCCCTTGCGCTGGCCCTACCGCTGGGGCTGGGGGCCATGCCTTTCTTAAGGCTACTGGGGGCCGATCTCGAGATTACCACCATCGGTGGGCCGTACCTCTCGCTGGTGGCCCTCTCCTTGCCCTTGGTGACCCTCAGCGTGGTGAGCAGCGCCGCATTTCGCAGTATGGGCAAGGCCCGCATCCCCATGCTGGTGACCATCCCCACCATCGCCCTGATACCGCTTTTGTCATGGCTGCTGGTGTTTCCGTTGGGCATGGGCGTGGTAGGGGCGGCGGTGGCGGCCCTGCTGGCGCAGGGTCTCCGGGCGGCGCTGCTGCTGGGGCTGCTGTTTGCAAGCCGCTGGGGGTTGCGCTGGGCCTGGCCTGACCTGGCTCAAGTCCGGCCTTTGCTGGCCCAGGCCGTGCCGCTGGTGCTACCGCTGTTCATCACCGAGATGGTATTCAGCGGTGGGGTGTTTTTGTTTGCGCTGCTGTTCGAGCGCCTGGGTACGCAGGAGCTGGCGGTGTTCCAGATTGTGAGCAACCTCGAGATGGTCTTCATCACCGCCTCGGCGGGCCTGCACTATGCGGCCACGGTGCTGGTGGCACAGGCCATTGGGCGGGCCGATTCCTCAGGTGTTTGGGGGGTCTCGCGGCTGATCTGGCGCATGGGTCTAATCTCGGCGGCCATCTTTGGGCTGGCCTTTGCCCTCTTTGCTTTCCTGCTGTCCTTGCTCTATCCCAACACCACGCCTCAAGTCCAGCAGTGGGCTTTTTGGGCGGTGCTGTTGAACGCCCTGTTTCAACCCATCAAGGTTTCCAACTTCATCTTTTTTGGCATCCTGGCCAGCGGTGGCGACACCCGCTTTTTGCTGTTCTCCGATTTTGCTACGGTTTTTTTGCTGGGCTTGCCCTTGGCCTGGCTGCTGGCTTTTCCGCTGGGCCTGGGTTTGTGGGGAATTTTCCTGGGACGGCTCTTGGGCGAGGAAATCCTGCGTATCGCCATGTTCTTGTGGCGTTACCGGGGTGGGCAGTGGTTCCGCTTGGATCGGGGGGCCAAAGCCTTAGCTACAGATTGAAGCTGCTCGACATACCCACCAAACGAAACGCTTTTTGGCTGGCAGTGCAAAAATCCGTATTATACTGAGCTTCGATGCGGGCGCGTTCTTATTTGTTTACGCTCTACATGGAATACCTCTACCCAGAAAACCGGGCCTGGGTGGGGGACCTGATTCGCTGGATGGAGCTGCTCCAATTCAGCGAGCCGGCTGTGCGGGCCGCGGTTTCGCGCAGCGTCAAGCGCGGCTGGATTCTCCCAGAGAAGGATGGGCGACGGGCCTACTACCGGCTTTCGCCGCGGGTGGCCTGGCAGGTCGAGCAGGTGCGGGAGCGGCTTTACACCTATGGTACGGCCTGGGATGGAAAGTGGCGCATTCTGGTTTATGCCGTACCGGAAGCCAAACGCACCGTGCGCGACCGCTTCCGCAACGAGCTGATTCTGCTGGGCTTCGGGACGCCGGCGCCCGGGGTCTGGGTCAGCCCCAATGCCTCGCTCGAGGCCGCCCGCGACCTGGTGGGCTTTTACGGCCTGCAAAGCTACGTCGAGCTTTTCCAGGCCGAGCGCTTTTCCAGTACGCCCCCCCTCGAGCTGATCGAAAAATCCTTCAACCTCAAAGCCGCCCAGGCCCGCTACCGCGCTTTTCTGGCACAAAAGCAGGAGCGACCCCAAAACCCCGAGGAAGCCTTTGTGCGGCTGACCCACATGGTGCACCAGGCCCGCAAGAACCTCTTCCTCGACCCCGGACTGCCGCCCGAGCTCACCCCCCCGGGCTTCCTGGGGCAGCGTGCCAAGGAGCGGTTTTTAGCCCTCTACGACCAGCTTTCCCGACAAGCTCGCCCAGTGTTTGAGCCTGGCTCCGTCGCCGCAGATTAGAGGCGAACCTGTCGCAGGCGCTCGAGGAAATCATGCACAATATTCCCGGTCACACCCCAGATATCGTAGCCCCGCCAGGGATAGTGCCAGACCTTGCGGCTCAGTCGGCCCTCTATTTCGGAAAACTCCCCGCCCAGGCCGCTGGGAAAGCGGTTGCCTGGGGGTGGGGTGCGTTCTTCGGCATAGGCGGGTGCGGTTAGCAATTCCTCAATGGGCACCCAGAGCAGCGCCTCCACTTCCTCGGGGTTGGGGGTAAGACGGGGCTCCTGGGTAATCCGGCCCAGCAGGGGGAATACTCGGTAGCCAAAAGGCGAGAGGGTAGGGTTCAGGTGCCCCAGTATCTCCACCTGCTCGGGCTTTAGCCCCACTTCTTCTGAAGCCTCGCGTAAAGCGGCCTCCTCTGCGCTTTCGCCATCGTCAAAGCGGCCCCCGGGGAAGCTGATTTGCGCTGCATGGTGCGGCAGGTGGGCGCTGCGAACAGTAAACAAAAGCCGACCTTCCCACACCGGAAGCAGAACGGCTGCATCCACAAAACCCTCTGGTAGCGGCAGCTGCTGAGGGGGACGGGAAACGATGGCTTTGAGAACGTTCGATTTCATAATTTGCAGTGGGGTTACCTGTGTGTTAACGGAACCCACACCAATACCATTGTGCAGCTTTCTAGTGCGGCTGTCTGTGGCCTCCGACGGCTCTATACGCAACTTTGCTCGCAGCGTTCGCGCAACAAAACCTCCGGGTTTACCTTTTCCTGACGGCACCAGGCCACCATCAGCCACAGCGCCTCGGCCAGGTTGCCCTGTTCAATAGCCTGGATAAGGCTGTCCTTGCCCGAGAAGGGGGTTCCCAGCTTTTTCTGGATTTCGCTGGCCCGGGCCAGGGCGCCCAGGCTGCGCGGCACCTGGTCGCATACCGACTGGGCGGTTTTGCCCTCGCGGGCTTTGATGGCCTTCCAGTTGGCGGTAACGGCCTCGGGGGTGTCGGCCTGCACGTTGCCGAATACGTGTGGGTGGCGTCTTATCAGCTTATCCACAATGTGCTGCTCCACCTGGGAATACGTAAAAGTGCCCTCCTGCTCGGCAATCACCGAGTGAAAGGCCACCTGCAACAACACATCCCCTAGCTCCTCGGCCAGTTCGTCGGGGTTGCCTTTGCCGATGGCGTCCACGGCTTCGGCGGCCTCCTCGAGCAAGTAGGGCCGCAGGCTCTGGTGGGTTTGTTCTTTGTCCCACGGACAACCGTCGGGGCCCCGCAAGCGGCGCATGACCTGCAATAAACGCTCCATGCCTTATAGCCTAGCGGGTTTTGAAAAGGAGATTATGCCTTTTTGAGCAAACGCCAAAGCAAGAGGCCGGCTGCCCACGTAGAGCCCATCAGCATAAGGCTCAGCAAGTCCACCGAGGCGGTATCCCCCAAGGCCAGGCCCTGGGGGCTGGGGTAGGGCAGGCCGGTGGTGCGGGTCAGCACAAACAACAAGGTCATCAGCCCGACCAACCATAATCCTCCGGTGTAGGCGCCCCGCTCCATGCTAGCGGGTAGTTCGAGCAAACGCGCCAACAGCAAAAAACCCCCATACATGAGCTGAAATCCCAGCAGCATCATAAACAACACCGCATACCAGAACCCCGCGCCCTGAAGCCCTAACGGGGTTTCGTTGCCGAACAGCTCACCACACAACCCGCCCCCCAGCGCAGAGTTGCCCAGACCCAGCAGTTGCAAAAAGAAGGGTGCCATCAGCAAAGCCCCGGCCCAGCGTACCTGGGGGTTAGAAAAAGCGACTGCGCGACCGTCCATATCCACTTCATCTTGGCTTAAAAGCACTGGGCTAATGTAAAGTGGCTTGCCTTGGGGGCCGGGCCAGAAGGGTCGGACGGGGCTGCTGGCACCTCGAGCAGGGCATTGGCAGCTCGAGCAAACTGTCTGCTGAGGGACATTTGCCTGGGGTTGGATTGTCTACGGTTAACCAAGGTTTGCAGAGGGTTTGTTGGCCTTCAACAAGCCCCATCAGTACAGGAGTGTAAAAGATGCCACGTCGAGCGATTTGGATTGCCTTGATAGCCGGTCTGCCCTTGCTGCTAGCGGTGGTGGCGTTTCTGCTCTCTAAAGACACCTACCAGCCCTATGGCACCCGGCTGCTGAATGTTCGGCCCGCCGAAGCCAACCAATTCACCCTTACCGCCCACGACGGCTCGAGCAAAAGCCTTTCCGACTTTCGGGGCAAGGTGGTTCTGATCTTCTTTGGCTTCGTGAACTGCCCGGATGTATGCCCCACCACCCTGCTCGAGCTCAGCAAGGTCTATAAGGCCCTGACCCCTGCCGAGCAAGCGCGGGTACAGGTTTTGCTGATCTCGGTAGACCCCGAACGGGACAACCTGGAAAAGCTGCGGGACTATGTAACCTTCTTTAGCCCCAGCTTTATCGGCCTAACCGGCACCCCCGAACAGATTGCCGAGGTGGCCAAGCGGTATGGGGTGTTTTATCAGAAATCCCAGATCAAGTCGCCCACCGAGTACAACGTAGACCACACCGCCACCGTCTTCGCCCTCGACCCCAAGGGACAGCTGCGCCTGATTTACGGCAGCGGCAAAGCTGCCGAAACCGAGCGGGTGGTGCAGGATGTGCGCTGGTTGCTGCGGTAGGCTGCTTTGGCAAAACAAATCTCCGCATCGGCCCAGGTATCGCCAGGTATCGGTAGGAGGGGCGCTCACAGCGGTTGGTACGGCCACGCCTGTGAAGGGTGCCTCAAAACCGACCGGATGCAGTGGCCCCGGCAAAAAACGAACCGATATCACCATGCCGTCAGAGTTCATACTGGCCCGAGTGAGCGGCCCGTAGCCTCTTTGGCTCTGCTCTCTGGCCTTATTTTCCCCCTTGATTAACTCCTGGTAGCCGTATATACTTCTAGGGTTGCGTCGCCTCAGGCCAGCCCCGGCTTTGAGGTAACATCGGTTGCGCTCACGGGAATGCCGTCGCGCACAGCGATTCTTGAGAATCCAGGGGCGAAACTTAGGCTGCTGGCCTGGTTCGCTTCTCGACGGGAACCCCGCACCGAGCGCAGCGCAAGAACGCAGACCTCCGTGTGGGGTTTCAGTTTTGAGAGAACTCGAGTCAGACGAAAGGATGTGATTACACTGCCAACCATCAACCAACTCCTCCGTAAGGGCCGTACGCCGGTGGTCAAAAAGAGCAAGGTGCCTGCCCTCAAAGGAAGCCCCTTCCGCAAAGGCGTCTGCACCGTGGTGCGTACCGTCACCCCCAAGAAGCCCAACTCGGCGCTGCGTAAAGTGGCCAAGGTGCGGCTCTCGAGCCAGTACGAAGTCACCGCCTACATCCCCGGTGAAGGTCACAACCTGCAAGAGCACTCGGTGGTGCTGATCCGTGGGGGCCGTGTGAAGGACCTGCCGGGTGTGCGCTACCACATTGTGCGCGGTATCTACGACACCCAGGGTGTGAAAGACCGCAAGAAGAGCCGCTCCAAATATGGCACCAAGCGCCCCAAAGCCGATGCCAAGGGTGCGGCAGCCAAGGGTAAGAAGTAACTTTTCACATGCCGCCGCATGCGGCGGCACGAGTGAGGTCAGAGTATGTCGCGGAGAAGACAAGCTGAAATTCGCCAACTCGAGCCCGACCACCTCTACGGCGATGTGGTGGTCACCGCGCTCATCAACCGGATGATGCGCGACGGCAAGAAGAACCTGGCTGCCCGGATTTTCAAAGAAGCCTGCGAGATTATCCAGGAGAAGAGCGGGCAGGAGCCCCTCAAGGTCTTTAAGGCGGCGCTGGACAACGTGCGCCCCCGTGTGGAGGTACGCAGCCGTCGGGTGGGTGGGGCCAACTACCAGGTTCCCGTCGAGGTATCCCCCCGCCGCCAGCAAACCCTGGCCATTCGCTGGATTGTCAACGCCTTCAACAGCCGGGGTGAGCGTGAAGCCCACCAGCGCCTGGCTGCCGAACTGCTGGAAGCCGCCGAGGGCAAGGGTGGGGCGGTCAAAAAGAAAGAAGATGTTGAGCGTATGGCCGAAGCCAACCGAGCCTACGCCCACTACCGGTGGTAAGTATGTCCGTTAAGACTGGTTTCGACCTAAAACTCTTCCGCAACATCGGGATTGCGGCCCACATCGACGCCGGTAAGACCACCACCACCGAGCGCATCCTCTACTACACCGGTCGCATTCACAAAATTGGTGAGGTGCACGAAGGTGCGGCCACCATGGACTGGATGGAGCAGGAGCGAGAGCGGGGCATTACCATTACCGCCGCCGTAACCACCGCCAACTGGAAGCACAGTGGTACCGGCATTGAGCACCGCATCAACATCATCGACACCCCCGGCCACGTGGACTTCACCATCGAGGTCGAGCGTTCCATGCGGGTGCTGGATGGTGCTGTGGCGGTATTTGATGCTTCGCAGGGTGTGGAACCCCAGTCCGAGACCGTGTGGCGCCAGGCCGACAAGTACCGGGTTCCCCGCATTGCCTTCGCCAACAAGATGGACAAGACCGGGGCCGATATCTGGTTGGTGGTCAACACCATGAAGGAGCGTCTGGGGGCCAAGCCGGTGCTGATGCAACTGCCCATTGGCCGCGAGGATACCTTCAAGGGCATCATTGACGTGCTGCGCCAGAAGGCCTACATCTACGGCAACGACCTCGGTACTGACATTAAAGAGGTTGAGATCCCCGAGGATATGAAGGCCCAGGCTGCTGAGTACTACGAGAAGCTGGTGGAAGCCGCGGCCGACTACGACGAAAACATCATGATGAAGTTCCTGGAGGGCGAGAAGCCCACCGAAGAGGAACTCATCCGGGCCATCCGCAAGGGCACCATCGCCATCGAGATTTTCCCGGTTTTCCTGGGCTCAGCCCTCAAGAACAAAGGGGTTCAGCTGCTCCTGGATGGGGTGGTGGACTACCTGCCCTCGCCGCTGGACATTCCCCCTGTTAGAGGCAAGACCGAGAATGGTGAGGACGTCGAGCGCCCTGCCGATCCCAATGGCCCCCTGGCTGCCCTGGCCTTCAAGATTATGGCCGACCCCTATGTGGGCCGTCTGACCTTCGTGCGGGTTTACTCCGGTACCCTCAAGTCGGGTTCCTACGTGCAGAACACCACCAAGGGCAAAAAAGAGCGCGTGGCTCGTTTGCTGCAGATGCACGCCAACCACCGTGAAGAGGTGGAAGAGCTGCGTGCGGGCGAGCTGGGCGCAGTGGTGGGCCTCAAAGAGACCATCACCGGCGACTCCCTGGTGGGTGATGGCGAACAGCCGATTATCCTCGAGTCCATCGAGATTCCCGAGCCGGTAATTGACCTGGCCATCGAGCCCAAAACCAAGGCCGATCAGGACAAACTCGGCGTGGCCCTGGCCCGTCTGGGTGAAGAAGACCCCACCTTCCGCGTATCCACCGACCCCGAGACCGGGCAGACCATCATCTCGGGCATGGGTGAGCTGCACCTGGAAATCATCGTGGATCGCCTCAAGCGCGAGTTCAAGGTGGATGCCAACGTGGGCAAACCCCAGGTGGCCTACCGCGAGACCATTACCCGCCCGGTGGATGTCGAAGGCAAGTTCGTGCGCCAGTCCGGTGGGCGTGGGCAGTACGGCCACGTCAAGATCAAGGCCGAACCCCTCGGCCGTGGTTCGGGCTTTGAGTTCGTCAACGCCATTGTGGGGGGCGTGATCCCGCGCGAATACATTCCGGCGGTACAAAAAGGCATCGAGGAGGCCATGCAGTCCGGCCCCCTCACCGGCTTCCCTATCGTGGACCTCAAGGTCACCCTCTATGATGGCAGCTACCACGAGGTAGACTCCTCCGAAATGGCCTTCAAGATCGCCGGCTCGATGGCCATCAAAGAAGCTATCGAGAAGGGTGGTGCGGCCATCCTCGAGCCCATCATGCGGGTCGAGGTCATCACCCCCGAAGAATTCCTGGGCTCCATCATCGGCGACCTGAACTCCCGTCGCGGCCAGATTCAAGGCATGGAGGAGCGGGGCAACGCCCGGCTGGTGCGGGCCTTTGTTCCCCTGGCCGAGATGTTCGGCTACGCCAACGACATGCGTTCGATGAGCCAGGGCCGGGCCCAGTTCTCGATGTTCTTCGACCACTACGAGCAAGTGCCTCAAAACATCGCTCAAAAGCTGATCAAGGGGCAATAACCAACCGGGGTCGGGGTTTTACATGACCCCCGACCCTTCACCGATAACTTTAGAAGGAGTGAAACTGTTATGGCGAAAGGCGTATTTGAGCGCACCAAACCCCACGTGAACGTGGGCACCATCGGCCACGTAGACCACGGGAAGACCACCCTCACGGCGGCGATCACCTTTGTGGCAGCG
>Ga0272446_1002765_pt1 | contig 23263 bp, 32 predicted proteins | sample YNPCB0061_FD_194587 | JGI IMG/M metagenome (GOLD analysis project Ga0272446, IMG submission 194587) | Hot spring microbial mat communities from Yellowstone National Park, WY, United States - YNP-CB-006-1 | ecosystem: Environmental > Aquatic > Thermal springs > Hot (42-90C) > Sediment | place... | reverse complement strand
ATATTTTATGAAAAACCGAATCAAAGAGCGCTATCCGGAAGTGGATTTGTCTAAAACCGAACGTGAGCTTACTCAGGAATTGGGGTTTGATTGGATTTGGGATGCAGGTAAATACCTTTGGATGAAAATATTTTAATTTTTGATATATGGTGTATATTATTTTAGAATCGCCATGATTTTTGAAAAACAATAGGAAATGAATATTAAATTTAAAAAAATTTTAATTGATTGCTTCCATTTATCCAAATCGTTTTCCGAAAACCCAGTGATCTTTGATTGATGGAACGCAAAGTAAATTTGCCTCCGTTTTTGTATATGTTTTTTATCACATCATCTTAAATATAAATATGAAAAGCGAAGCAGGAACAGCTGGAATTTAAGTATACGGAGGCACTGCGCACGGGGTTGAATCATTTGATTCTGTCAGTGATTCCGCTCACGGGATTGATCTTTGAATCGTGAAAAGTTCTTGAGCACACTGGCTTTTGAAGCCAAGGATTCTTTAGACCTTTGGTAGTTCACGCTGTGATAATAAATCATAGAAGTAATAAATAGATTTATGAAAGATTTAAAAAAGATTTTGGAAATGCTTTATCAATTGGATAAAGAAGATTATAAGCAGTCCGAAGTTTTAGTTCAAGGCTATGGTCGTTTGTCTCTCCAAACGCTGGAACAGTCAGTTGCTGAGAAATTTCAGCAACTGGCTGATCTCACCAAAGTGGGAGGTCCTGATAATTTCAAAAAAGCTAAGTTGATGTTGGAAAACGGCATTTTGTTGAGTATGGTTGATGCTGTCAACAACGCTTACAGCGATTTGCGTGCTATCAAACGCGCAGGCGGAGCTAAGTCTAGAAATATTCCCAACTTTTGATTTCATTTTAGTAGATTCATTTTCAACCAAACATCATATATAGGTTTGAGTTCATCATAGCAATAAACGTGCTCCCCGACCGCTAATTTTAATGTGAGTAATTGATTGACATCTTTCAAAGCTATCAAAGGATTTCTAAATTTCACTTCAGTTTTTTTGATACCTTGATATTTGAGTTTAGTCAGTATGATTCTAGCGGTTTCACTGTTTAACCAAACACAGTTGTTTCCAGTTATGTAATTTCTTTCTTGATTAGAAAGTCTAGCAATAAATTTATAATCGTTCATTAAATTTTTAGCGTGTAAGTCTTTGATAAAGTCAGGCAACATATAACCAAATTTATTCTGATAATTTTGAAACGTCAGGCGACTTTGAAATATGTCCTCAGCATCTATGTTCCTGTCCGTTTTCTGTATTATCACATATTTTCTTTGTATAATTTCCAAATCTTTCAAAGGAACTGTTTTAAATGTTTTGGAAATGTTTCTTTTGGTTTTGGGATCATAATCCAAGTATAATTTGTTTATGGAATTCAAGCAATCCTTGGGCTCTTCTTTCAGCCATTTTTTGGTTTTGGGATGATAGTATTCCTGAGTTTTTTTATGGCGAATGATGATGTGCTGTAATTTCATTTACACTAATAATATATTGATATAGCGATTGTGTCAATATCTATTTGGCATCAACATCAAAGTTGAATATGCGGATGTTTTCGTTGGTGCTAGTGGTTTTGTAATAGCGATCAAGGATCAAAGGTTGTCCTCGGTATTTTTGATTCCAAATGGGCAACAGTTGTTCCAATACAAATGATCCTCTGCCTGGATTTACATAAAGTATTTCAAATGATGGTTGGTATCCCGTTCTCAACATATACCAGGGCAGAAATTGTGTACCAGCATAGCCAATTTGATTTTGAAATGCCAGACGAATATTGCTTAATGTGTTGGGATAGATCATGGGAGCAAGAGGATTATTTGTTTCAACGCCCACATTGACATTACCCACCCATCCTCCCGCGCCGAATACAAATTCGTTTCTTTTAACTTCACCTGGATCAATCACTTCCGCAACTATTGCGTCTGCAAATGGCGTGGTGCTATTTGGTGCAAATGTGGGGACAATTTTTAAATTTCCCAATACCAATTGCAACGGTGTGTGGTATGTGGATAATGGAATGGGGTTTCCAAACTCGTCTTCCTGACGTTTTATAAAATTCCAAGTTTGTGCATCGGTTTTGACGACACACCCACCGGCTACCAATAGTCTAGGTGTTTTTATTATTCCGAAGTCGTCATTGAAGAATCCAAATATATCTTTGGCTTGTATCACTGAAAAAATATCATTGGCTATATCAAGTTTCAATGAACCAGTGACAAGGCTCCAATAGTTTTCTGAATTAACAGTAAATCTGGGCAATACTGTGATCTCAAAGATTCTATCAGTAAACACAGAGGGTAGATTCTGAACCTGAGCTCTTACAGTGAAAGAGTAAGTGGTTTCAACACCAGTGGGTTGGAACCATCCAGTTAGAGATCCGGAATACAAGTCCAATTCAATACCAGGAGGCAGTGGATTGGATCCAGGTGCTAGTGTATATTCAATGGGATTTGGTGAGCTAGTATCTGCTGAAATTTGGAAATAACTGGGATACCTTTCAAAGATGCTACCCAATGACCCAGATGGTGTGTTCCAGGAAATGTTCACATTATTGAATGTGAATGATTGATATGGTAACACGTCCAGTGAGAATGTTCTTGCTACTGGTGGGTTGACGCCATCACTGGCTGTAACCACAAAGTTATAGGTTTTGGGCTCGGCTTCCATTGATATGGAACCCACAATCTCACCGTTGATAGTAACACGCAATCCCAAAGGCAATGCCCCTCCGCCCAAGGGGGGTTGGGGTGATTCCACCGTCACAGTGGGAGGAAACAAGTAAGCATCGCCGGGTGATGAAAGAGTAGTTGATACAATTCGTCCTTCCAAAGCAGTAGCCGTTGCCACTGCGGGATTTAGAAAAGTTGTAAATGTTACCGTGGGCGGAGAAACATAACCACTGCCGCCTGATATTTTTTCAAATGCTACTACTCTCCCGCCCGATATAATGGCTTTAAATTCGGCTCCTAATCCTCCACCGCCTGATAGTATTACATTGGGGGGTTGAGAATAATTGGATCCTGGATTTGTTATGATCAGCTCATCAACCTCCCCCATCATATCAAGTGCTGCGGTTGCTTGTGCTGGAGTTCCTGAATAGAAATTCACTTGATTGGGGGGAGTGTTCACATAATCTTGACCTGGGTTTAGAATCGTAAGTGTCAACACTTCGCCATCGACAATCGCTGCACGCAATCTACAACCTTGTCCAAATGGCATACGATATCTAATGGGGTTGCCATTGGGATCATTGGCTATCAATTTTAGATTTACGTTTTGTCCCTGTGTGAAAAATCCAAGATATGGGGCAGTTTGCCATTGTGGAGGTAGATTTTGTTTGATAATTCTATATGTGAATGTAGCAGGCGTTGAGAATGTTCCATTGTTGGCTACAACTTGAAATGACCCTGCTCCTTCTGGATTTGCATTTGATAGTGAGCCCTGTATAGTGGCACCTGATAAAAACAATCCGGTGGGTAATGTTGTTGTTACTGTATATGAAACTGGCAGTGACGATTCAACGGAAAATGCTAGATAAAAATTTTGATCCACAAACAAATTTCCGAGATTTAATTCGTTCAACCATTTGGGCGGAGCATTAACAAAAGTAACAAATATGGAAAAACTTCTGTCCGATATTATATTTGTGGACTGTGCTCTTACTGTGAAATTAAATTCTATTGATTGATTAACTGATTGCAACGGACCTGAAATCTTACCGTCACTAAAAAATGGTGCCGGGCATATGCCGTCGATGATAGTAAATGTTACGTCTTTACCGTCGGTTTCAATTTGTAATTGAAGATCAACAAATTCACCCGCTAATGCAGAAATTAGTAACCCGGGTGGGGTGATCCAATTGATAAAAGACGCTGTTTCCATAACCAAATATTTATCAAAATCGTCACCTAAAAAACCCAGCGATCTTTAGTCGCTTGGATACACGGTGACTTTTACCCCTGTTTTTGTATGCGTTTTCGTATTGAATATAAATATGAAAAATAGGGCTGTAACAGCCCCTAATTAAAGCACGGGAAGACGCCGCTTGCGTGGTTGAATTACGTGATTCCGTTAGTGATGCGTCTGTGAAGCGTGAAAAGTTCTTGAGCACGCGGGCTCTTGAAGTCAAGGGTTTTTGATCTTTGGTAGTTCATCAAAAGTCGCTTGGTTGTTTGACTGTTATGATTTCCAAAATGGAATCACTGTGATAAAGTTTTAGTAACACTACCAAGTCGTCTTGATTGGTGTATAGAATCAAATGAACCCTACGACGAAGCTCATAGTCAACGCCGGGATGTAGTCCTTGCCCGCATAAAGTTTTCAACAACCAGCAGCTTTTTTCACCATGTGCATTCCATCCTTTGATATTGGAGAATTTTATGGCGTATTTGTAAGTGGAGAAATATTTGTGATCACGAAAGATACTGGTCTCACCTTCAATCATTGCCTGCAAATGGCCTTCAGAATGCGGTGAACTCATTTCCAAAACAAATTTAGCATAGTTATTAACCACGTGATCGCGTTGACTCACATCGCTCATATACCAACGGTCTATGGGTTCTCCCCAAGCTTTGACTCTTTTCCAGGGAAGGTGAGTTGCAATTAAATCTTTTTCAATTTGTTGAACTGTATTATTGCCACGCTTTAAAACCACTTTATAGGGAAATGATTTATAAAAAAGTTTTGGAGTTATATTTTTAATGGCCACATAAATATTTACTGAAATTGACAAATTTCAGTGAACTTGCTATTAAAATAGTATTTGTAAAGGAAAAGGAATATGTGGTTTCTACTTGGATTAGCAACTGGTCTTGTTATTGGTTGGAATTTTCTTCCTCAGCCAGCATGGGTTAAGGATAAAGTTGAAGGCTTAAAAAGCAAACTGGGAATGTGAAAAAAATGGGGCAACAATGCCCTATTTTTTATTTTACATATGTGATTTTATCAAATTCCGCTTTGGTAGGCGCTTCATAGCTGCGAGCCATGGAGTCGATAACATTAGACGGAATCTTTTTGCCAGTTTCTTTTTCTCGTTTGTATAATCTGGCTTTGAGTTCCGCATCAGGAATAGAAAACACCACAGCTTCTCGGGTATAGGTAGCAGGAAGCATTTGTAGCTTGCTTCTACGGCTTTTTTGATTCATATTGGTTTGATCAAAAATGATATTTTTGCCATTTTTTACGGCATCTTGAATGTCTTGATTCATTTGTGCCGCCACTGCTTTGAAATTCAGCTGTTGAAATGCTTGATTGTAATTCAAGCCCTTTTCTTTGCCCCATTTTTCTAAAATGTCATCAGTGGAAGCAATTACCCATTGAGACGGGTTTTTATCGCTCATGAAATTTTTAATCCATGTGCTTTTGCCGCTGCCTGGCAAACCAACAAGCATAATGCTTCTCAGTGGCTTTTTAATTTCATTTATTTTCATATCATGTTCCTGTTTTGATTATCACTCGAGCTCTGTTAACTTTGTTTTCCAAGTTTTGAATATTTACATAATACTTTCCGGGTATGAGTTTGATGTATCGGTATTTGTTAACTTCAGGCAGTGGCAGAGCAAAAAATCCTATTCTCAAATTTAATGGAGTTTTAGATATATCAAAGAATTTATCCTTTGGAGGAAATTGAAAAGCGGGTGGCTTGTTCCAGGGCATTTCGCTGATCCAAAGTTTCAAACTCAAGTCCTGGGGTCCCGGCCTTTGTTGTGCAGAAATTTCCAAATAGGATGTGGGATGAATTTCAATGGGAAAGAAAGTGCCAATCTCACCTTTATCAGGATCAATCACAATTATTTGATTGAAAGAGAATTCTGATGGAAATACGTTAGAGGGCCAACTAGAAGTCATAATTTGTCACCAATTGATACCATATGCCGCCCCAATAATCATAGTCCACTGGATATTTGTAAGCTAAATTGTTTTCAATATTCAAAAAATATTCTCCAGAACTTTTCACAATTATCAAATGTTCATTCCAAGCTTGGTTTGTGTTGCCTGGTCTGCAATAGATTGAATTGTTTAGCACAGGATCGGGGACGTAATTTGGTCCTGCAACTCTGATTCTTGTTCGCCATTCCACTGGCAATCTCTTTAATCCATTTCTAAAACTCAATTCCGGCGGGGTCCATGCTTCTTCAGTGAGCCAAAGTGTCAATCTTAAAAATTGTTTGGGGTTCCAAAACTGACTTAAATCAATTCCAGGATGAATAGTCCAAAGTCTTTTTTGTAGAACATTAAACTCATATCCACCTATTTCAAACACAACAGAATTGTTGTCCGTTAGTTCAAATGGCCAAACATGTCCAATGCCATTGAGAAAATATAGATTGTCATCAGCTGTTTCTGGTATGACTACGTTATCCGGTAAGAAAATGCTCATACCATATTTACTGACAATACTTAATTTTTCATATCATATTCTATGAAGTGAGCAGGTTGTTTGGTTTTCAATTTCAATGTCATTGGTTTTCTAAGTCATTGGGAAACTAGGTTAAGAACATACGTTTGGGTGTTGAATAGGTATGCCAATGCAGGTGGTATGATTTTTTTAATCTAGCTTTCATAGGATTCAAATTTTATTGTCAATTCATGATATAGGTTCACAACTCCGGCCCATTTGACATCTGGATCAGTCATATTTGACTTTGATTTCCACTAGCTTCTTGTCGTGATTTACGAAGATAGAGCTACCGTTTTTGTGGCCCACAATAATGTGTCCGCCATTGACCTTGCGATGGTGTTGTAGATCTTCAGTGGAAATCACTGTGATACGCTTGTTGCTCTTGAGCAAGATGTTGTTCTGTGGCACTGATACGGTTGCGGACCATAGATCCAATTCAATATCAATGTTCTCCAAACTGACTTTGTGAGGTGCTGCCAGTTGATCTTTGGTGATTGAGGTCAAAGCCAACGTTGTGAGATCAATTTCAAAGGCATTTTCCAAATCATACTCGTCAACTGTTTTGCTGACTTTTTCTTTGCCCCATGATCCAGTTATGGCCATGGTTGACGTGCCATCCCCTGCCAGTGCTCGGGCGAAATCTTTGGGTGTGATTTCCATGTCATCGGGAATTGCATCTCTCTTAGCCCACTTGTGAACAATTTCTTTAACTTGCTTCAAGCCATGTTTTTGCAGAATTGCATCGCAAACGTTTCTGTCTCCCTTGAAAACAAAAATGCCTCCGCTGATTGTTTCAATTCTCTTGTCAATAGCCGGGAGAATTTCGTTTAGCTCACTTACTGAAACACCTTCAGCAACGCTTTGTGCTTCAAAGACGGGATAGTTGCCACCCACTGCGGGGTTCTCGCTCAACAAGTCGTTCCAAGCATAGATGAAATTCTCCCCTCGGAACTCTTCAACAATTTTCTTAGCAACGATTTTGATTTTGACTTCTCTAAAGACGTCAATGGCGGATTTTTGAAGGGCTTCATCCAACTCTTCGATCTTTGTAGCAGCATCCAATCCCTGCAATGGATTAGCAGCATCCATGGCAACTTCATATTCTGAAGCCAATGTCAGCAGGTCCTCAATGGTTTCAATTTTTTCGTTGCTACGCTTGGATTGCTTAGTAGCCGATACTGCAATGGCACTTTCATTGATCTTTTGGATATCTTCAATGCGAAGCGTTTCTTCCACATCTCTGCTCTTGTTGCCGCCAAATGATGATCCGCTGATGTTCTTGGAAACTTGATCAGAAATCTTTTTGTTAGCAGCCGCAGCTTGGGCTTCGGCAGCTTTTTGTTCCTCACTGCGAAGATCCCAGGGGTCCTCATCTTTCAAAGCAAAAACGTCCTCCAGAGGCTTACGGTCGTCCTCCTCGTTGTCCACAAGGTCTTCAATCATGGCTTGGTGAATTTCCACACATCTTTTGGCATTCACCAACTCCACTTGGCCTTCGCACCACTGATGAAGTTGCTTGTCGCTGCCAAATGGGATAATGAAAACTGGCTTTCGGTAGTCTTTGAATTCTGACTTTAGGTGATCCACAAATGATGTTTGACGGCTACCAGGAAACTGTCCCAAGGTGTTTGAGAATTCCAGCATTTCCTCATAGGTGTCAGCAGCCGCAATAACCAAAGTCCTGGAATTTTGTGTGTAACCATAAAGCATGAATGTGATACCTTTCTTTTGTCTGTATTTTAGCATATTTTTCATTGATGTCAAATGTTATAGCCACATAACTCATACATATGGCATAACTCATACATATGGCCTTTCATATATTTTGTAGCACTTATTCTTTTGTTGTTGATGTGATGTGTAATTTGATCATTTTGAAATTGAAGTGTTATGATCTTGTCACCTCAATTAACATCGCCTATAGCTTTGTCTCTTTGATTGCCGATTTGAAAATGGAATGATTGATTTCTTTTTTGTTTTAATTGTTTTAAAATGGCATCATACGTTTGTTGATAGAAATTTTATCTGGAACGAGTTTGGGATATGTTTGTATTATACCAGCGAGTATGTTCAACAATCTACAAGAGTTTTGATGTTTGTGTCCATGCTGCCTGCCCCCTTTTTCGGCTCTTATTTCAACTTTTAACGTTTCCATTTCATTTCTCCTTTTTAAATCATGATGATAGAAAAGCTCGCGGTTGTCCCGAGAGCTTGGGTTATTGCAATCAGTTCACAAATACCAAACGGTGATTTGTGGGTATGTAAATTCTTCAATTAGGATGCGTTCAATTGTGGGCCAGTGTCCGCCACCTAGCCCTGCGCCGATTTTTGGCATGGCAACAGTTTTGACATTGTATCTGGAGCAATAGTAGTTGAGTTTTTTAAAGCAGGAACGCACTGCTTCATAGCTTACATATTTGGCGCCGTCTGTGCCATAGTTTTGTTGAGTAAACAAGTGAGCGATCTTTGTGGGTTCCAATTCGGAAACTTCAATATCTCCCAATTTTTTACCCACTTGACAGGCACGTCGGTAGTCATTAAATGCCTGAGGAAAACGTTCTTTTATTATTTTTGCCACACCTGCCCCCATTACACCTTGACAATTTACGCCATGTGCTATTAGATCGTCGTTTGTGGCGAAAAGATCGCCTTGTTTTGTCAAGTATCTCATAATATTAATTACTATAACGCGACTTTATTATCAGTCAAATTGTGTTTGTCGACGTCTAGGGTCTTCATTGGAAACCAAAAGTATGCTGTGGTTTTCCACTTTGTGAATGTAAAAGGTATCTCCTTTTGCAGTTTCCACAGGCAAACCTCGGGTCCATCTAGCATGTTCTATAAGAACAAAATCTCCGGGTTTCACATCTTGTTGTTCGGGACCCACGGCATAAACTTCGCCCCAGCGTGGTTTTATACCATGATCTTTCAAATTATCATCGGGAATGATAATTCCGCCATGGGTTTTTTCCAAGCCACGTTCAATGTTTTTGACCAATACGTGGTCTTTTATAGCTCTGATGTCTTCTATTTTTTGTGGATTAATAACTCTGATAGTCATTTTTAGATTCCATCTCCTGATTCTTTGGGATCAATCAATCTTCTAGTTTTTGTTTTTCTTGGTGCGATCTCTTCAAATTCTTCATCTTCTAATTGAATGGGTTCAGGTGCCATGTATGCGGGCTTGGAAGAAATTGACTTTTGTTGTGAAGTTTGGGATACAGGTGCAGGTGTAACCGACACTGTTTTTGCTTGTGTTTTGGGTTTTTCGGTGCCAGGTATGATACGCTCCATTTTGTTGTTGAGTTGTCGGTCAGACAAGCTGACATTTTTTACAGCAGCTTCCGACTTACTGTATTGCTTTTCCAGCTCTTCCTTGGTTTTTAGAATTTTTCCAGAACGATCAATTAGATCACCCCGGGCATTCATTCTATCTCCACCGCCAGTGACAGCAATTGTTTTTTCTTCTCGTGCCAACATGGCATTGAAATCCACATTTTTACCTTTTAAACTTCTCACCATTTTATATAACCTCTTATTAAAGTATTATTTATCTTGTGTTTTGGCAAACTCTTTAAAATCCAATTGATAATGTATGGAATTGATTTTGTGAACTCCAATGAGAAACAGTACGTATGATGCCACTGATGATCCTCGACCCACACCCCAAGTCACACTATTTTCTCGCATCACATCCACAATGTATTTTAGAGTTTGTAGCACTGGAATCCAATTCATTTTTTTAAAAGATTCCAATTCCATATTTACGCGGCTTACTTCTTCATCAGTTTCGCATAGACTCAAAACGTAAGATTCAATGTCGAATTGTTGGTAATGTTGGGGGATCAGCCAATAATTTTGTAGGGTTTTTATCAAATTGATATCAGTTTGTGTTTGTGGTGTTTGAGTTTTTAAAGGCTGCCATTTCAAATCCATTGCGTCAATGGTTTGATTGTATTTTTCCACGTCTGAATCTCTTAACCACATGCCATCCAAAGACAATCCTTGGTATAGAGATTCTAAACACTGGTCACTGGTTCTAAAGCAAACGCCATTTGCATCTATGATTTGATTTTTGTAAACGTTAATCAAGGCTTCCCCTTAAAATCTCCTTTTATTATCTTAGCACCGGAAGGGGCACTGTGTCTACTTTTCTTAAAGAATTCGTCAAACAGAGGATGAGTTTGTGGTGAAATCTTTGCATCCACTTCGGCATCACATGTTATGGTATCTGGTCTTTCCCACCAAGGTTTCAAATGAGCAAACCGCCTTTGAACTAATTTTCTCTGGCAGGTAGTTTTTCAATACCAGTGCCATAATAAACATAACTTACACCACTGTCGGAATTGGATGAAATTTTTATAATGATAGTCAAGCGAGGAAAAATACACGATCTTTAGTCGTGTATTAGTTCATATCAAATATAATGGAATGGTGTAAGAAACTTTCCACCCAAAAGCTGATTTTTTGATGGCATATTCAAACATTGTTGAATAGGTTTCGTCAGACAAGAGCAATTGCGTTTGAATGGTCTAATGAGATGCCAACATGATTTTGTTCACGCAGTGTATGGCTGAAAATTCGGTGTTAAAGAAAGCTTGAAAATCCGGCACAAATGTCATTTAAAGACTTTTGTATTCACAAATATACAATTTGTGAAGTGTTAAAATAATTGACCGGCCGGTCTTGTTATGGCATCTTTTGAGCAGCTAAAATCAAATGCCACAATAATATTTAGCTGATATATGAAAATCGGTTATTTTCTGACTTGATTTGGCCAAGGTTTAAATGGTATATCTTTCATTGAAGGATCTGTTTCAACAACAACACCACTTTTATGGTCTTTTTTATTGAAGCGTCGACTTTGTTCTTCTTTGAGTTCCTCCAAAGCTTGTTTTAGAGAATTCATATAATCTTGGTTTTTCATAGAAACGTGAAAAGAAACTATACGATGCTCCAATTCAGAGATGCGACCATATAAATCTTCATCAGATAATTTGGTAGGATCAAAATTTCTTAAACCAGCGTTTAACATTTGTATTACTTATACGCTTCTGTTTTCAGATTCCACGACAGAAAATGAGCCTGAATTATAACGTTTGGAAAGTTTCTGTTGATTTAGTTTTTGAACTTGTGCAAGATCAATGTCCAGTGCATCACACAGCATCGTTAAATAAAACAGAATATCTCCAGCTTCTTCAACAAGTTTATTTTGTATATCATCACTGAATGGCTTGCCTTGCATCACAACTTTTTTCACAAGGTCCACGACTTCTCCAGTTTCGCCACTTAACCCCAAAACAGCGCCCAAAAGTTGTGCTGCTTTGACATTCTGATTTTCCAGGTCAAATAATCTTGCGGCAAGGTGCTTTTCTGATTTGTTGGGGTTGCTTAAAAGGTCAATGACAAAATTTTTGTATTCCATAAGTTAATTTATGTATTTTTGCCACTCTTTGTCAATTTAATAATTTCAGCGGGTTGTGTTTTGCCATGCATTGCGGGGTTGCTGACTCTCCAAGGACTACCACACCCTACACAAAAGAATTCCAAGTTTCTTAGTATTAGACCAGATGTTTGTAATGATGTTTGACGCCCACAATCCACGCATGTGAATTTCCATGGACCATACAGTGGAGAATGATTTTCTGGATTAACTTTACTGACCAATAGGTCCAGTTTATCTGTTTTGTTTCTCAAGCGAGCAAGTGGCAATTCTACTATTTTCATTTTCGTTTACCATAGTTAACTTGCTGCTCAAAGATATTTACACAGAAATGTTTTAAAGGGGGTTAATACGCCTTTAAAATTAATGTTGTTGGTTTTAATGTTGGGCGAGGAATACCTTTTGCGCCTTTTAAATTTTGATTCATAATGCGCTGAATTCTTGCCAGTCCACCCGATATCATTTTTTCCAAATCTCTCTCTGGCTTTCTCAGTCTACGTGTGACAGATCCCGCATCTACAGTCCATCCACGAAGTTTCGGGCCTTTGAATTGCAATCCTGTATCGTCTGATGCCACAAACAAGTTCAATAATCTACTGTCTTCATCGAATGTTAAAGCGGCTTTGGCTCCAATGATTTTTTCAGGTTTGATTGATGTTAGGTTATATTTTGATGAGTAGGGTAAATAGTTGACTTGACTGATGGATTTTGTGGCAGCCTTGGATGCACGAGAATCAACAGACCCATCGTCTCTTTTGATTTTGACTTTGCGATCTGTGTTCATCGCGATTTTCTTTGCACCTAACCCTTTGAGTAGGTTGGCAATTTGATTGAGTTTTTTGATTTGTTCCCTATCACCTGCTGCTTTTGCTGATGCGGCAATTTCACGAAGATCCCTGATTACTTCTCGAACTGCCATCGGCGATGGCGTCATTTTTTTAACGTAATCGGTGATTTGATTCCAACTGGGTGTACCCAATCTCACATATTGCTTCAAAATAGCCTGAAGACGTTGATATTGATCTTGGTCTTTTTGGCTTTTGGTCATTTCAGGTTCAGCGTCCATTTCGGGCTCATCAATGCTGCTGCTGAATCGGGCCAATGCTTCGCTGATTTTTTTGTTTAAAAACTGTAGTGTTCTATCAGAAAGCTTAGCTCCTTGCAGAGCCATATAAGCGTAAATGCCGGCAGTTTTGGTTTGCCAGTCCTTTAGCATTTTAACTTGTTCGGCTTCTTGATCTCGATTTTGATCCATAAGCCATGCCACTAGGGCATTTTTGAGATCTTTGGGTTCGATGTTGTCGTTGACCCAATTTTGCAATGTAATTAGTTGAAGATCATAACCAGATCCAGGTTGTAGTTTTTGAAAGTCTGGTTTGATATTTTCAAAAAGTAGGCTTTTGAGTTCATATGACTGCATGTGCTATCCTATAAAATATTTTAATTATTTAGTTGTTGATATATCAAAACTGTGTTTCTCCAGCAGCTGATCTTTGGTTAGGTTGAAATTGTAATTGGCCCATGTTTTATAGATGTTTTTCAACATTGCTCCCACTTGTTTACCGGGTTTCATCCCTGAGGCCAGCAAGTCAGCGCCACTCACTGGAATTTTTGGAATTTCCCAGTTGCGAAGATTTTGTGCATCTTGTGTTAATCCTAGAGCTATGCTGGATTCAATAGCCAGCTCTGGAGAGATCTTACCTAGAGCCATACCCAGTTTCAAATCCCGCAGTGTTATTCTCTGTTGACGTCTGGTATCTATGAAATTGATAAGGGCTTTTTCTTCGTTGGAAGCGTTGAAATCGTTAATGTTTCCAACACCCAAAGTTAGAATAGCATACAATGTTGCAGGATTATTCGTATATTTCCTCAACTGCGCGAATCGATTGATTTTTTCACATTTAATTTCCAAAAACAGTGGCAGTTCTGTTTTGCACATGATCCTGAGTGCATTTACTGCATTGGGAGACAATAGTATTTGTTTGACTTCACTCCAAATTCTTTCACCTGATATTTTTTCCAATCCATCCAAATTTTGATTGATAACATCCAGTGTTTTTCTATCTAATTTGGGATCGCTGATTTTTCCCAAAAATCTAAAATAGCGCAGAATTCTCAGGTGGTCTTCTTCAATACGAAGAGTAGCGTCTCCCACGAATTGTATCGCTCCGCTTTTCAAATGTTGTTGACCATTGAAGTAATCATAAAGTTTGCCATCCAATCCCAAACTCATGGCATTGATGGTTAAGTCTCGACATTCTGCATCTTTTGTCCAATCATCGGTCCATTTCAAATCGGCATGCCTTCCAGTGAAATTGCTTTGGGTTCTTAATGTGGTGATTTCATAATTTTCATCATTGACGTTGAATGTGATGACGCCGTGCTTGGTGCCATTAGCAATTGTTTTGAGTTGATGTTTTTTACTAATCTCCAGCATCTGTTCCGGCGTGGCAGTTGTGGCCATGTCATAGTCTTTTGGGCTTTTACCCAAAAGCATGTCTCTCACTGATCCGCCAACCAAGCGAACAGTCTCGCCTTCTGATTCAAAAGCCTGACGTATTTGCTTCAAGTCGTTTAAAATTTTAGGCGGAATCAAGCTCAATAGAATGGATTGGTCGCTTTCGTATGGATTAGTGATCTTCATTTTTTTTTTCACTTGAAATTATAGGGCCCATCGCCATTGTTATAGACCAAGTTTTTGCAACTCTGCTATAGCCTGCTCGGCATTTTTGTAATGGATTGCAATGCCGCCGGCTTCTTGCCACTGTCTGATGTTACGTTCGGTGTCGTCAATCAAAATATGATTGGGTGCAGCAAAATTTTTCTTGTCACGTGCAAATACCGTGTGAACGATGACATCCTTGCCCAAGTGGTGAACACACCATGATCTTTTTTGTTCCGGGGCCCAATTGCCCATTGGTACACCAGTTAGAACTTCGGGATCATATTTGCGAACATAATTCCAAATTTTTTTACCACCTGGCATCCAGTCCAAACCTCCATAAAAGTTCTTCTCCTGTGCAAGACGACGCCACATGATTTTTAGTGGTATTTCTTTTGGTTCCTTGCCAAAAATTTCATGAACCTTCTTTTCGAAGTCACAAAGAACCCCATCCAAGTCCATATAGATTTTGTAGTCTGTTTCCAATTCGTTGATTTTCATAATATACTTAATATTATCTTGGTGATTTGTCAACTATTTTTAGATGTATATTCTCCAAGTTCCGGGTAACCAGTCACCGTCTACGGCCAAAATCCATTTTTGACCAGTCCATCTCAATTGCTTTATGGATGCCAAATTCAAAACCGTTTGTTGTTCAAAACTGCCAGAAGAATTAAATGCTACCACCCAACTGCTTCCAAGATATTGAATTATATCATTGCGTTTGGCAGTGATGTTGCCCCAACCCTCGGAGATGGGTCTCAAATCGTCAGTGAGCAAATAACGCTGTCCATTCACTGGCAGCGGAAGTCCGTTTCCAGGAAACACACTATGTGGATTGATCACACCATTTATATTGTCGAGGGTGTTAACGGGCAATGTTGTGGGATCAATGCTCCAGTTGAGTTTGTTGGGCTCGGGCAGGAAATAAATATTTCCACGAATATCCTTTGATGGATCTTCTAAATTTTCAATATATCTCAAGCGAATTTCTGAAATGCCCTGACGAACTCTTCCATAATCATCCAGTAGCGCGCGCCAAGTGGGCACATCGCCATTGCTCATAGTTTCATTGCCGCCTGATGTAAGCAAAGTGAGCGTGTTGCCTTCCACTCTCAATTGATAGTTTTGGGGTGTGTGTATGGCTCTTGCCATTAGATCTTGGCTGTCCCAATTCAAACCTTCGCCGCAATTGATGCCTTCCATATTGTAAATGTCAGAAATGTTTGTGACAATTTGATGAATGATTTTTTGTGGTTTGAGTTTGGCAGGTGGTGAAATCCAAATGGGAGCAGAGAACGCCAAAGTTAGTATGTCTATTTCTGAATCAGTGCCAACGGGAACGCTGCGTGAACTCCAGTTGATGCTTTGTGGTTCGATTATGGTTAGGGCACACCAATCAAACACGTTGTTGGAGTGTTGCAAATCCATTGCAGGATTGAATAGAGGCATCAACTGCTCAAATATTTGCAATTTTTGTTCCATGTTGGAAGTCCAAATATCCACATTGATTTTCAATGTTATGGGTACTGGCATGCGACGTTCCAATGTGAATGTATTTCCCACATTGGAATTATACGTGTTTTGTTCTTCGTCAAATTCTCTTTCATACACTTGACGTTTTTCCACGTACTCATCCACTTGAGTTCTGCTTCTATCAATTTCCACATCACTAAGATAAATGGTGATCATAGGAACACTTAGCATGCTGTTTTCAGAGTTGTTTCTTTGAATAGAAGCAACCATTCTGTCAGTGGATGCATATCTTGCGGGAATGGGCAATAGTCTCAAAGATCCGTCAGGGTTCGTACCCGCCGCATATGAAAACACAGAGAATACTCGTGTGAATTGCATGAGATGACGTCTTATCTGCGCATCATACCAAAAGTCGAGTTTTTGGGTCATTAGTGATTATAAATCCCGTGTTCGAACAGCATTGCCTCGTCTCTACGACGACGTTCCAATCCCGGCAATACCACACCTTTGCTTCTGTTCCAGCGTAGGAATTGTGCAGGAACATCTCTCTTGTTTCCTGCATTCAGTAATTGCAGTAGGGTTGACGAATTTAGATTTCCGGCACCCACATTGAATGTAAATGACACCAAAGCATCAAATTCATTTTGAGTTAGAGATACCTTTACTGCTCGAAGCACTGCGCCTTCGGCTATGCCCAAGTCGCGTGATAAAAGGTCCAAAGCTTGTTCTTCATTTATACCGTTTAGAAATAATCCCTGCTGTTTTTCTGCTTCAGTGATCAAATGCCCATAACCAATAGTGGCAAATCCTCGGGCGTTATAGTCGTTGATGGGTCTTCCAGTGTGATCGTCATAGATCCAATGTAGTCCATTTTTTTTCACACTGCCCTCATGAGCAGCAATGAATTGCAGTCCTTGTTGTGATGTTCTCATGGTTTACAATCTCCGTTGGGGTCATTATTGGGATACGCTGTTCCAAAATCCTCTTTCGGTGTAACAGTTTTGGAAAGGTATTGTTTTTCAGGATATGGATTGTTATATGAATCCGTATGCTGATTGTTGTTGTTGATGAAAGTTTCCAACACGCGATTGGCTGGACTCCAGGGCTTGTTCCAAGCAAATTCAATGCGTTTCCACATATTGCGTTTGCGTTGAAAAAGCACATAAGGTTCATAGTCAATGCGCAAGAAATATTCACCTTCTTCTGGCTCAAGAGGGAATGTCATTCCTCGTCCCACTGGATAAGCGCCATTGGGTATCATGCCATCGCCAAATGCTAGAGTGGGAGGGTATTTGAAAGTGTCAGTGCAGGGAAACAGATACAAATGACCGTGTATGTAGTTTCGATAGGGTATCTGAGAAGATGCTTGTGCATCAACAGCATCTGAAATTGCTTGATCGTTGTTGGGTCCAATGGCTGCCTCACCAATGGTCGTGCCATTGGGGTTGCCCACATTGGTATCCAATGGCGTGTTGCCGGCGGCGTCAGTGGGCTGTGAATTGAGAATATCGAAAAATTCTTGCTGATTTTGAATGGGCTTGGCTCTCACTCGCCAAACGTGATTATACCAAGTCATTGAAAACCCTTCAGCAGCTCTGCTGGCGTCTTCAATCACATAATATTTGTTGATAGCAGGTGTGTTGGGATCTAGAAAAGCGTTTTCTCTGATGTGAGGCAGTTCCAAAACATCACCGCTCATCAGTTTGCGTCCCATCCTATCCAACATGTCGTTGTAGTGAAAATGAATGAATAGAATATCATTGCTCAAAAAGATACCAAACTGGCGAAGATCAAAATCATTGTCGTTGACAGTATAAATGCCACGCAATTCATAGATGTTGGGATCGTAGGTTCTATCTCTGTTTTCCAAGAAAAACAAATCTTGAATTTGCAATTCGGATGTTAGATCAGAGCTGGCATAATTGGGTTGCGAGCAGTCACCGGCGGGGCGAATATCAGTGTCAACATCCGATGATGCTCGGGGTCCAGTGTATTTGTGAACATATACGGCAGTGCCGCCTATATAAAAATATTCCCTACTTTGACGATCAAAAAACTTAAAATCGTTTCTTTTTCGAACGTCCCACATACTCAAACGTGGCATATTCACACAACTCCTGATTACTTTTTACTTATCAGGTGCCGTGATTTCTTGAGGGCTATTCTATAACAAAGAAGCAGATATGACTTAGTTTTAGTAGTGTTTGGGTTTTGATGGCTTTATATAAATTGTCATCTAAAAACCCAGTGATCTTTAGTGGCTGAGATCCAAAGTGACTTTACCTCTGTTTTTGTATACATTTTTGTATCACATCATCTTCAATATAAATATAAAAGATAGGGCCGGAACAACCCGAATTAAAGCACGGAGAGACACCGCTTGCGTGGTTGAATTACGTGATTCATCTAATGATGCGTCTGTGAAGCGTGAAAAGTTCTTGAGCATGGGGGCTCTTGAAGCCAAGGGTTTTTTTAGACACTTGGTAGTTCACCACATAGTTGCTTGGCTTGTAATAGTGAGATTTGATCGTTTAACGTCCTGATTAACTTTGTGAACTACCAAGGGTTCTTAGACTCTTGATAGTTTACTTAGTTTTTGAAACAACATAGCTTCTACCGCATCATCTCCCAAATGCTGGCAGATGGCATCTTGCAAATGATCATAATGGATTTCAGTTAAACAACCATTGGCAGTTTCCAAAAACAACAGGGCAGCAGATGCCAGTTCTTTAGCGTTGTTCATTTGTAATCAATTTAGCACGTGAACACCAAGATTGTCAAATGGTTTTTGGGCTAAATAACAAAAAAGGTATCCACAGATGAACCAAATTTCAGACGAAGCCAAATCCAATCAAGAAGCTAGACAAAGTTTGATCGATGAAATCCATCTTTTGTTGGGTGGCGGAATCATTGACATTGAGCTGGATCCCGAACATTACAATGAAGCAATCAATAACGCCTTTGAAAGATATCGCCAACGTAGTTCCAATTCCGTGGAAGAAAGCTATGTTTTTATGGAACTGCAACCAGATCAAAATGTTTACTTCTTACCTACAGAAATTGTGGAAGTTAGAAGCTTATATCGTCGTGGTGTTTCAGGGGGCGTCACAGGGGGTGCATTCATTGATCCTTTCTCACTGGCTTATACTAATGCTTATTTGTTGAATCTATCTTCTGGTAGCATGGGTGGTTTGGCTACCTATGACTTTTATATGCAATATCAAGAACTTTTGGGTAGAATGTTTGGCAGAGATATTAATTTTGCTTGGGAACCCGCTCTACACAAACTAACAATCATGCGTCGACCCGTAGCCAAAGAACAAATTTTACTTTGGGTTTATAATTATAAACCAGATTTTGTTTTGCTCGCTGATCCATATTCAAAAGCATGGATTCGTGATTATGCTCATGCCAAAGCCAAATATATTGTTGGTGAAGCTCGCGCAAAATTTGCTAACATTCCTGGTCCGCAGGGCGGCAGTTCACTGAATGGCAGTGAAATGAAACAGGAAGCACAAGCCAAAATGGATGCTTTGGATGCAGAATTGGCCACACAGACAGAACAAAGAATAGGGTATGGATTTATTATTGGTTGACTTTTATAATGGAATCGTCTTCCTAAAACCACATGCCTTCGAGGGCGTGGACATTGGGAGACGTTAGCCTATTCTTTTATGCGTTTTCCCATATTACATCATCTGATATAAATGTAAAGCAGTTAATTAAAAAATCAAATAGTTCCGGAACAGAGCAAATTCAAGTGCGGGGAGACGCTGCTCGAGGGATCACAACACATGACGTGATTGGTGATACTGTTGTGAATCGTGAAAAATTCTTAGATATTTAGATTTCGTAAGCCAAGTTCTTTTAAGAGCTTGGTAGTTCACTTCATAGAATTGTAATCTCAGACGTTTGACATCGCTGATGTCAAACGTTAGCTTTTAGCTAGACATGTGCCCTTTGATTTCATACTAAATCATTCAATGAAAATCTATGTATCGGATATGTCAAAATTGGATGAAACAGAATTCAAATTAAAGTTTGGAAAATTCGTCCCAGTTGGAAAAACTGAAGGCGACGACATAATGTTGATCGATTCTTTCTGATAAATATTTTTATGAGCAATTGGATTCAAGCTTCAGGTATTTTGCAACATTCTCCCCCGCGACCCGGTGGTAAAAAGAGAATCAATAACTATTGGTTAATCGTAAAAATGCCACGCGGAATAGTGGAATACTATCATCATTGGATTCAAAAAAAAATTGGTCCACCCTGGGACCCCAATGCTGTAAAATTGCAACTACCAATGTGGGGTGGCCATATAACTGTGTTGGATGGAAGAATTCCACTCAACGCCAATCAGGAAAAAATTTTGGAATCATTGGATGGCAACAGGGTAAACTTTGAATACTCGCCAGACATACAACAACATTGGAAATTCTTCTACCTACCAGTAAAAAGTCAGCAATTAGATAATATTAGAAAAACATTGGGCTTGACAAAACCGCATCCCTATCATATAACTGTTGCAAGGCAGGTTGATTGAAGTGCTTAAAAAACTATTCTTGGATTTGTTTTTCCCACACAAAATCAATGTGGGGAAAAATTTAGTGGTTGACCCCTATTATAGATATAGTTTGGCTTTTAAAAATTACAAAACCGCTGATTTTTTTAATTCATTGAATTATCCTTGGAACTATGCTTTGGATTATAAAAAAGATCTTTGGATCTATTTTGCCGATCCTGTGGATTGTGATTTGTTTGAACATTTTTTCAAAAACACATATCCTGAAACTATAAAATATAATATAATGGGCGGTAAAATTATAGTATGAGATTTTGTTATGATTGATCCATATCAAATTACCAACTTCAAAAGAAGTCAAGCGGAATTGGAAGAATTCTTATTGTTTGCTATTGCGGTTGCTGGTAAAAATGCCACTACCACTGCTGCTGCTTTGGAACGATTTTTGAAACTTAGCAGAGCCAAAACGCCGTTTGCTAAAGTAAGATCAATGATCAAAAATCAAACTTTGATTAACAATTTAAAGTCAGCGGGTATTGGCCAATACACTAGAATTTCCAAAGCTTATGAGGCTGTTTTGGATTTGGATTTGAAACAGGATCCTTTGGAAAAATTCTTGGCAGTAAAGGGTATTGGACCAAAAACTGCTCGCTTTTTTTTGATACACTCAAGGCCCAATCAAAATTTGGCAGCGATTGATGTTCATATCAAACGTTGGTTGTTGAAAAACACCAACTTACCAGCGACAGCAAGTTATGAAGAAATGGAACGGGAGTTTTTGACGCAAGCACAAAAACGCAAAATATCTCCAGCAGATTTTGACTTGATGCTTTGGACTCAAATGCGAGGCCGTTAATAAAAATTTGTTATTTTGTAAAAATTGAATTCACAAGCAATTGTAGTGCAGACTCCAATTGATCGTATGTTTTGGCATGCACGATTAATGACTTGAATCCAATTCTCAATGGCTCATAATACCTTACTAAAAAATCCAAATCATCAATTACAATAACACTGGTGTTGACTTTGTTGATGATACTCCAAGTTCTATAATTGGTTTCCAAAGGCGATGGGCCCGAATTATTATCACCATCTGTGATTAGTATCACATAGTGTGATGATGCAGCAGGATCATATACTTCTTGCATCACAAAGTTAAGTACATGTCCAACCGCAGTGGACCCGCTCATTTGTCTGCCTTTTTCCCAATATTGTTGCACTACCTGCTGAAAATTTTTCAATTCACCGTTGGCTACTGGCAATGGGCTCGTGCTCCATTCAACAAAATGCACTGTACCATTTTTGATATTTTCAGGTAGTTGTATGCTTCTCAATGCCAAATGAATTTGGGCGTATTCTCTATCATCCACTGAAGCAGATGCGTCAATGAGAAATATTACTTGAATTCTTGCATGGCACTGAATAGGAATTAGAGCTAAAAATAGCAGAAAACTCAAAACTTTGATCATGTAAATATTTATCGGTATAAATTGGTTGATGTTAATATGAAAAACCTATTAATCAAATTTGTCATTATGTTTGCCGTTGTTCTAGTATCAACTCTCGCCGCTTATTATGTCATTGGCACCGATCGCAAATGCAAACCAGCAAATGTTTGGCTTCAAAACGGCAATGTAATTTCAGTGAATGTATGTCAACGTGCAGGTAGTGATAGACTTTTATTGTTTTTAGACTAGAAAAAGATAAATAATATTTGATGATAATTTTGGTTGTTCCCGGAGCCATCTGCCTCTCTGAACTCGCAGCAGGATTGCCACCAACCGCAATATTATATCGTTACACGCGCGACCACGCTAACACTTCAACTTTTTTACCATCAAACAGCTCAACAGCCTTTGATACTACGGTTGGATCATTGCCATTAAATGTATCGTATAATGTAGGAAATGGAGAAATAGCAATCCTATCAAATTATATTTGTTTTTTTCTCGTAAATCTGCGTATTCTTAGACTTGACTCAGTTAACCAAAGATTCATACAAATTTTTATGAACAAAAGCGTCGTTGACATTCCTTTTATGGCTACAAATCAACCGCCTGTTGTAATCCCCGCTTTTGAATTTATTTTATAGGGCTTGTATATTGACTATGGCGTTGCCAATGACGTATTTAGGGTTCAATGCAATTTACAGGTGGCGGTAATATGGGATTTTTGGTTCTTATTTTTTCACTTATAGAAGTTGGATATAAATTTGCTTTAGAGAAAGGTGATACTTTTGACATTTCCGTATAGAACCATATGGATTTCGGATATCCATCTTGGAACCAGAAGTTGTAAGGCTGATTTGCTACTACAATTTCTAAAACTCTATGAAGCCAAAACAGTATTTTTAGTGGGCGACATCATTGACTTTTGGCGACTTAAAGCTCGACCCTATTGGCCCGAAGAACACAACACTGTAATACAAAAACTTTTACGCAAAAGCCGCCACGGTGCACAGATTCATTACATACCCGGCAATCATGATGACTTTTTACGTCAGTTTGTAACATTCCAAATGGGTGGTATAGACTTTCATTTGGATTATGAATATGTTTTGTCCAATGGCAAAAAGTGTTGGGTCACACATGGAGATCAAGTTGACAGTTTGGTTCAAACAGCAGAGTGGCTTTGTAAATTTGGTAGCTTTGCTTATGAATTCAGCCAATGGATGAATAGTGTCACCAATTGGATAAGAAAATCCGTGGGCCTACCCTACTGGAGTTTAA